>Ga0099849_1000776_pt1 | contig 14815 bp, 17 predicted proteins | sample CB_VirMetaG_4_FD_78177 | JGI IMG/M metagenome (GOLD analysis project Ga0099849, IMG submission 78177) | Freshwater to marine saline gradient viral communities from Chesapeake Bay - CB_1508_1M Viral MetaG | ecosystem: Environmental > Aquatic > Marine > Coastal | place: USA: Chesapeake Bay... | reverse complement strand
GTGGCCTAATGGCGAGAGGATAATAACATGGCACTAATGCCCTTAGTAATAGCTGGTGGTATGGCTAAAGGCTACCTTGAGGATGTGGCTGAGAAGAAAGCTAAACTGGCTCAGATCGAAGCAATTAAAACTGAGTGGTTGCTTAAAACTGGACTATCAAAAATTGAGAAAAGACGTGAGCAACGTAAAGCTGCCCAAGCTAGAATTAGCACAGCCACTAGACTTGGCTTTGACGAGAAAGCCGCTATTGCTCTTGAAGCTTCTGGTGAATTATCTTCTGTTATTACACGGGTTGAAAAGCTAATAGAAGATCCAGAGAAAGACGTTAGTACTTCAAGCATTAAGAAAATGTCTCAAGCTATCCTAGATAATGTACCACAAGATAGGCTTGCTAAAGCTGTAGAGTATGCCCTTGATCTAGGTGCTGCAGAAGAGATGACTGCTGAGAAACTTATTAATACTATCTTCTCCACTTCTGATGAATCTGAAAAGTTTGCTGCAGTAGCAGACATTTCTACAGGAACAGATATGCCATCTATAAAACCGACAGGGATTAACCTTATTGGTTTGACTGATCTATCTCCTGAAAAAACTCAGAAGGTACGTAACTTAATCGAAGATAGGCTAAAGGATTCTCTAGGTAGAACTCTGACTAAAGATGGCTACGTGTGGGATAATCCGGGGGCAGCTAATACTATTATTGAAAAAGCTCTTAACTATTATATCGAGCAAAGGGCAGATCCCTTCTTAGATAAAGACTTAGCTGATATTACTACGGACATCAGTGATAAAGTTCAGTACTTAATTGGAGAAGGTATTCCTCTTAACACTATAGCTGACCAGTACGAGTTCTCACTTAAACCAACCGAGTTTGACTATACACCTACTACCAGTCCTACCCAGCAAACTACACCCATAGCCCCACCCTCAAGCATCATTGATGAAAACTATCAGGATTAAGAATACATGGTAGACTACACACAAAAAGCTGAAGAGACTGACTTCGTATCTCTTATAGAAGATGACGACTTTAAAGCTGACCTAGTTAAATTCTTTTCTGGTGGACGATATAAGTACTCTAGAGAAGAGATGCAGAAGCGTGGCTTTGAAGGTCTGGCTAAAGACTTTGTGACTCACATGAGGTATCAGTCTTGGAATGAAGTAGAGGCTGTTCGTGATTTATCTTACGTAAAAAATAAAGACTACAACCCTGTTGGTAAAGAAGCATTTGGAAGACTAATGATTGCTTTCGATAACTCAGAATCTGCTGGTCAGGGATTCGGAGATAGTGTTGGGGATTTTGCTGGTGCAGTTTTTACGGCTCCCTCTACTTATCTTGGTTTAGGAAGTTTTGGTTTAGGTAAACTAGGTTCTAAGGCTGCCACTAAAGCAACTCAACTAGCTGTTCGTATGGGCCTCAAGGATTATCTAAAGAAGAACGTTGTTAAAACAGGTGTCCAGCGTAATATCAAGAAGCAAGCTTTAAAGGATGCTGCTATTGGTGTTGCTACAGGAGCCACCGTTGGTGGTTTGCAAGCGGCAGCACAAGGTGAAACCAAAGAAGAAGCTACAGAGATAGCTGGTATTGAGGGTTACGATTACACAACAAAAGATTTCCTTGTTGACGCTACTATTGCTGGCGCTACCGAAGGTGCTATTGGAGGTACTCTTGGTTATGTAGGCGGCGTAATAGGAAGAAGTAATAGGCAGAAAGCTGACGATATTCTTTTGAAGCGTAAGGATGCTTTGAGAGGTCAACGAGAAGCTATATCAAAGACCGCATTTGATACAATCCAAACAGCTACAGAAGCCCAGAAAAAAGCGGCTATGGAGAGAGTAGCTGATCTTGAGGAAGTTTTATCGGCAAGGGCTGGTGTTAAAGGAGCTAAAGTAAAAGATAAATTAGATCCAGAGCGAGTAGCTAAGGGCAAGGCTTTGCTTAACGCTATGACAAATCCTAAAGCAGACCCTGTATTCTCCTCTGGTTTGTCTGCTGATACAATGCGTAGAGTTGCAGCAGCCAGCATAGACTTGATGAAGTCTGGTGGTTTAAACATAAGAGACAATGAACGTATCACACAAAGCATTGCAGATGCTATTCGTGATGATGAGACAGGAGAAGTCTTTAAGATTCTTGAAGATGTTCGTAATAAGTATGGTCTATCTAGGGATGAGTTCTCTTTGATTTATTTGTCTGAGGTGTCCCGTGCAGGTCAAACACTTGGATTTGCTAGTGCGGTTAAACGAGGAGCTAACCTTGCGGGTCTTGATACTCTTTATGCTAAGGGCGCTTCCTCGATGTCATCTGACGAAATGGCTATGATAGCAAAGGAAGCTATCCGAAGAGGTTCTAAAAAAGGCAGAACTTTAAGTTTCTTGCAAGACTTAGATGCGATGCGTATTTCTTTCATGACATCCCAGCCAGTAACTACTATGAGAAACCTTCGCAACTCTGGTATTCTAGTGGCAACAGATATAGTAGATCAAACTAACAGAGCTTTATACAAAGGTATCTTTGAGGGTGACGTTAAAGCTATCAAAGATTTTATACCTAACACTACCGCTATACTTAGAGGTTACACTCTTAATAAGGCAGAAGCATCTGTTGTAAAAGAGATTCTGTTTGAGGAGGGTGGAGAGCAATACAAAAGATTGTTTAATGATGCAATGCGTGTCGATGTTGGTCTTGAGGGACAGAGTGTCATGGCAAAGGCGGGGCGATTTGTTAATACGTTTAACACAGCTACCGACAGCATTCTCAAAGAGGGTATGTTCTATGGATCTCTTGATAGACAGTTCAGAGAAAAATACAATTCAAGTTTAAAGGATTGGTTGCAAGCAAATAAAAGCCTTAACGATCTACCCCCAGAGATTAATCTAGATGCTGCTATAGAAGATGCTAATCGTTTTACAATGCAGAGAACATTTAGAGGTGATGACTCTGGTATAGCAAGAGCTACTAAAACTCTTGTTGATCTAAATAGGAGAATGCCTTTCATTATTTCAGAGGGACTTGGTGTGCCATTTCCTAGATATGTAGGCAATCACCTTCAGATGGTAGCGGAGTATACTCCTGTGTTGGGGGAGATAATGCAAAGATCTGGGGTAGCCTCAAAGACAGAGGACGCCTCTCTTCGGTATGCCCGGCAGATGACTGGTGCTATGCTAATCTTTGGTGGTTATCAAGTAGCAGATATGCGTCAAGGTGAATCCGACTACGCTTCTTTAAGAAATACTATAATGAACTCTGAAGGTATGACAGAGGACATGAAACAATACCTTGGCTCTGCCCTTCTACACATGTATGTGGGTGACTATACCTGGAGAAAGCAGAACGGTCTTCCAGCGGAAATAAAGAAAGAGGATGTTCTTGATATCTTAGGGGGTATACCAGAGTTTAGTTTTGATTTAGCTATTGGTACAGCCTTGTTTGAGTTTGCTAAGACAGGAAATTCCGAAGACCTTGAAAAAGAATTTGGGAACGTACTAGCTACCTTTTCATACCCTCAAACAATAGCAAGAGATATATACGCGCAGCTTGAACCAGACGCTGCTGGTGTACCCTTTGTTCGTGACCTTGCTCTTACGTCTGACGTTAATACAAAAGGAACAGCATACTCTGGGTCAGGTGTCCTTACAGGACAAGCTACACGTATGCTAATGGACACCGACTTCCTACAGTACACCCAGTCTTTCAACGGGGAGAATGATATTAAATACTACAGGTTTTCTAATCCTGTAGCTATTGGCACAGTGAACCCAGTTCTTAAACAAATGTTTGGATCATCCGATGAGCCACCTCTTACTGGTCTTGAGCAAGAGATGAACAAGATGCAGTTAAAAGACTATCAGCTTTTCAATACAAGAACTGTACCTAACGCTAGTGTTGATTTAATTCTAAGGCAAAGATTAGCTAAAGGTATCGAGCAGACAGGGGAGCCTAGTCTAGCTGTAGAGTTTGAGGACTGGCGTAAGAATGCTCCAGCAAATAAACGTTTTGGTACTATGACATACGATGAGATCGTAGCTAGTGAAGAGATATCCGAGAAAGACAAGAAGGCTACCTTAGAGGGTTGGATTAAGCTGAGGATTCGGCAAGAGCGTGACCGTGTTGAAGCTATGTTTAATTCTTATGTAGCTGAGAAACCCCTACAGGCTAGAGGTTACATCCGAAACAACTACGCAATTATTAGAAACAGAGAGGGTGCTGATGTTTTTGATAGGGCCGCTAAGAGAATGGGTTTCCCTAATGCAGACAGTATGATATCTTCTTCAGAGAATGTTAAACAAGAAATTGATAGAAGGCTTAGACTACTGGCTGCTGTACCACAGTTGGTCGAGAATGAGCCTTACCAATAAAAATAACCCCCAGTGATCTGCTGGGGGTTTAGTTTATGGGAGAACTACTTCTTATTGTTGTTGGCTTCAAGCATCCTGTCTCGATACTTGTAAGCTTCATCCACGATCTCGTCAGACCGTAGGTACTTGCCAGACGCTATCAAACCAGACAGTGCACATCCAGCAAAGTAATCCCCAAGCTGGATATTTCCAGGGGGAATCACTTCTCTTTCCTTTCGTAGAAACTCTTGGGCTTCTTGCTCAAGGGTTTTTCTTTTATTTACGCTCATAGATATCAATCAACTTGTTAAGATACCAACGTGCTTTCTTCAGGTCTTCTATTCTATTCTTGTACCTGTATCTCCACACGTATTTCAGTATGTTGCCTTGGAGATAGCCTTCGCTAAGATCATTGGTGGCAGCCATGATAGCATCAATAGCTTCGATACCACCTGTATTATAGTGTACTGGTTTTTCGACTGGGTCAAACTTTCTTTTCTTCATCTCACTTCTTCCTGCTAATTCTATAAGGTTACTTAAGTCAGTACATTCATTACAGAATCCGTCATCATCTACTAAGCACCCACAACTAGGGCATTCTTCATTCATTGTATACTCCTTTTCTGTACTCTAGTTCAAGAAGTAATTTAGCTTGCTCATTGTCTGACATTATTATCCAGTCACGAATCTCTTCTATTGTCCGTTTACACCCTGCGCAGTAACCATCTTCTATCCGACAGATTAATACGCAGGGTGACTTAACAGTTCCTACTTTCTTTCTACGCTTCCTATTCACACTTACGTAGACCTGTCGCAGGATCAAAGTAGCAAGCGCCACCTTCTTCTATGTAATCATTAGTTTCTTCTACCACTGGTTCCTCTGCTACATCCTCAGAGGTAGAGGCATTCAAGATACCATACCGTTTACCAGAAGCTCTGAAGGTTGTGCAGCCAGAGGCACCTCCATCAAATGCGTCCATGTAAACTTGCTTGAACTCTTCCCAAGATACGTTGGCTCCCACATTGCAGGTCTTAGAACAAGCTGAGTCAACAAACCGTGAGGCGAGATTAAGAACTTTGACATGGTCAAACACTGATAGCTCATCAGCAGTCTTACCTTTTATACCAAAGACACGATAGCCATAGTCCTCTACTCGTTCAACTCTTGGTCCGTTGAAGGTTTGGATAGTTCTATCATAGTAATGGGAGAAGACTGGCTCAATCCCTGAGGAGACATTGTCGGCTGATAGGCTGATAGTTCCTGTAGGAGCAACAGACAGGAGATGGCTATTGCGAATGCCATAATTGCGAATAAGATCACGTATACTATCAGGCAAAGACTTAGAAAAATCAGAGTCAAGATACTCATCAGAATATAAAGGAAACGGCCCTTTCTCCATTGCAAGCGATACAGAAGTAGTGTAAGCGACATCTCTAATGACCCCCATAATTTCTTCAAGAGTTTGTAGGAAGCGATCACTACCGTAGTCAAAGCCCAGCGCCTCGATAGCATTTGCTACGCCAGTAACACCAAGGCCCATACGTCTTTTACTTTTAGCTTCTTCTTCCTGTTCCTTCAAAGGATACGTTGCTCTGTCAATAACATTATCCATAGCCCTTACAACGTGAGGTATATCATTACGCAACTGATTCATATTGAAAACATACTTACCATCATGCTCTACGATATACTTCGTTAAATTAAAAGAACCTAGAAGACACGCACCATTTGGTGGTAGCGGCTGCTCACCACAGGGATTAGTTGCAGCAATAGTTTCTGTGTACCAAAGGTTATTCTTCTTGTTTATACGATCAATAAAAAGAATACCTGGTTCTGCCCAGTCCCAAGTACTACGAAGGATCTGATCCCACAAGGCTCGTGCACTCACGGTTTTATATACACGTCCTTTAAACTTTAGGTTAAAGTCTCCATCTTCTTTTACTGCTTTCATGAAGTCATCAGTAACACCCACTGAGATATTAAATTGGGTAAGAGTATCACTGTTATTCTTTGCTGTGATAAACTCCTCGATGTCTGGGTGGTCTACCCGAAGCACACCCATTTGGGCACCCCGGCGGTGACCAGCGGAGGCGATGGTTCTACATACAGCATCAAAGATACCCATGAAAGAGAGAGGACCAGAAGACTTAGAGTCCAGAGACTTGATGAGTGCTCCTCGTGGGCGAAGAGTAGAGAAGTCGTAGCCTATACCACCGCCCAGTCTCATAGTCTCTGCGGCACGTCTAGCTGCTTCCATGATGCCATCCATACTGTCTTCAATAGTCATAGACACAAAGCAATTGTAAGGTGTCACACGTCTTGGTGCACCCATAGCTGACTGTACTCGTCCAGCAGGAAGGAAACGCTGATTGTATAGGATGGTTCTAAAGTTATTGAAGTGCGACTCATCATCTTTCAAAGCCTCTGCTACCCGTGTCATAGCTTCTTTAAAAGTCTCACCTGTGGAGCGATACTTCATAGCATGGATCTCTTCTGAGATGCCTAGTGTTGGTCCGTACTGTTGTTCTTGTGGTTGAAAGTCTTTCATCTGTTGTCTCCCGATCCTGTTAATTTTCCACGTCTTTGTCTGTCGTTTAGTTTACTGATGTTTAGTTTCATTACATCCTGTAAACCCCGTCCGTATATATTTGCTAAGGCTGTAGTATAAAAGAGTACATCCCCTAGTTCTTTTAGGATATCTTCATTAGTAACTTTACTCTTATCACGAATAAGTTTCTTGATCTTTTCTGCTACTTCTCCTGCCTCTCCCACAAGGCCAAGAATATTCTCTATCAGTCTTTCCTGATCTTTAGTTATGATCTTTTTTTCTACCCACAGGGAGTAGTCCATTGGATCTACATCTTCTTTTGTTTGAAAGTTATCATAGTAACCCATGTTTTCTAAGTCCTCTCCACTTAACATTCTTCTACTTCGCACTCCTCTATTAGAACGTCATCCACGTCATACATTGCTGAAGAAACAATCTCCTTCATAACTCTTTCCATATCTTCCAAGTCAGCCTCGATGAAGTTAGCTTCTGGATCTACAGATAGAACTAATCTCACTTCAAACTTCATAGTCAGAATCCTTAGTTATAATTATAAATTTCTTTACGTCAACCATATTCTTTCTTCAATCTCTCAAGGGATACAAACTCTGGTTCGTATACGCCATTGTCTATTTCACGTTTAATGATGCAGCCCTTCCACCATTCTAGATTAGACTGTCCAGCCCATCCTTCCTCACCGCCTTTGAAGCACCCCGCCACCAACCCGATAATCGAATTAGGGTGTGCAGAATCTTTAAAATAGATAGACCGCTTGTGACTATGACCACAAGTACTAGAATGGTTTCTATTCTGGAGGAGGGTATAACCATGGTGAACGCCAGACATAGCTGTCCCATAGTTACCACTAGAAAAGAAATGAGCATATGAGATACCATCGTAGTCAGCGATTGCGGGGGCCGAGTTCCTATACTCGTGGTACTCGTCGAACCAGTGGTCTGTTTGAAGATGCCCGAAGGATATCCCGTACTTGTCTCCCTGTAATCGTGGGTCATGGGCGATAGCCTTTTTAATTCTGTTTTCATGGTTACCTTCGAACCCGATCCAGAATGGTTTTTTATATTTCCTAATGTTTGGTTTCTTGCGTAGTCTTTCCATAGCCTCATTGTAATGTTCCACATCTTTCTCGTAGTTTTGAGATACGATAGCATCAGGGTATCTGGTATCGAAACTGTTCAGAGATTTCATATCAGCACCATCCCCTAAGTCTATAACATAGGTAGGGTTAATATCATAGATAAGTTCACCTAGTAAATCAAACCTATCGTTAGATACACTAGGATCTGTGTGTGCGCAGCTAAATACAATTGCTGTTTTAGTAGACATCTTCTACTACCTTTCTTGTTTTTTCTAGTTGGTCTTGGGTTTTCATTAGATGATCTTCTTTTGTATTACCCATGTCATCAATAACAAATGGACCTGTCTTATGCAGACGGTAGATGTCATCCATAGCATCTTTCATAGAAGAGTAGAAGTATTCTTCTTCGAATTGTTCTAATGTAGAGTATTCACGGGCAAGACACAGATTCCAGATGTGACCTTCATCGTCTGTGTACGGTCCACGTATTACCTGCATTATCTCAAATCTTGGTTTAAACTTCTCTTTCATCTTTAGTCTCCTTTAACCATTCATCAGGTATCACCTTATCAGCATACTTGAATCCGTTCTTCTTACACCAGTCTCCGTAAGAACTCTTAGCTCCTTTGTACAGTTTAGCTTTACTGTTAGCAAACACAAAGCGTATGTCTAACTCAGGGAATTGTTTCTTAATCTCTTTATGTTTACGTCTATCGACAGAGATAAAGCGTCCCTTCGTTTCTATTATGATACCGTTAGCCAGAACAAAGTCAGGCGTGTAGGTTCTTATCTTTAAGTCTACCCACTTAATCTTTTCCTTTTCGTAGGTAAACTTAACTTTCTTTTTCTTTAGGTAGGCTGCAGTATCTTCTTCTAATCCTGATCTGTAGCCTGCCTGTATTCCTCTGAATCTATTCTTGTTGAAAGACACCAGCAAACTCCAAGTCCTCAGGGACCATAGGCTTCTTAACTATGTCTGTCAGAAAAACAGGACGATCAGAATAAATAAACTTACGAAGTCCAGGGTAACACTCCTTCTTGTATTCGCAGTAAGAGCAAGCAGTAACAAGCTTCTTATTGCCTTTAGGATTCTTACTTGATTGAGGAACGGGATTGAACCCACGGTCAGGTGGATCTTCTGAGGCAACCATACTCTTGATATGATTTACGTGTTGTTCCTTTTCTTTCATCTCTTCTGTGAAGTCATAGATGTCTAAGCATACGTGACCATTTACTTTATCAATAACTAGGAAACCACCCTGAGTTTTATTAGTTACTTCAGGATCATCCTTGGCTGCGTACACGTAGGAAGATAGCTGAGATATATAACCAAAGGGATCATCTTCCCTGAGGTTACCTTCCTTAAACTTCTTAAATGCGTAAGGGGATGCAGACTTAACATCGATAGTCATACCATCAATTACCGCATCTCTGTGTCCTTTGATGCCGTGCACATCCATACGTGTTTGCATACCAGTAACTTTGTGTCCTGATACAGCGGCTATCGTAAGAACTAACTCTTCGATCATATCGCCATAAAAGAATTTAAGTAAAGCTGATGGCGGTAGAGTTTCCCCTGTGTCTGTCTTGTTTACTTTGTACCAGAGTTTTCTTTCGCATGTTGTACCAAGAGAAGAAAGAGATAGATAACCTCTTGGCTCCTGAGGTTTAGAAAACCGTTGCTCTGCCATGCGAGAGATGTTGCTTGCCATAAAGTCACCAAGAACTTTGTCCCACCCGTTATAACCAAGGATGGTCTGCTCGATGTCTTCTACAAGGGTGTCTATCTTTTTCATTATTATCTCCTCTGGTAATGCCCCCACCCAGCTAAGGGAAGGGGCGCTCTCAACACACATACAACAGAAAGGAAAGGTGTCCTAGAATGGGATAGCATCGTCCTCTACAGGAGTCTTAGCTGCTACCTTCTTCTTTGGAGCACCATCTTGTTTGGCTTCTTTTGAGGAGTAATCTGACAAGTCTTTAAACCCGCCAACTGAACCACCACCTTCTGATTCATATTCGACGTGATCAATAACTTGCACTGATTCAAGACGTGAGCCAGTACGTCCAGAATTACCAGCAGGATAAACTGCTACACGGACAAGACCTGTAGAACCGTTGCCGATGTAACCATCTATCTGAAAGTCCCAAGGTTGTCCTTTGATATTAGCTACAGCGGGAGCACCACCTTGCCAGTCAAACTTACCTTTGTGTGGACGAGAGAGTGTTACCTTCACACCATCCTCGACATCGTGCATTGCCTTAGCGCAGCCAGAGTCTTTTAGCTTTGCAGCATTCTCTTTGTCCATAATGACAGTGATCTTATACTCACCATCTTTCTCTTCGTTCCAAGCTGCTCGATCCCGATTGTGTTCAAATACTTTTGCCCACTCCAGTGTACCGAATACTTCTACGATTTGAGTCTTAGTTTCTTTAGCCATGTTATCCTCTTAAGGTTTATTAAGTGATTCGTTTCAATAACTTAGAGTTTAGTGGGTGTCAAGCCAATTCTTACCTACATCGTAAGAACCTGGTGTTGGTATCCTAAACCCTAGTTCCTGTCCTACCTCAAGCATACAGTCTGCTTGAAGCTTTCCTAGTTCTTCTGCTTCTTCCTTTGTGCCTATCACCTCCGTTTGATATTCATCATGTATAAATCCTACTAGCTTAAAGTTGAAGCCTTGCTTCCTAGCCTCTGATGTCCAGCGTAAGAGTGTGTGCTTCATCAGAATACTCTCAGCAGACTGAAGGATACCAGCCAGAGCTTTATGCTCCGAAGGAATGATAACCTTACGCCCATCATACCCAGTAAAGTAACCTTGTTCTCCAACAGCAGGTATTAGTTTATTCTTTAGCTGAGACAAACCATCAATAGACTTAACGAAGTTGTCTCTTGCTTGAGCAGCTTGACGTTGATTGACCTTTAGGATCTGCGCCGTTTTAGCTACACCAGCCCCTAGAAGCCAAGCATAGATAAAAGTTTTTGCCATGTCCCGTGTAGCATGGTTAAGTCCCAGTGCACGTTTGTTAACGTTGTGAATGTCTGTCTCATCTTCTTTCTTACCTTGCATAATAGCTTGTGCATACTGGTCAGCATCGAAGTATCTCCATAAATAATCTGCCAGTACCCTAAGCTGGATGCCATCAGCATCAGTTCCCACAAGCCAAGAGCCAGAAGGGGTAGTCCAACAAGAACGTAAGTGTGAATCATATTGTTTCTTTACCTCCTCAACTGCTGTCTTTGCTTCACCGTGAAAGGCAGATGGAATGTTGGCTGTGTTTGGCGCGTTGTGTGCGCAGCGTCCAGTCCAAGCCCCTATATTGTTGATAGTCCCATGTATCCTACCATCCTCTTTCACTTGTCCTAACCACTCCACAAGAGAGGAACGCCTTCCCTCTAGGGTCAACCACCTAGCCAATGCCTTTGCCCCCTCAGGAGCGTTCTCAGGGAGTGTGCTGAGGTTGTCCTCTGACACAGTCCATCCGTAATGATCGAGGTGCTTCTTCTTTTCATCATAAAACTCTTTAGACATAGAAGATACAGAGCAACCATAAGCATCACCAACAGATAGTCTATCAAACTTCTGGAAAGTTTTTGTTTTATCTACTGGCTGCCATCCCGCATTCCATAGGGCATCAATCCTATCCTTGGGAGATCCTGGTTTGAAGTCAACCCAATCGTAACACATCAAGTCTTCACCATCTACTTCAACAAGGGCGTACTTCTTTCTCGCATTCTTAACCGAAGCCATCTCCTCACCATCTTTCTTGAGGCGATACTTGATTGTGTTGACCAGTGTAAGCTTAGGTGGAAAGTCTACTTGGAATTGTTCTTCCAGTTCTTTCATCTGAACTTGTACAGCATTGAGAAGAAACTGTGCCTTGTTAGAATCAAATGCGAAACCATAGTACTTAGTACGTACCAACTCTACTTGTAGATCATGTTCTGCCCTCATAGATTTACGCCAGTCAGGATCGTAGATATACTTAGCAAAGTGATTGTGTAAAGCCTCAGTGGTTTCTAGATCACCCAGCCAGTACTCAACCATTTCATCTGAGAAGTCTGAGAAGTTATGGAAGTCACCTTTGTATACACCAAGACGTATGCCCCAAGCTTGTAAGCTGTGTGGCTTACTTGTTCCTTTGGGCGCTGGGATGTCGTAGTGAATCATGCGAGATACCAGAAGTGTATCTATGATTTTCTTAGGGTCAATCAACTTAGGTTGAAGCAATCTGTTTAACTCAGGGCCATCAAACTGTATGAAGTTATGACCCACAATATAGTCCAGAGATTTGTACCACTCGATGGCGGCAGCCTTAGCCACTGGATCTTCGTGGCACTTCTCAAACTTGTAGACTTCACCTGTCTTCAAGTCCTTACCGCCACAAAGCCACAGCTTGTCACTACCAACAAGAGTATTTGTCTCTATGTCACTGACTGCTATCTTCATACCTTGAATGAAACCTCTTCTAGGATTGTTGTCTCTGGATCGTAGTAGACTGAACCAGCGTTACCTAACTTAGCGAAGGGTCTGTTCTTGTCAACGATAAAGTAAGTAGTGTTTCTTTCTGACTCATCCTCTGCCTCAGTATCACGATTCAGTTTGATACAGACAATAGCTTCTTCCTCTAGTGAGGCAGCATACTTTGTACGTCCATCATCATTGACCTGAGATATAAAGATTACCCCGATGTTTAACTCTTTAGCAAGCTGTGCCATACGTGCACCCAAGGTTGTCAGTGTACTGGTGGCACCCTCAACCCCTGCATTAGATAGATATGCTAGTCGCTGTACGTGATCAATAAAGATATAACTTGCACCATAAACAGTGGCAGCCAGACGTACATAGTCCAGTAACTTCATAGGATCGTCATGCGCTTGCATCTCAAAGATGATCGTCTTGTCATCTCTTGCCGCCATCTTAGCCGCTAAGATTACTGTCTCTTCATCACAACCATTCTCTGCTGCGTCTTCCTTGGTACGAACATTACAACCTAGTTCATAGGTAGCCATAGCTCTGTAGGTTGTAGACTTCATCTCTTCCATGTGAAGTAAGGCAATGATGGCTTCTGATTTGAGTAATCCCATCTCAAAGTACCTGATCAACTCAGTCTTACCCTGACCTCTCAAAGCTTTGATGAATGTCAGACCACCTTTGACTAACCCACGGATCTTATCATCCAATGCAGTATGACCAGTAGGTACATACTCATAAGGGTTCTCTGTCCTGATTGCTTTCTCTACCTCGATGTCACCCACAAAGAAATTATCTGGTGCAAAGCGTTGAGGTTTGACTGCTGCCCAGCGCAAGTCATCTTGATCACCTGCCTGTATGAAATCACTAGCGTCTTTGTGTTTGGTCAGAGGAACATAGTAAAACTTCTCTGGGAACAACTCGTATAAACGTGTGGCTGCTCCCTTCCCAGCATCATCCTGTTCCCCAGCATACACGATCTCTTGGAAAGAGTTGAGGTAATCAAAGTTGTTCTTGATGAACTTATCTGACAGGGAGGCTGATGGTATTGACTTTACTGGAAAGCTTTTACCCAGTGCCTGATAGAGAGAAGCTGCGTCGAACTCCCCCTCTGTCAAGTACAGTCTTTTACTTGAGCCAGCATTAAACTCAGGACCAAACAGATCCACGATACTGCCTTTCTCTTCTGTCCAGAATTTCTTTTCTTCGTATCCTCTGTACTTAACATTGTTGGGATACTTGAAAGCATATCTTACTGGATCACCTTCGGCGTCCATCTGAAGTTGGATACCATAAAGCTTACAGACATCTGCATCCAACCCCCGGATATTCTTGAAGGTTGCTGTTGCAATTTGCCTTGTATGTACTGGTGGTTTCATAGCATTCACTGGATACGTTTCCTCCGCCCAGTCAGCTATCTCACTCCTAAAGTTTGGACGTGGGTACTTACCTGGTTTTCCTGTCTTGGACTCGCAGACATGGCAGAATCCAGACTTGGTGACTGTGCTGTAGTAGAAACCATCTGAACTACCGCACTCTTCGTAAGGACAAGCAACCCGCTCGATGTCAAACTTCTTGTTCTCGGCGGCGCTCATCCTAGTATTCCTCCGTCCAGTTATCTAAGTCCTCTTCACCCTCAGTATACAATTCAATTAATTCTTTTTCGAATTGTAAATCATTGACGTGATTCTTGAGGATCAGCATTACATCTTCTGAACTTAGGTCATGCTCTCTCATAAAGTTTGCGATAGGTACTGTCATAAATGTGTCTCTGTCCATTGGACTATCCTTTCTCATTCTTCTTCAAGACAAAATTCGCACCAAGTATTTGGCGTAGGGCAACCGCAGCTAACACATAGATTAAAACCTAGCGTGTTGCAAGACTCTTTTACCTTAGCCCTTTTTCTTTCTTCCTCAGTCATGGGACGTATCTCTTTCAGTGGGATACCGAATGTGTACTTACCTGTCATGCAAGGTTCTCCGATTTATCTTGGCTATCCTGTGACCATTCAGAGGATACGGGTGGGTTGTTCTCACCATAGTTTCCGTACTCGTCAAACCTCTCATCCTTGTTGTACCTGATGTGATCTTCTATGAAGTCATACACTAACTGTATGTCCATCTTGGCTGCTGCACAGTACATCACTAGCTTCAAGCCTTCCTCTGTGAGTAGGCCACGGGCATGTGCGTCCATGTGAAACTTAAATGTTGCGCCACCATCCTCATGTTCTTCTACGGTTTCAACACCAATGATACCTGCATCCTTACTCATAGTTTTTCTCCACTAATGCTGCCCACGATACAGGAAATAGCCTACGCATTCTGTCACTGATCTGTGTAGCAACAAACCTTGTCTC
>Ga0099849_1000774_pt1 | contig 14854 bp, 34 predicted proteins | sample CB_VirMetaG_4_FD_78177 | JGI IMG/M metagenome (GOLD analysis project Ga0099849, IMG submission 78177) | Freshwater to marine saline gradient viral communities from Chesapeake Bay - CB_1508_1M Viral MetaG | ecosystem: Environmental > Aquatic > Marine > Coastal | place: USA: Chesapeake Bay... | reverse complement strand
TATTATTTTCAATAATTTATATAAAAACAAAAACATAAAATAAAGAAAACATTAAAAAATTTACTTTAAAAGATACTTTAAAATTATTCTTAAACGTCAGGTATTTACGAGTTAATATTTTAAACAGAAATATCTAGCAATTTTCCTTGAAGTATTTCTTTTCTGCGATAGTAAGTTGATTCGTACATCGATTGAATTCTTCGGAGTTCTTCTGCTTTTTCCCTCCAGTTTTTCTCGAGTTTTTTTTCATCAACTGCGTTAGTAAATTGCACGTAATCTCTCCTGCGTTCCTCTTGTCTTAGCTCTGCTTCTCTAGCTGCCTTAGAAGGAGATTCAAAGATTACATTTTCATGAGTTTCAAACGGCATGTTTGGAATAGGCATGTGAGATATCAAAGTCATTTAGAGTCTTTGCAGCAACAACAACAGCAATTGCCCTTGTTTATTTTCGTTTTAACCCAATGGATCAACAACATAACAGCAGGGACGTAAGCGCCTATGATGAGAAGCTCCGGTATGCTAAAGTAAAATAAAGTTCCCATAGTCTTCCTTTCAAAAAAAAAAAAAATAATTCCCCAACACCCCTTCAACCACCTGTTAAGGCAGTCGAAAGAGTGTTGGGGGCTGGGGGATTAAAAGGACAAAATGTTGTCCGTTATTTTGATTCCGACATAAACGTTGTCAACAACCTTTTCAAAGTCATCCATATCATCGTTAATGTCTAGTTGAATATTTGCGGTTAGATTCTCTGTTAGCGCATAACCTACGCCAATAGCCGGAGTCCAATCGTCATTGTAAGTTACTTTACCATACAAAGATATTTTATTATAATCGTAGGTATAGGCTCCAAAATAGGAGAACTCGTCCTGTGCGTCGTAATTAATTCCCGCCGAAGCACCGTACATTTCTACTGCAAGGTGCGGAGTAATCGTTGGGTATTTGTCAACGTTTTCTATCTGTGCGGCGAGTGCTACGCCCAGTAATAAGTCCATGTTATTTTCCTTTATGTTAAGGGATGTAACCTTTTACACCGTTAACTGTTCCGGTATAGTAAGAATATTTTTCATCCCAATTTAATTTGTATTCTTTATTATGATAGTTAACTACCATTTTATCACCATCTAACTCATCTCTAACCCACTGCACAAGCAAATGAGAATTAAATTCGCTGTATGGTATGAAGATTTCAGTGTTAGTAGTCATAGATCCTCCAAAACAACTAGTTCTGCATTATAAGGATTAGGAAGATTTTTAACATCAAGTATTAAATCTTTTGCTACTACTATTACTTCAGAGTGTGGTTCTTCTATAAAACCTTGATGAGAGTAGATGTGCCATCTGTACATAGAAAAGCTTCTTTGTCCCATTTTTCTGTTTATGTAAGACAATCTGTTTGGATTGATGTCAGTACAAGCAAACACGATATCCGGTTGCTCCCAAAGATGATGTATAAGGTATTCTGTAAATTCGTCTATTCCATAAATAGCGCAAACCTCTATATCAGGATATTTCTTTTGAAAATCTTGAGCAGCAGTTTGAGGATTATGTTTAAGTTTAACTTTTTTTACTCTGGTTTTCTTTTTTAGCGTCATTATTCGATTTCTTCTAAATGTTTTTCAATATCGTTCCAGCCTCCAATAACCTTAACTATTACTGGAACGGTTGTTTTACCAAGATCATATTTAACAAAATCTCTTAATCCATCCCAGATATCAATGCCTTTATAAATATATTCTTGGTTAGCCTCTTCTAAAGCATTTATTGCCATTTCACAATAATTACAATTTTCTCTGCCAAACACAACATACATTTATTCCTCCCCTTCTGCTGCATCTAAACAATTTAACCAGCCTTGTTTAAATAAAACAAAAAATAAATCATTTAAACTTTTATCCGAATTTATATCAAAACCATCAGCCATAAAAGTTTCAAAGTTATCTTTAATTAAAACTTCTAATTCTTCAAAGGTCATTTTTTCCTCTTGATCTCATCGTTTTATCCTCTTCAAGCCAAATAAGTCTATCAATATCTCCCCTATTAATTCCTATATCAGCAAGATCTTTGTCAGTAAGCTTGTTAAGTTGTTTAATTGTTTCTCGATGAATTCTCCAAGTTTTAATATAATTTAAGTATCTAACAATCCAATTCTCTTTTAATAACTTTTTCATATCGGTAAAAGCCCTAAATGTTTAAGTACGTAAAGGCCAAGCCAAGTATTCATTGAGCAACCTACAACGAAACCTAAAACATAGCCTATTGCTTTTGCTATTTTTTTAATTTTCATAAAACTATTCCATCATATATCAAGGTTCCATGATATACATTGTTTCTTTAAAACTACAGAACCTTCTTTTAATATTGCATTTTCTAAGTCTTGTTCACATTGTTCTATTGTTCTGTGCGGGATTGGATTAGCTGTAACTAAAGGATACATGCAAACCGGATCCATTTTAACGTAACAAAACATAATTATAGCTGTGTATAACACATTAGTGTCCTCCTGTTAAATCTCACAACCTCCCGCTGCACAAGCTAATGTTTGTGCACCTTCTGTTTCATCTTCATGCTCCCAGTTAGGCAGCATAGTAAAATCAACTTTAGGAAAGTTATGAACAGCTTTTATATACTCTTGTTCAGTGCAAGGAGCATACGGAGCTTGTGCATAAGTGTGCTCAGTATAGGGCAAGAAGCTAATTCCTGTTACACTATCAAAGTTCTTATAGACCCAATCACCTACTTCTAACCACTCGTCTTCTTTAATGTAAACGGTTACAGAAACAGAATGCTCAGACCACCAAGTTTGATATGTTAACCAGTTTTCAAGTTGTTCTATAGCAGTTTGATTATTGCAAGCACTGCTCCTTTTGGAGACTTAATTGGAAAGTAAAACACTGTGGTTTTATCCATGTTCATCGCGTCTGGTTCAAAAGGCACTCCTTGATCTTTTAAAAGATGCGTTAATGGGTCGTTATTGGACTGACGAACAGCTCGAATATAATAAGGGGCAAACCGACCATGAATACCAGAAGAAGAATCGACAAGCTGACTAACAGTACCGCTCGGCTTAATTGTTGTAATTGCAGTGGCAGGCTTAATGCCCAACTTGTCAGAATACTCTCTGTTTGTGGCGATAGCGACATCTTTCATTTCCTTTAATAGTTTAGGGTCTGGATTTTGGAGTAATTTACAATCTTGAATTCCTGTAAGACTTACTCCAAGAAGTCTTTCTTCTTCGCAATTCTTTTGCCAGATTTTTCTAACATATTTAAAATCTGTTAAGGAAGCTTGAAATGTTCCAAGAATAGTTGCGAGCCTAACCTTGTGTTTTAAATCTTCTTCAGTGTCATTTTCCCGACAAATTACTTCTGACAAGTTACACAGTTGTGCAGATCTTAAAAGAATTTCAGCACAGGGGTTCGTTCCTGAAATTTGAGAACCGTCTCTGCGACCTCCGTTTGTATTTTTTTGTGCGCCATAACGACTAAAAATACCTCGTTCACCAGAGCCAGACTTTTTCAACGCTAACCATTCTTCCATAAAAATATCCATAGAAGGTTTTTGGTCATACACTGCAGAGTTATTAGCAAGAGACCTCTGTGCGTTATTTTCCCACCACATTCCAGACTTACAATCACGAAGCTCAGGGTCTCCAAGATCGCTTATTGAAATTAAAGCAGAGCGACGAACACCGCCTACAACAACTATTTCTGCAATTTTACAAACAATATCATGTACTTCAATAGGACGTAATTTTCGACCAGCAGCGTTTTTAAAAGTTTGCGTTACAAACTCAAATAACTTTTTAAGTGGTTCAGGTCCAGAAGCTCGACCTCCCATGGTTTTTAATCTTGCGCCTTCAGGACGAATACGAGAATAATCCCATTCATGTATATTGCCAAGATAAAGGTCCGCAATTAGCTTTCTAAGCCCCTTGGCCCAACCCTCTGCTGAGTCTTCAATAGAAATTACTCGCTCAGTTTTAACAAATTGATCATTAATTATTGGTAGCTTGTTTACATGTTGTGCTTCGGCAGAAAAACCTACTCCGGTTCCTGCCATTAGTATGTAAAGAATTTCATCAAACACTCTAGGGTGATCTACTGCTGCAAAGCTACAGTTGTAGCCTCTAAAGTGATTTTTTGAAAGAGCATCCCCCGCGCTCCACATAGAACGCATAGAGGGCATAACGTCTTTGTGAATAACAGAGGCGTATAGTTCTTCAAACACTTCTTTTTTAATATTTTTATCTTTAAGTTGGTTTTCCCAAAAATCGATCAACCTCTCTACAGTCTCGTTCCACGATTCGCGCCGATTCCAATCAGCTATAAACCGTGAATATCGAGAAAGATGGATAAAGTCTTCGTAGGCTCCCATTTCATTCCCTTTCTAAAAGTTTTTGCTTTAATTCTTCAATCATTTTTTTCTTAGAAAATCGCTTATCTAAATCAATACCCCAAGTATTAATAGAGTATTCATCAAGTTCATCTTTATTTAAATTGTCGAAATTTTCAAGAATGAATGGTTCTGTTTCCTCTTTTTCTTCGGAAGCTAACTCAGCAAGCATCTCATTATTTATTTCTTCAATTATTTCTATGTGTTTTTCTATGCCATACCACATGTTGCTTAGTTCGTCTAATTCTTTTTTAGTAAAAAGCTTTTTGGTATTTGGGTTTCGAATGTAATCTTCAAATTGTTCATTGGTATAATTTGAGTCTTTTAGTTTATGGTAATAGTACTCCATTAATGAAAATTCCTTTTATTGTTGTTAGCTGAGTTCATAATTACATCGGCAAAATAATAAAAACATTCAGCCATTTCTTCATCGTCTTGGTTTATTTTTTCATAAGAGTTTATTACTGCCTGTAAAAACTCTATAACATTTGGATTTATATTCGAAAGATCAGGTTTACCATCCATGAGTTGTAATAACAAAGACATCCAAAATTCTACTGGAGGCGGTTCACTAAATTCGTTCGTAGTTTTCTTCATTAAATTCATCAGAGCCTCTCTTTAGCCTGCCCGTGTCGAAGTCGTAATAAAGAGATCCTGATGGACCCGTTAAACCTGTGTAACGACACTTAAGGACTTTTGTTTTAATAATGTTGCGTTCTTCTTCGTTATCCGAGCCAACATCTCTAGCAAAAGCGATAATGTCCATAGAAATTTGCTTAATACTACCAGAGCCACGGATGTCATCCATTGACGGTAATTTTCCTTCTTCAAAACTTTTTCCTTTATTATCTGTTTTACGTAAATGACTAATTAAACCTATCCATACATCGTGTTTTTTAACTAATCGAAGAAGATCATTCATTATTTTATCTATTGCTTCGTTACCAGTTAGACCTTCGGTACCTTCTGACGCCAATATGGTAATGTGGTCCACGAATAAGTATTTAACACCTGATAAGCACATATACTCCAAAAAGTCCATAATTGAGCCATCAGATATGCTCCCTTGATGATCAAGAACAAGAACACGATCAGAACCAAATACGGTATCAAAGCCAGTTTTAAGTTCATTTATTTCGATCTCCTCTTTAGCAGGGTTTCTATTAAGAGCCATTCCAGACATTTTACGCGCAGTTTCGGCGGGACTTTCTTCCAAACTGATAATGCCGATTTTATCATCAGTTCGCTCAAGTAAATGTAAAGCAATCTCCCGAAGAAGCGTACTTTTACCCGATCCGGTTCCGCTAGTCCAGAGAGTGATTTCTCCGAATCGCATTCCCTTAAGTTTTTCGTTAAGCCCGTCCATAAACTCTGGATACGGAACAGAATCAATTTCATTGTATGTCTCCAACTGGTTCCATAATTCTTCTTTACTAAGTATACCTGCAGGGGTGTATTCTACCGCATTGTATATAGTGCTAAGAACCTTGTCTGGTTCTTTTATCCAAAGATCACTAGCATCCTTTTCAGATGATTTAGCTATCCTAACTTTATCATAACCTATTATTCTAGCAGCTTCTTTAGTAGCCTTTTGACCTGCTTCGTCATTATCAAACCAAAGAACTACTTCATCAAAATTTCTAAGCCAATCTCTTGACTCTATTAAGTCTTTAATCGAAGACGCACTGCGAAGGCTTACAACCGGATAAAAAGTTTTATATCTTTTATACCAAGCTGACTGAATAGCCATTGCGTCAAGTTCGCCCTCAGTTATTATTATTCGTTTTCCTCCGTTGTAGAGATTATCTCCGAAGAGTCCACCCTTGATTGTTCCGGTAGAACTAAAGGTTTTGGGGATTCTTCTGATTTTATAACCTGAGACTTCGGACCCCACATAGTAAGGATAGTAATGACAATCAATATTCCCATCAAAATCATAAGAGACCTTGACACCGTAATGTTCCGCAACTTGTTTATAAACATTTCGCTCTTTAAATCCTCTGCATGGATATTCGCTTTCTATTTCTTGAACAAGAGGCAAAATCCACGTCTGGTTTGAGTTTACAGGATTAGAAGTTGTTAAAACTTCTTCACTGCTTTTAAAATGTGTCCTACAAGAAAAGCAAAATGCACTGCCATCATCATAAATCTGTTTGGCATCTGAGCTTCCACAACTCTTGCAGGGTTGATTTCGGGTAACTATCGTTCCCATTTTAATCTCCGTCTTGCATCTCTGCTACAAATTTAGCCATCTCTTGAAACAAAAGATAAAATATTATTGTAGACCAAGGCTCTATTATGTTGTAACCAAATAGCGTTGTAATTAAATAAAAAATTAACATTGCCACGCTAGATAGCCATAGAGCTATTGAGGCGGGTGATACTATCATACTAAAACCTTTTTTTCAACTTGTTTACATATCTTTTAGTCTTTAACGTCGGAAATTCTTGAGGTACAAATCTTATTGCTGCTATTTGTCTGTTGTAAAATCTAGGGGTTATTTTGTCCGCTAAGTACTCTGTCATGCAGCCAGATAACATTTGAAGATATGCTTCTGCGTAATAAAGACCGCCTTTAGTTTTATAAAGGTCTACTATTTCAAACTTAAAATTATCTTTTCCATATCTCTTTATATCTTCTTTTAACATTTTAGAAGAGCCAGAATAAATTTTCCAATTCATTGGTTTTCCGTAAAATCGAGATCTCTTTTTTCCTCCATGAAAAAATTGTTTCTTTCCAATGTAATATTGATTGGTTTTAACATTTTCTATGCAGTAGACAAAACCAAACCAGTCGCTCGGTTTAAATCTCTGACTAAATTTCCAGTGTCCTGTATCAGTGATTGGCATAAGCTAAAAATTTCTCCTTGGGGAAAGTAAAGTAGTCGCCTTCATGTCGGCAAATATGAAGCAATTTTCCGTTGGCTAAAAAGTAGTTATAGCCATCTTCACCATAATAATCGCTATATGCCTTGCAAACAACTTCTTTCCTTGCTATTGGAAACTCACAGTCTTTAAGCAGCTTTTCTGCAGTTTTAGGACCAATCTTAGGAATTCCAGGAATGTTGTCTACGCTATCTCCCATTAACATTTGTACCCAATAATTATGATCTGCTTCGTTAGCGCTAACTCTAAAGAATGATTTCGTTCTAGGATTAAAATGCTTTCCTGGAATGCATCTTAAATCTTTATCTACCGAAACTACAACCTGTTCTCTGCTTAAATCATTATGAAGTCTATGCTGATGCGCCCAAATTCTAATCATGTCATCGGACTCGCAATTATCTGTTAATATGCAGCCCTCGTAATCTCTTACTATATCGGATTTCAAATCAATAAACCAATCTGGTCTTTTAGATTTTGACTTTGTTCTGTTGGATTTGTATTCAGAATACAATTCTTTTCTAAAGTTATCAGGCCCACCTAAGGCCATAACGTAATCCTCTGTAAAGAGATCTTCTAATATAGAATCGAACAAGCTATCAAAGTTTTCTCTTGCTTCGTCCTTCGTGTCGGCTCCCCATATGGCCATATAGACCAAAACGTCACCGTCTATAATAGCTAACATTAGTTCTCCTTAATTAAATAAAAATGTTCTTTAACGTCAGGTATTTTTTCCGTTAAGAACTCTATCTTCTAATTTAATAATGTTTTTATGCATTATGTCATTTAATGTCCAACCTTTAGTTCTGGCTATCATTGTTACATACCACAATACGTCACCTAGTTCATAGATTAAATCGTTTTCTGTATTACAATTTTCAACTTCCTTTGCTTCTTCTACTAAGCCCTGAAACAAATATTTGTAATTCCTATGATCTTTCCCGTTATCGTAAAATTCTTGAACAATATTTTCGTAGACAGTATTACTTATATTCATGATCTATCTCTATTTTAAAAAACCCTTCTGGGCTGTTAATTGATGCCGCAATGTCTAACAACTGATAAAAAGAAATTCGGATTACTTCATATTGCTGATTATAGTCATTAAATTGACGTAACCACACCTCCCCATCAGGATCTACTATAACCTGTATATCCTCATGCTCAGTTGTTTCCGACATAGCAGTTATTACATGAGAGTCATCTATTTGCTCTACTGTATACATTTATACTCCTTTGTATTTGTCCTTACCTTCTTCGTACCCCGCATCATACCCATCAGAATATCCGTCTTCATAGCCAGCATCTCTGCCAGAATCATAGCCGTTGTCATACTCTTCCTCAAGCATGTTTTCTAATTCAGTGCTTGTTTGAAGACTTAAATTTTCGTAAATATCTTCCTCTAACCACTCAAGTTCTTTTTTCATATCATACCAAGAAATATTTTCTCCGTCAATTTTATCTATGAATTTATCGAACTGATTCTGTATTTGCGTTTTAATGCTTGTTGTAATAGTCATTAATAAACTCCGTTTGCAATTGCTTTTTCCATTGCTCTTTGGCGTTCTTCTTGTGTAAATGGACGTATTGTAGGCATTAAGACTTTCATAACAATATCTTCATACTCAAAATCAGGTCCATAATAAGGTTGAATTTTTCCATTTATCAACTGTACAAATACGTTTTCTGTATTAATGGACTTCATAATAGTCACCTCCTATTTTGCAATCTCCGCAAGTCATAATATCAATGCCATACTGTTTTGGAGCATCTGCAAAACAATCCATAATTATTAATTTTGCATCTTCTGCTTGATCTTCTCTTACTTCAACAGTATGTTCATCATGGTAAAACAACAAATGCTTAAATTCAATATTTGATTCTTTTAATCTTTGGTCTATTAAATCAACGGTTGCCTTCATGACAACAGCCTCCGAACCTTGTATTAGATAATTCAAGGCTTTATGTCTCTGAGAAGGATCTAAATATATCTTTCTGTCATCTAAGCCTGGAATAAATCCTTGTTTTTCAACAAGATTATTTACTCTATCAACTAAGCTAGCTAAAGCTGGAAGCGCCTTTTTATATCTTTTCATTGCACTTTTTGCTTCATTAACGCTTTGGCCGATGTAACCGCTTAATTTTTGAGCTCCAGCACCGTAAAGATAAGCAAATATAAATCTTTTTGCTTGATTTCTGCTGCAGCCAATGATTTCTGCATTCATTTGATGAACATCTCCGTTAAGAACGGTATCAGTAAATTTGTCATCCTTCATGTAATGAGCCAAGAGACGAAGTTGACAAGCTGCAGAATCAGCGCTGACAAGCTTATAACCATTAGCGGCAATAAAAAGTTTTCTAATTTCGGGACCAAGGGTTGCTTTTCCTGAAGGGAGGTTAGCAATGATCTTGTGTGTTTGTCTAAAAGTAGGTGTGCCAATATTAAAGACGTCACCGTGTAACCGACTATCATTATCCACATGTTCAAACCATCCTTCTAATATGGACTTTCTTGATCTCAGAGTATAATATTCCATTAGAGATTGTCCCACTTCCCCGAGTGGTTCCAATGAACTATTTGTGAGTTTTGGAGAGACTTTGACGAATTCATTTCCGACACGTTTCCAGTTCCAATCATCCGGTTTCCAACCGATTGAGTAGAGGTAACGTTTAACCGTATCAGTATTACCAATGTCACCAGTAATAAAATCAACCCTGCAGAAACCATAATTTTCCCTAAAGAAAGGAGAGTTATCAACAGAGGCGCTGTCAGGAAGGCCAAACCAACGCTGTAAATGCGTACTAAGTTTTCCTGTTTTCGTATAAGTCGCCTTTTTTTCAATTGCATAGCGTTTTCCTGTAATTGGTTCATGTTCTTTTTTTGTATCAGGATCAACTATTTTTACGGTAGCGCTAAGCTTGGGATTGATAAATTCAGATATAATATTCATCTTTTTATCAATGGTTTCCATCAAATCTACCGCAGCTGACTTATCAAACTTCCAACCGTTTTCACATTGCTCTGTCATTATTCTGTCCATGTTCATTTCAGACCTTAAAGCCTTTAAAATAAACTTGCACTGAGTTTTCTTTACGTGTTGTTGTAATTCTTTATAAAGATATTTATATACTTTAAGACCTAGTCTAACGTCTTGTTGCATGTACTTAAACATATCTTCATTAAATTCTTCAAAACTAGATAAATATTCTCCCTTATAATCTTTAAAAAATTCACCCCAAAGTTTTAATGAGTGACCAAACTTAAATCTTCTGTAATTAAGAACCTGACTCATTACCTTGGTACATTGAACATTTGCCTTTGGCTTCCATCCTGTAAGCTTTGTTAATGCAGGGATATCATACCCAAAAGCGTTATGTGCAATTATTGTATCTGCGCTATCTAAAAGTTCTAAAAATTCATTGAGTTGATGAGGCCGAAACCAGTGTTCTTTTCCAGTTTCGACCTCTATAGCACCAGCGCAATGAAACTTAGATATTTTTGGCAGAAGATTGTCGGCCTCGATATCAAATACTAGCTTCATTTACCCTTCTCATTTCCTTAGACATTTCGTATAATAAATAGGCAATGTTAACAGCATACTCGTCATCAAGCGCACCGTCATAAAACATTTCTGCCCAATGTTCTAAGGACTCTGCTAAATCGCCATAGTTAGTTTTTTCAAGTTCAAACTGTATATCTTCTAAATCGTCTCTCATACTCTTTATCCATCTGTTCTATTTCTGACTCTTTATAAAGCTCGTAAGCTTTTAACGCTTCATGAATGGCTCTTTTAAGCGTAACATCTGGGTTTTGCTCTTTATACATTCTAGCCATTATTCTTAGTAAGCTGTGCTTATACAATTTTTTCCTCTAACAAGTTTATTACATCTGTTATTGATTCTTCAATTCTTTCGTGAACCTCGTCTAAAATCTGTGATTCGTATTCTCCTGTTTCTTGGAGCCAATGCGATGCTGCTTCTAAACATTTCAAAACATTTTTTATATTTTTCTTATTAATAATAAAAAGTCTTTCTTGATCGCTAACAGCCTCATCATAATTAGCATCCCAGTTATTAACTTCTTCTTGAGTCAACATTTTAAACCCTCCAAAATCCATAGTATCAACAAAATCAGGCCACGTATCTTGTGTCACTTTCATGATCATACTCCATTAACAGTTCTGTTTTTTCTAACTTAACCGATTTATTTTGAGATTCTTGTATTTGCATATAAATTTTAAAAGCACTTACAAGATCGCCTTTAGACGAAACTAATTCCCAATAATTTGTGGCTTCATCCCACTCGTAGACACTATAAATATTCATCTTCAATGTTCTCTACTAAAATTTCGTGGTTATACTCTGACAAGTCTGCGTATTCTACCCAGTCATGAGCGTGATCATAATCCTCTGCATCTATATACTTTTCGTATATTTGTACTATCCTGAATTTAGGCATCTTCTAAAACCTTTACAAGCCTGTTAGCGTACCATTCAATTTTCTTAGCATCCTGAACTATAGAGTCTTTTCTTCCTAAACGGCAAGCATACTTAAATATTTGACCAAGCAGATGGCCTTCTACGCCTTCATGATGCTTTAAGATATACTCCATAAGATCCATGTATTCTAAACCTTCTGGATATTTTTGATAGGCTTCTTTTGGTATCATCTTATAATGTTTTGGATTTATAACAGGATCATCTGAATAAATTTTTTCTATTTTAATCTGTGGTAGTTCTCCAACAACTGCGGATTCTATTTTATCATCTACTATTTCAAATACAACATCAGGTGTTTCTGTAAAAGCTGTTGAAGGTACTGCATTAACGGGTGGATTATTTTCTCCATATATTCCGTATTCATCAAACCCTTTTTTAGATTTAAAATGAGTGTTTCCAAACATAAGCTCTTCAAAAGATTTTTCTGTTTCTGAATTAATTTCGTTAATAAGTCTTTTTTCTACTCTATTTGTCATTAAATACTCCGACCATTCTTTTATAGAAGATTCATCTTCCATATGCATAACAGGTACTTTACCTTCAGTATAACACTCTATAATAGGATTATAACCATTAGTTTTCCAATATGACCATACGTCTAAAGCTCTTTGCCACTCTTCTCCTAAAAAATCAGGATTTTCTACTACACTTGCAGGAGTTCTATAAACTTTGTATATCAAAGCCCTGCCTTTCTTTGCTGAATAAATCTTTTAAAATCCGATTTATTTTTAAAACCATACATTTGAGCCGCTTTTTGCTCTGCTTGATATCTAGAATAACCCGCATCGTACTCTAGTATAGCTGCTCGTTCTTCGTATCTGCAGTCTAAAATTTCAGGATCTTCTTTATCTTCCATTGTACACCTCTATTGTTGGTTTTCCATTATTACAATTTAAAATTGCTAAATCAGCAAATTTAATAGGCTCTTCTGTGTCTGAAAACACAAAGCTGTCGTACTTATAAGGATCATACTTAACTAACCTGGATTTTCCGGAAGGAAGTATTTGGTCTAGTACAATATGTCCTCTAACAAATGCATGAACATTTTTCTTGTTTTCTTTTAATACTCTTAATCGTCCGGATTGCCTAACAGCAAACGTTGGTGATACTATCACTTCTCGAGGAGTATGTTTGAATACTTTTCCGTAATCATCTCCTTGTCGGGACTTTACTGAAAACAAGTTTTTGTGGAGATTGTAATACACCTCTACTTTCATTATCCGTAATCCTTTCTATCCTTTCTAAGATCTTCTATTTCTTCTTCATCCAGATCATTACGGATAAATGTAGTTGATGATACATTTATTTTATAATCAGGGAAATTATAAACAGAAGAAAGTTCCTCCTTTATTTTTGGTACTAGCCACCAATCATTTGTTTCTATTCTAAAATAATGACGCCATTGTATTTTATGCACATCAAACGCATTATACCCAGAATTTTTAGCAATATTGATTGTCCAAGACACGTTTACGCTCCTCTGATGATATTTGAATTTCAAAGTCCCAATCTTGCCAGCCTATAGCCGCGTTTGCTCCTTCGATAAAAGCTGCAACTTCTTGATAATTTTTGAATTCATACGTTTCTTTATCAGTAAAAGTTTCACCCCATTTTGCTTTTAAAATATACTTATTCATAATAAGCTCTCTTAGTAAATTTCACCATCTATCATTTCCTCTTGGTATAGTATTTCCCAAACCTCTACTTGTCCGGATTTAGATTCTTGACCATTTTCGAAAAATTGTTTAAGAGAATCTGCTTTTTTAAAGGCGTCGACTTTTCTTTTGTAGCTGCCGTAAACTACGCTATCAACGCCACACCTTACCTCCCAGTACCTTTTTAGATTCATGCAAAATTATCCTGCATACTCTACACATGCCTCCATAGCTTCTGTAATTGTATTGTGAATTTCTGTAGCCATTGCAGCAACAAAAGGATTAAGATTGTCTGTCTTTTTTTTCCAAATAATTATAACTTTATGTTTCATGTGAGCAAACATTATTTCTGCTGCAGTTCCTTGCGCTTTGGCGTTAGGATGATCTCGCATATCTACTAAAAGAACCTCACATCTAGCAATATCTCTAAGATCTTGCTTAAAAATTCTTTTTGCTATATTTAAGTCTAACCCTCTATCTTCTAAACATTGTTCGTGATAGCTAACTCTTCGCGTAGGATCTAAGACTTTAATACCAGAATTATCAAAAAATCTTTTTGCAGTAGTCCTCCATCCTTTCATTTCTGCACCTGAAAACCCTGCCATTGGTCCGGCTAAATATATTCCTCTACAAAGTTCCATTATTGACCTTTCTATTAATAAAATTGGGAAGAATCCTTAAAAGAATTCTCCCCGTTATTATAATTAGAATTTCCAACTAAAATCAAAAGGAATTCCAAAAGAAGTTGGTTGCACGCCAAGATATTTTAACTCTTGCTTTACAGCTTCGTCTGCCTCTTTACGAGCTTGCATTGCAGCGCGAAGTCCTGCGTACTTAACTTCCCGTAGTGCTTTCTTCTTTTCAACTAATTCCTTTTCCATAGCTTTAATATGTTCTTGCAATTCATTAATTTCTGATTCTTCAATCATATTTTTCTCCTATAATTAGAATGATAACTCTTCCTCGGCCTCTTTAGACAAAAACTGATCATCGTCTACTTCTTGGTTGTCCGCAACTTTTACTACATTCATTTCTACTATTTCAAAGTCGTCTTCTCTTGGCTTTGGCGTATACTCTTTTAAAGTAGTAACTTGAACAGCCATCAACATCGAGGCTACTCCCTTTTTACCACCAACTTCGTAATCATATTGATAAACTCTTACGTTACCAATAGAGCCATTTCCTAAAGTATTAGGATCGATTGGGCTTAAATCTCCTGCAACCAAATTAACAGGATTTTGTGGATCGCCATTTGCTTTTCGAGTCTTCTTTTTTAACGTTGCTTTGTAAAACACACCAGAGTCATCGTCATCAGTTTTAACATTAATATTTTTCTTTTTCCATTCTTTTGCTTGCTCTTTATCGCGTGTTCTAATTTGAATTTCCCAAGTCGGGTTGTTAGCATCAAACCGAGCATTAGGTTTA
>Ga0099849_1000772_pt1 | contig 14880 bp, 17 predicted proteins | sample CB_VirMetaG_4_FD_78177 | JGI IMG/M metagenome (GOLD analysis project Ga0099849, IMG submission 78177) | Freshwater to marine saline gradient viral communities from Chesapeake Bay - CB_1508_1M Viral MetaG | ecosystem: Environmental > Aquatic > Marine > Coastal | place: USA: Chesapeake Bay... | reverse complement strand
GGCGATCGGCTCTCGTTCGCGCGCGGCAAGATCCCGCCGTCGTCCGAGCTGACCGCCGCGTTCCGCGAGGACTGGATCGCCCGGCTGTTCGTTGCGCGCCCCGCCGAGGACGCGACCCGCGCGGGCTGGGATCTCGTCGGCAGCGACGCGGACGCCGACGCGCTCGACGACGTGCGAGCAGCCCTGCGAGACGTGCGGCTCGTCCACGGTCGCCACGAGATGCGCGGCGCGGATCTCGCGCTGCGGCAGGCGCTGATCTGGTCGCGGCTGTACGGCGGCGCGGCGATCCTGCTGATCACCGACGACGGCCTGCCGCTCTCCGAGCCGATGCCCGAGCGTCCGGGGCGGCTGCTGTTCGTGCGCGTGGCCGACGCTCGCTACTGCTGGCCCGTCGGCGGCGACGTCACCAAGCTCGACGGCGGGCTGCCGGAGACCTACGCGATCTCGTTCACTCGCGGCGGCACGGTCTACGCGCACCGCTCGCGGGTCGTGCCCGTGCTCGGCGAGCCGCTGCCCGAGGATCAGGCCGAGGGGCGCGACGGGTGGGGCGACTCGGTGCTGACCGCCGGCTGGCACGCGATCGCGGGCTACCAGCAGGCGGCGCGCAACGCCGCGCGCGCCGTCGAGCGGTTCGCGACGACCGTGCTCAGCGCGCAGGGTCTCGGCGAGGTGCTGTCGTCCGACGACGGGACGGCGGCACTGCGGACCCGGCTGCAGCAGCTCCGCGATGGGATGGTGCTCGGCGAGACGGTGCTGATCGACGGCGCGATCGAGGAGCTCAGCAACATGGGCCTGCCCGTGCAGGGTCTGCACCAGGTCGTCGAGACGCTGCGCTCGGACGTCGCCGGCGCGATCCGTATGCCGCAGGCGGTGATCTTCGGCCAGCAGATGGGCACGACGCGCGCGGGCGCGCAGACCGACCAGTCCACGTACTACGAGCGCGTCCGCACGCTGCAGCGCGAGGACGCGGAGCCTGCGCTCCGGCGGATCGTCGACGTGCTGATGCGGACGGCCGACGGCCCGACGGGTGGCCGCGTGCTCGACTACGAGCTGCGACCGCGCCCATTCTCCGAGCCGAGCGAGGCCGAGCGGGCCGAGTCCTACGAGCGCCGCACGAAGGCCGACGTCTCGCTGATTCAGGCCGGCGTGCTCGACCCGATGGAGGTCCGCGCGTCGCGATTCGCCGACGGCTCCGAGGGGATCGCGCTCGATGAGTCGCTGACCGAGGCCGCTGCGATTCGCAGCGCGGACCCCGACGACGCGCCCACCGACGAGACCGAGGACGCCGAGACGTACAAGCCTACGGAGGGGATGCGCGCGGAGGCCCGGCGCGGGCTGGCGTGGGTCGAGGAGCACGACCGCGGCGGCACGTCGATCGGGCGTGGCCGCGCGTCGGACATCGCGGCGGGTCGCTCGATGTCGCTCTCGGTGGTGCGCCGGATGCACTCGTTCTTCGCGCGCCACGAGCAGGCGAGCAAGGGCGGGCAGGGCTTCCGCCCTGGACAAGACGGCTACCCGAGCAACGGCCGGATCGCGTGGGCGCTGTGGGGCGGCGACGCTGGCCAGCGGTGGGCCGCCGCGATCGTCGAGCGCAACCGCGAGGACGGCGAGCAGATCCGCACCGACGCCGCGCCGCCTGAGCACTACCGCGCCGCGCGTGACGGGGCGACGTGCGACGGCTGCCGCTACCTGCGGCGCGACATGTGCCAGCGCCACGAGATGCTCGTCATCTCCGACGCGTTCGTGTGCGACGACCGGGAGGCTGCGGGCTAATGGCCCTGCGCCCCGCCCCGCTCGGTCTCGTCGAGGTGCGCCACGTCCGGTGGTGCGTCGGTCTCGTCGATCGGCTCGAGCGCAGCGTCCGCGCGCGGCTGATCCCACGACTGCCGGACATCTACCCGCAGCCCGACGAGGAGCGCGCCGACAGCCGATCGCGCCTCGACGATCTGTCCGTGCTGATGACCGAGACCACCGCGCTGCGGCTGATCTGGTCGGAGCGGATCGCGAGCGACGCGGAGATCCGCGAGGCGTGCGAGCGCGCCGGGCGTGAGGTGAGCGCGCACAATCTCCGCGAGGCCGAGCGGATGTTGCAGGCCGCGCAGATCGCGGTGCCGCTCGAGCGCGCGCTGGCTGCCGACACCGACACCGTCCGCGCTCTCGTGGCCGACTGGACCGCAGACCACACGGCGCTGATCTCGCGCGGCGACACGTTCCAGGGCAGGCCGACGGTCCCGCTCGGCGAGCAGGTGATCGACGAGATCGGCCAGACGGTCGATCGCGGATTCCGGCGCGGACTGCGGCACGAGGAGGTCGCGCGGCAGATCAACGAGCGCCTCGGCGTGGCTCGCAGTCGCGCCGCCTTGATCGGGCGCGACCAGACGAACAAGCTCAACGGCCGGCTGTTCCAGCAGCGGTTCCAGCGCGCCGGCGTGCAGCGGTACATCTGGCGGACCTCCCTCGACGAGCGGGTCCGCGAGGCGCACGCTCAGAACGAGGGGCAGGAGTTCCGCTGGACCGACCCGCCCCCGACAGGACACCCCGGCGAGGACATCCAGTGCCGGTGCACCCCGGAGCCAGTGCTATGACCACCACGACCCACACCGTCCGCCGCTACGACCGACTGCGCCTCGACCGATCGCGCGCGCACCGCAACGGAGCCGGCTCGCTCGTCGTGCCTGCGCGCCTGACCCGCGCTGGCGTGTTCGACTACGGCAGCTCGCGCGAGTACCGCGACGCCGAGGACGTGCACTCCGATCGGTTCCTCGCCGACGTCGCCACGATCCCGGTGACGCTCGAGCACCCCGCCGAGTTCGTGACGGCCGACAACGCCCGCGAGCTGACCGTCGGCACCGTGGGCGACCAGGTGTGGGTCGACGGGGACGCGATCGCCGCGCGCCTCGTGATCCACCGCGCCGACGCGATCGAGGCGATCGAGTCCGGCACGCACGAAGAGATCAGCCTCGGCTACACCTGCGAGGTCGTCGACGAGGAGGGCACCGCGCCCGACGGAACGCCCTACACGCACAGGCAGATCGGCCACCGGCACAACCACGCCGCGCTCGTGCCGCGAGGGCGCGCGGGGCGGTCGGTGCGGGTCATGCTTGACAGTGGGGAGAGCAGACCCCACGATCTGGCAGAGTCACGCCTCGACCGGGGCGCACAGACCCCAGAGGAGCGCCCGATGAGCGACCAGCGCAGCACCGAGATCGTGGAGACCAAGGACGGCGACAACGCGTGGGTGGAGATCACCCACCGGACCGACGGCGTGACCGAGACCGTCAAGGTCCGCGAGTCCGCCGCGAGCCTGATCCGCCGCCTCGACGCTGACCGCGCTGCCGCCGCTGAGGCCGCCGAGGCCGCGAAGGCCGACGCCGAGAAGCTGCGCGGCGAGCTCGACGAGGCCCGCGCCAAGATCGCGGAGGCCGAGAAGTTCGACGCTGCCGAGGCTCGCGCCGAGATCGAGAAGGTCGTCACCGCGCGGATGCGCCTCGACGCGGAGGCCAAGCGCGTCGGCGTCGAGACCACCGACGAGATGAGCGACCACGAGATCCGCTGCGCCGCGATCGCGCGGATCAACTCCGACGCGAACACCTCCGGCATGAGCGAGGAGATGGTGCGCGGCATGTACCTCTCGGAGTTCGGCCGCTGGGATCGTGCTCGCGCTGAGCGCGACACGGTCGCGACCGACACGCTCGGCGGCGAGCGCACCGACAACGACGACCCCTACGCGGCCCTGCGCGCGTAATCGAGCCGCGCCGGTAGGCGCACGGAGCACACGATGGCACTGACCTACTACCAGAGCGGATTCACCGACGCCGGCCAGCCCGAGGGCACCGAGGGCACGATCTACGGCAACGACAAGGACTGCCGGGTCGTCAACTTCAAGAACGGCGAAGCGTCGGCCGCGATCGACTTCGGCCGGTTCGTGAAGCGCGACAGCGGGAGCCCCGCCGACGAGGCGGATCTGCCGGCCGCGTCCTCGGACGTGCCGGTCGGTCTGACCCTCGCTCCGCAGGACGGGCGCGTCTCGGGCGACACGAGCGCCGCGCGTGACTACGACGCGGGCGCCGAGATGGACGTGATGCAGAGCGGCACCGCCTGGGTCGTGGCCTCGGAGTCGGTCACCGCGGGCGGCGACGTCTACGCGCTGATCAGCCCGGCCGCCGACAAGGGCAAGGCCGCGGCGTCGACCGGCGGCACGAAGGCGCAAGTCTCGCTGACCGTCTCGGGCGAGCTCGACGGCGGCGTGCAGCGCGAGCAGACGATCACGCTCGACGCGGATCTGGTCTCGTCGAACACGTTCGACGGTGAGGTCGGAGGCGCAGCGATCGAGACTGTCACCTACGCGACCAGCCACGACGCGACGATGGAGGCGATCGTCTTCGCCATCGAGGCGCAGCTCGCGCAGAACGGGTCGAACGCCTCGGTCGCGCTGACCGACGCGGCCAACAACCGGCAGATCACGATCGTGAGCGACGCGGCGGTGCCGAGCGGCACGTCCGACGCGCTCACGAACTTCGCGATCGCCGGCGGCGCTAGCCAGGCCGGGATCGCCATCGCCGACCAGCAGGCCGGCGCGGCCCCGCACGCCCTGAGCGTCGCTGTCGACGGCACCACGGTCGGCCCCGTCGCGTGGGCCGGCAGCCACGACGACACGATGGCGCTGTTCGCCGAGCAGCTCGAGGGTCTCGCCGACGTCGAGTCGGCGGTCGTGACCGTCGTGCCGGCTGGCGACGACGTGACGATCACCCTGACCGCCGCGAGCCCCGGCGCGGACAGCATCGACCTGTCGAGCGCGACCGTGTCCAACGGCGCGACGTCGCGGACGATGAGCGTCAACAACGAGGTGGTCGCGGGCACCACGCAGGACGCGGTCCTCGTGCCCGGCGCGGTCTACCTCGACAGCGGCAGCGCGACCGACCTGGTCCGCGTCCGTATGGACATCTCGGGCTAGCACACCACGCGGAGGCGACTCCGCACACCGGCGCGGGCGTGGCCCGCACACCACGGAGCAACAGATGAGCGACAAGACGACCCAGCGCCGGTACGACCGCGACACGCAGGCCCGGCTCGACCACAGCGCGGCCACCGCGAAGGCCGCGATCGAGCAGGTCGTGGACCCGGTGAACCTGCGCCGCATCCTCGACAGCGCCTCGATCACGTCGCCGCTGCTGCAGCAGCTCGCGCGCAGCGCGGACCTGACCGAGGCCGGTGCGAACCTGCGGGCGCAGCTCGTCGAGATGCACCGCGACTCGCTGACCCCGCTGATCCCCCGGCGCGACACCGCCGGGATCCTGATCGGCGAGTTCGCCGAGGGCAAGCACATCTCGACCGTGCAGGCGAAGTACCGCGAGCAGCCGAACATGTACGCGCAGCTCCTCGCGCCGGTCCCCGATCAGCCGGGCGTCGCCGAGACGTCCTACGAGTGGGGCTACCTGTCCGCGTCGGGCAAGGCGAGCACCGGCCCGAGCATGGACCCGAGCACGTTCGCGCGTGCCGACGTGCAGCGCGGCGGCCCGAACTCGGTCGGCCACCAGTACCTCAAGAGCTCGCACGCCTACCTCGACACCGAGCTGGCGGCGGCTGCCCTCGCGGGCGTCGCGCTGAGCGCCGAGAAGGTCGAGAAGGCCGCGTACATGCTCAGCGAGAAGAAAGAGGAGGTCTACATCGACGGCGGCGTGGGCGCTGTCGGCGGCGGCACCCTGCCGGGCCTGTTCAGCTTCACCAGCGAGGCCCAGGCGAACACCAACTGGACGGGCAGCAAGACGGCGATCCTGTCGGCCACGGCGGATCAGGCGTACACCGACCTGGCCGACGAGATCGAGGACTACGTCTCGACGTTCGGCGACCTGCGCGACACCCGGTTCCGCGTCCTGCTGCCGCTCGCGCAGCTCCTGCGGCTCGAGAGCCTCAAGCGCGGCGACAACAAGAGCATGAGCGTCCGCGACGAGCTCGAGCAGACGTTCGCCAGCCACGGCTTCGAGGGCTTCGACCACCACCGCAAGTGCGCGGACGGTGGCACGGGCTCGACGACGCTGATGGTCATGTACCCGCGCGACGGCCGGATCCTCGGCTACGTCGAGTACGAGACCCTGACCACCGCGCCGCCGATCCGCACGGGCTTTGAGACGCAGTTCTTGCACCGGGCGAAGTGCGGCGGCGTCGCCTGCCGCGAGCCGCAGCGCCTGCGCTACGCCTACGGCGTGTAGCACGGCGCCCCGCCTCACTGAGCGCCCCGCATGGCTCACGCTGTGCGGGGCGCTCTGCGTTTGCGAGCTAGGGCGTGTCGTCGATCAGGGCCGCGTCGCACTCCCAGCCGACGTTTCGGATCGGCAGCGACAGGCGCAGCGTGATCGCGCGGAAGTCCTGGTCACCGTGCGGCGTCCACCGCCCGCCATCCATCGATCGTGCGTCCGCGTACTCGCGCACGGCGTGCTCGTACTCGACGCACGCCGCCTCGTAGTCTGTCGCGTCAGCCGAGACGGTCACGCCGTCCTCGAGCATGTCGTAGCGGACGTCGGCGGGCTCGTCGCCAGCCTCGATCTCATCGGCGTACTGGCGGAGCAGGTCTGCGAGCTCGTGGCGGGTCATCGCACACCCCCGACAACAGACGGCGCGGTCTGCTGGCGCAGCAGTGCGGTCACGGTCCCGATGTCGACGGCCCACGGCCCGTGCAGGTCACCGATCGCGGTGATCGTGCCGTCGGGCTGCAGCCAGACATCGACGTCCGTGTCGCAGTGCGCCGGCTCGACGAGCAGCCAGCCGGCGGCGGTGAGCGCGAGCACCGTCTGCGGGTGCGTGTCGTGGTCGGCGGGCGCGTAGCCCTGTCCGTCGTTGTTGCCCTCGTGCCACTCGGCGACGGGGTCGATGCCGCTCAGGGCGTGTCGTGCGGTCTGGATTCGCATGGTCTCTCCTCAGCGCGTTGTCCGGTCGCGCCCCCGGTTGTGGTGTTACGCGGTCCGCAGCGTGTAGCCGCGATACGTCGGAACGCTCTTGACGTAGATCCCGTCGGGAACACCGAGCGCGGCGCGGCTGCGCTCGGTGGCGACATATCGCAGGAACCTGCGCTCCGTGCGCTCGCATCCGTTGGCCTCGGGCACGTTGTCGCGCACCCAGGCGGCGGCGCCGAGCAGGTCGTCGAGGTCGAAGCGGATCGGGTTCTTGTTCGTGTCGTTGCTCATCTCTGTCTCCTCGGTAGTGCGGCACCCCTGCCGCGTTGGTGTCCCCACTCTACACCCACGCCGCGCAGTGTCAACACCCTGTGCAGATAAATATCCAGTACCCTCCGATCTCGGAGGTGCCCCGATGGCTGTGACCGCGAGCGACATCCAAGCCATGCCCGGCCTGTCCGGCGTCGCGACCGCCGACGCGCAGTGGTGGATCGACATCGCGCCGGAGTACCTCGACCCGGACGTGTACGGCACGGGCGCGCGCGCGGACACCGTCGTGCAGCTGTGGGTCGCGCACCAGCTCACGATCGCGAGCGAGCAGGGCGCGGGCGCTGGCGGTCCGGTCGAGTCCAAGCGTGTGGGCGACGTCGAGGTGCGCTACGACACGTCGGCGATCTCCGCGACGGGCGACGACCTCGGCCAGACGCAGTGGGGCCGGCGGCTGCGGACGCTGATGCGCGTGACCACCGCGCCGCTGATCCCGACGAGCGCCAGGACGGCGACGAGCTCGGTGTGAGCTGGGACGACGACCGCGCCGAGTACGATCGGATGCTCGCGCGTCTCGAGGGGCTGCGCTCGGTGTCCGTCGAGGTGGGCGTGCTCGGCGACGGCGAGGGCCTGTCCGACCGCGACCCGGAGACCAACGTGAGCGTCGCGATCACACACGAGTACGGAGACCCGGCGCGTCGGATCCCGCAGCGGTCGTTCATCCGCGCGGCGCTCGACCGCGACCGCGACGAGATCCTCGACCGAATGACCGTCGAGGCCGAGTCGGTGATCCGAGGTCGCGACCCGGAGCAGGCCGCCGCGCGCGTCGGGCTGTACGCCGAGGAGCGGATCCGGGCGTTCATCCGGCAGGGCCTCGTCCGGCCGCCGCTCTCGCCAGTGACGATCGCGCGCCGACCCAAGGGCACCACGACGCCGCTTCTCGACACCGGCCAGCTCGTCGCGTCGATCACGTCGGCTGTGATACGATCCGCGCCATGATCGTGGACGTCTCCGCCATCGTCTCGTCGCTGTCCGGGTCCACCCTGACCCGCCGCCGCCCGTCGTACACGATCGGCGCGGACGGTCGGGCGTCCGTGTCCTACGCGACCACGACGATCTCGGGCGCGGTCTCGACGCCGACGCGCGCCGACCTCGACCGGATCGCCGCTGGCACCGACGCGAGCCACGTCCGGGTCGTGCACAGCACGAGCGAGATCCGCACGGCGGACAAGGCGGCCGACATCGCCGCCGATCTGCTCACGATCGACGGCGCGGTCTACACCGTGACGGCGGTGCAGGACTACGACGGGCACGGGCGGTATTATCGCGCGGTCTGCGTGCGGGGCGGCTCCTGATGGCGATCGCGTGGACCACGATCGAGACGGCGATCAAGACCTGGCTGGACGACGCGACCGGACTCGCCACGCGCGCGGCTGACCAGTCGATCCCGGCGGGCGCGCCGCCGGTGGTCGTGTGGCAGTGGCTCGCCGACGACCGCTCGGCAGCACAGGGCCGGATCCCTGACCCGCGCTCGTACAGCACCGACGACGACGGCACCGAGACCGTCCGGCACATGCGCGAGCGCCGGCTGCAGCTCGACGCCTACGCGACGACGAGCGACCCGAGCGCGGACGCGCTGCACTACCTGCGGCTCGCCGAGGCTGCGCTGCAGCTCGAGTCGGTGCGCGTGGCGCTTGCGACGGCGGGGGTCGTGGTGCAGACTGCGGGTGGCGCGTCGAGCCTGCCCTATCGGGCAGCGGACCGCATCGAGGCGCGCGCCGTGCAGGAGTACGTGGTACGCTACCGCGACGATAGCACGGGCACCGTCGGCTATATCTCGACGGCGGACGTCACAGGCAGCCTCGACGAGTAGGCGCACGGAGCACGGACGATGGCGAACAAGATCCCGATCAGCGACGCGGTGGAGGTCTCCGTCAGCGTCGAGCAGGCTCCGCAGACCCTCGGCTCGTTCAAGGTGCCGCTGATCATCGACAGCGAGTACGTCTACGGTGCGACCGGGCGCGTGCTCACGATCGGGATGGCCGACTGGCAGAGCGAGATGACCGCCGCCGGCTACGCCGCGCACAACCGCGCGTGGTCCGCGGTCCGCATGATGGCGCTGCAAGACGCGCAGCCCTCGCAGCTCAAGATCGGCCAGTGGAACGACGGCACCGAGACGATCGCCGCTGCGCTCGCCGCTATCCAGGCGGTGGACGCGGACTGGTATCTCGTCGCGATGACCGACCGCAGCGCCGCCGACGTCGAGTCGCTGAGCGACACGCTCGAGGCCGACAGCCAGCGCGCGCTCTACATCGGCGAGACCGGCGACGCGGACGTGCTCGCGGCCACCGCGGGCAACGTCGCCGAGAAGCTGCTGAACGCCGGCAACGACAAGAGCGCGCTGGTCTACTACCCGCAGACCGTGCAGGTCTCGACGCTGACGTGGGACGCCGAGGTCACCGCCGGGACGTTCACCGCGACCGTGGACGGCTCGTCGATCTCCGAGGCGTTCGACACGAACCACGACACCACGATCGCAGCCATCGCGACCGCGATCCAGGCGCTCGACACGGTGACCAGCGCGACCGCCTCGGACGTGGGCGCGGTCGGGTTCGACAACACGATCACGATCACGAGCGCCCACGCGCTCAACGCCAACGTCGTCGAGAACATCGGCAACCTGACGAGCGGCGCGGCGACGTGGGAGGTCACCACCGAGGCCGACAGCGGTCTCGACTTCGCGCTGCTCGCTCGCATGGCGGTTACCGCCGGGCGCTCGCCGACCAAGATCGCCGGCCAGGTGCTCAGCGGCGTGCTGCCGTACACGACCACCAGCGCGCAGCGGTCGAACCTGCTCGGCCTGAACGTGCTGTATTTCGGCCAGTACGGCTCGATCAGCTCGATCGGCCTCGGCGCGAATCGCGGCAAGGTCGCGAGCGGCGCGCGCTACATCGACCAGCAGATCCTGATCGACGCGCTGACGCTCGACGTGCAGGCTGCGGTCCTCGCTCTGCTGCAGGGCTCCGAGGTGCTGCCCTACACGCAGGAGGGCATCGAGCAGGTCGGCAGCGCCGTCCGCGGTGTGCTCAGCGAGTACGCCGACCGCGCGCTCCTCGCCCCGTCCGGCGACCCCGACGCGGGCCTGATTGGAACGCTGGGGTATCGAGTCACCACCCCGGCGATCGGCGACATCGCCGCCGCGCAGAAGGCCGCGCGCAACCTCCCCGACGTCACGTTCCTCGCGCGTGGCGCGGGCGCACTGCAGGCGGTCGTGATCGCCGGCACCATCACGGAGCTCTGATATGGCGACCTCCTCTTACTCGTTCCGCGAAGTGCTGGTCACCTACGGCGCCGTGAAGATCCAAGGGTTCGCCGAGGGCGACTGCGTCACGATCGAGACGCCGGAAAACATCACGATGTCGGTGGGCGAGGACGGCCGGTTCGTCAACAATCTCCGACGACAGGGGCCGTCGACCGTGGGCCTGCGCCTGATGGCCGACAGCCCGTCGATCGGCCACCTGTCCGCGCAGGCGAACCTGCAGGCGAAGGGCCTCAACCGCGCGGGCCTGCCGCTGAAGATCGTCCACATCGGCACCGGCGAGAGCTGGGTCATGGCGCAGGGCTTCGTGCCCAAGCAGGCCGACGTGACGTTCTCCGGCGAGGTCGGCGTGCGCGAGTGGCAGGTCGTCGGCAAGCTCGAGGGCCAGCAGGTCGGCAAGCTGATCTAGACCGCGCGCTGGGGTGAGCGCGCCACACAGGAGGAGACGTGAGAGATCCGACGACCACGATCGAGATCGGCGGGCGCAAGTACCGTCTCGACCAGCCCCCGGCGGGCGAGGCGCTGCGCCTGCTCGCCGCCTACGACGCCACGCGCGTAACCGAGGATCTGGCGACAGCGCGGGCGCTGCGCGCGCGTGCGCTCGGCGTCCGGCAGTCGCGGGCGCTCGGACTCGACGCCGATCAGGACGATCCCGCCGCCCGTCTCGACGAGCAGGCTGACCGCCTCGAGGCGACGACGCACGCACGAGCGGCGATCGTCCGCTGGCTGACCGACGAGGACGCGATTGAGTCGGTGATCGGCCCGACGCTGCAGTGGGTCGCGCTGCTCGGCCACCCCGAGGGCGCGGCGCTGCACGAGGCGTGGGAGACGATCTACCAGGGCCGGATCGGCGAGCTCGCGGCGGTCATCGAGGCGGCCCACGAGTGGTTCTTCGCGGATTTCTACGCCGGCTCGATCGAGGCGTCCGACGAGCCGAGCGACGAGCTGACGCCAGACGAGCCCAAGGCGAAGCCGCCGCGAAAGCGACGGACCCGCAAGGCGAAGCGGACTGGCTGATCTGGTCGCCCGTGCGCGCGGGCTACGGCTCGCTGCGCGAGGTGCGCCACGAGTGGACGCTCCACGACCTGCTCGACGCGCACGAGGTGCTGGGCACGCTGTGAGCCGTCCCGGCACGCTATGAGCCGCACCGCTGCGCTGTGACGTAGCGCGCCGGCACCCGGTGGCGTACCCTGACAGCCGGAGGCGCTGCGCGTGAACGGATACGCCCGACGAGTAAGAGCGAAGCTGCAGTGGGACGCGGACACGCGCGCGCTCGTGCGTGGCGAGCGGGTGCTGCAGCGCGCCCAGCGCAGCACGATGGGCCTCGACAAGGCCGCGCGTCGTGCGGGCGCTGCGATCGGCGGGCTGTTCGCCGCTCAGCGCGTCGCGGCTGCGCTCGGCGCTGCGACCGAGGAGGCCGTGCGGTTCTCACGCGCGCAGGGCGAGCTCGCCACGCTGCTGCCGGGCAACGTCGAGGCCGTCGAGCGGCTCGGCGCGGCGTCGCGCCAGATCGCGGTCGAGTACGGCGCGAGCGCGGCGGATCTGCAGGCGGCGTCCTACGGGATCGTCTCGGCGTTCGGCGACACGGCGGACAGCGTCGAGACGCTGCGGCTGGTGACGCAGGCGGCGAAGGCAGGCAACACCGAGGCGGCGACAGCGATCGATCTGCTCTCGGCGGTCACGCTCGCCTACGGCGACACGTCGATCGAGACGCAGCGCAAGGTCTCGGATCTCGCGTTCACAACGGTGCGGCTCGGCAAGACCACATTCCCGGAGCTCGCCAGCGCCGTCGGCACGGTCGCGCCGGGCTTCGCATCGCTCGGCGTCTCGACCGAGGAGCTGTTCGCGTCAATGACCGCGCTTGCCGGCGTGACGGGCAGCACGTCGGAGGCGTCCACGCAGCTCAGCGCGATCTCCAACGCGCTGCTCAAGCGCACCAAGGACATGGACAGGGCGTTCGCGGAGCTCGGCGTCTCGTCAGCTGAGGCGCTCGTGCAGCAGTACGGTCTCGTCGGGGCCATCCAGGCGCTCGCGGGCACGACCGACGGCAGCGCCGAGGCGCTCGCCAAACTGTTCACGCGCGTGCGCGCCCTCCGCGCGGCGCAGAATCTCACGCAGGCAGGCGCGCAGCGATTCTCCGGCGCGCTCCGCGAGATGGGCGGGGCGGGCAACGCCACGGCTGAGGCGTTTGAGCGCGCGACCACCGGCGTCGGCGCGCTGGCGACCACGGCGGACAAGCGCCAGGCGCGCATCGAGGAGCTCGGGCGCACGATCGGCGAGCGCGTCGCGGGGCCGCTCGGCGAGGCGAAGATCGCGGCGCTCGGACTCGCGGAGGCGGTAAGCCGCGACATGACCGACGCGCTCGACGTGTTCGCGTCGTCGGCGTCGTCGTTCGACGAGGGGCCGGGCGGGCAGGTGCTCCGGCTGCTGACGTCCACAGCTACCGGGCTGACCACGGTCGGGCGGGTCGGCGCGGCAGCCGTCGGATCGTTTGGCGAGCAGCTAGGGGCGCTCGGTGCGGCCGGCGTGACGTTGGCCACCGGCGATGCCTCCGGGGCCGCGGCGATCATGAGCGCCCGAGCTCGATCGGGCCGCGCGCAGACCGAGGCGGTGCTGTCCGACGTCCGCTTCCTCGGCCAGCAGATCGTCGACCCCGAGGCCGCGAGGGCGAGAGCGCAGCAGCTCCGCGAGCTGCGCGCCGCCTCTGAGGCCGCCGGCGTCACACCGGGTCGCGTCACGCGAGGCGAGCTCGACGCGATCCGTCGCGAGGCGTTCGCCTCGTCGGGCGCGGGGCGGGCCGCGGGTGCTATCGGACGGCTGCTCGGTGGCGCGCGCGTCGACGTGTCCGAGATCAACATCGCGATCGGCGACGGCTCCTCGGCGGACACGGTCGAGCGCGGCGTCCGGCGCGGGCTCTCGTCTGGGATCGGCGACCTGCTCGGCGCGCTGACCGTCGACCAGACGCAGGCGCCGGGAGGCTGAGGTGTACGAGATCGAGATCGGCGCGCTGCGCCTACAGCCCGACACCGTGACCGTCCTGCAGCGCGAGGAGACCGCGGAGGCGACGACGTATCCGATCGAGTCCGGCGCGAGCCGCGCAGATCACACCGTCGTCCGCCCGCTGCGCCTCGTGCTCACAGCGGTGTTCTCCACGCTCCCGCTCGACGCGGCGGTGCAGATCCCCGAGCCAGGCGACGCGCGCCCCGAGACCGCGCGCGCGCTGCTCACCGAGGCGCTGCAGTCTCGGCAGACGGTCACGCTCTACACCCCGCGCGAGGTGATCGGCGACCTGGTCCTCGAGGGCGTCTCGGCGCAGTACGACCGCGAGACAGGCTCGGCGCTGCCGCTGCGGCTCTCGCTGCTGCAGGTGCGCTCGGTGTCCTCGCAGACCGTCGAGATCCCGCCGGCTCGTCGCGCCGCTAGCGTCCGCCCGTCGAGCACGGTCCGCGACGCTGGGACGTTCGCGCAGGTCGATCCGGCGCTCTCGACGCTCGCGCGCGCCAGCGTCACCGCATCGGTCGGCACCTACTTCGGACTGACTGGATCGCCGGGAGCCGCGGTCGCGCTCGCGCGCCTGCTCGGCACGGGAGGCTGATCGCATGGACTGGCAGATCGATCTAGACCTCGACCCGACTGAGCCGCCCTACGTGGCGTCGGCGACGTTCGACGGCGTGCAGCGCCGGCTGCGCGTGGCGTACAACCGCCGCGCGGCGCAGTGGGCGATCGACCTGCTCGACACCGACGGCTCGGCGATCATCGCGGGCCAGCCGCTGATCGAGTCGTTCCCGCTGTTCTCGCGGCACAAGGCCACCGACTCGCGCGTGCCTGCTGGCGACCTGTGGCGCGTCGGCTCGTCGCTGGTCTACGTCGCCCCGGAGTCGTGACGTGTCCGACCTGCTACGCGATCGCCGCTGCCGGCTGCTCGTCGGCTCGCGCGTCTACGAGTCCGCAGGCGGTCCGGGCGGCGACGGGCTGCGCGTGACGTTCACCGTCGAGCGCAGCACGCAGCGGCAGCCGAACACCGCGCAGATCGACGTCTACAACCTGGGGCGCGACGCTGGCGAGACGCTCGTGCGCGGCGCGTCGGTGCAGCTCGTCGCAGGGTACGCCGCGACCGCCGAGGTCATCTTCGCGGGCGAGATCATCCGCACGGTCGTCGACCGCAGCTCGCCACCGGACAGCGTGCACAGCATCGTCTGCGCCGACGGCCTGACCGCGTGGCGTCGCTCGATCTCGACGTCGCTGCGTGGCGCTCGCCCGCTGCGTGACGTCGTGCGCGAGGTGGCGTCCTCGATGGGCCTGACCGTCCGACCTGAGACGCTCGCGCAGATCAGCGGCACGAGCCGGCGCGGCGTCGTGCTGCGCGGGCAGGCGTCCGAGGCGCTCGAGACCGTGCTGCGCTCG
>Ga0099849_1000771_pt1 | contig 14882 bp, 20 predicted proteins | sample CB_VirMetaG_4_FD_78177 | JGI IMG/M metagenome (GOLD analysis project Ga0099849, IMG submission 78177) | Freshwater to marine saline gradient viral communities from Chesapeake Bay - CB_1508_1M Viral MetaG | ecosystem: Environmental > Aquatic > Marine > Coastal | place: USA: Chesapeake Bay... | reverse complement strand
ATAGGTGGAAGATTTACTACTCTCTTCAACAACAACAGTTGCTAGGTGGCGGAAGTTCGAACCTATAAAAAGTATAGGAACTTTTTCAGTTGAGCATAGTCTGTAAGGATATGTGAACGAGGAGAGCTAATTTATTTAGACTCAAGGAGAATCAAATGTCTATAATCACAAAGAGTGATTACAAATCAGTTTTAGAAAAGATGGCTGACAATGTTTTAGAATTCAAAGAAAAATATTGTCCAGATGGTCAAACTTGCGAAGACATTGCAACATTCAGTATGCTCGGCTTTACTGTTTGGTTTATGTACATCGCAATGCAACCTATTATGTAACCTGGTGCGGAATCCCTAACAAAAAAAAGGAGCAGTAAAATGCTCCTTTTTTCTTATTAAGTAAATTAATTATTACGAAAGATCGCCATAGTCTGTTGGTGCATTTGCGGCTCTTGTTTTAATTGTTTTATGTTTCAATTTAACAAGTACTGTGGCAGTTCCTGCCGTTGCATTACCTTGAGTTACTGTTGCACTCAATGTAGTACCGCTTGTATATGCTTCTTTGTATGTACTTCTAAATGTACCTGCTGTTGTAAAATCTACAGCATTATTGAAGTATTGTGAAGCGTCATCTGTATCACCAACTGTGATTTGAGTTGTTGAGTCTGCATCGCTCCAGCCTGAACCTACAATAATATCCACCTGTGTAATTGCACAGTTTGCCGGTATAGTTGCTATTGTAACTGTACCATCATCAAAGTTAATAGTTTTTCTTGCAAAGCCTAATTGAGTATCAGCACTTGGTAACTGTGCCTTAACAATGAATTCGTCACTCGCTGTTGCGGCGGCTCCTTTCATTTTAACCATTGCGTTGTTGCTGGAATTTCTTGCTTTAAAAACACTATTGGCATTGTCGTCTAGAATTCGTACTCCAGACTTTCCTAACTGGACATCTCCACTTAATCCTACTAATCCAAACTGATTAATATCTGCCATTTATAACTCCTTAACTAACGTCACCGTAGTTCAACGGTATTAATGATTCTGCAACCATTTCAACTAAAATTGTTGCTGTTCCGGCACTTGCTCCGCCGGCACTTACTGTGGCTGTTAGTGTAGTATTTGCACTATAGACGTGCATATCGTCTGATTGAAATTGTACTGCATCTGTTAAGTCAACATCTGTTGCTCTAATAAATCTATCTGCATCTCCTGAATCGCCTACTGTGATTGTTGGAGTTCCGTCTGTCCATCCTGATGGAACTGTTACTGCAACACTTAATACAGCAGTATTACCTGTGATATTACCCAAATTAACTGTACCGTCTGTATATGATACAGAAGTATTAATATATTGAGTAAATTCTACAAACGTAGAATCCAGTTGCGATTTGGTAACAAATTCATCTGAAGCAGTACCATCTGCTCCTTTAACTTTGGCTAATGTAGTGCCATCGGCTTCTGTTGCCTTTAAAATACCTGCATCACTAATTAACTTATTTCCACCTTTACCAAATTGTACTGTGGAACCTATACCTTTGATTCCAAATTGTTTTATGTTCGCCATTTCATTTCCTATATAGAATTATTTTGTTGCTACTGCTGTGTTTGTACATTAATATTTATCTAAATTTCAATAAATACTACGTAGGTAAGAGTATTTTATATCATACATACAATACAGGAGTAACAGAAATGGCAATAAAAGATATGAACTATCGCGAACGCGGTATGTTATTAAGTATGCTGGCTCATCAGGCATACTGTGAACCAAAGGACTTGTTAAAAGCAAGACCTGGAATAAAAGATTTAGATCCTCTTAAGAAGTTTTTAAATAAACCATTACCACCAACATTCATTGACGTAGAAGGGGCACAGGCGTATGTGCTTAGTGACAAAGATGATGTGCTGGTTGCTTGTAGGGGAACAGAGCCTACGCAATTGAATGATATTGCGGCAGACTTAAAAACGTTTCCAGTAAAGCATCACGTACAAGGTAGAGTACACAGAGGGTTTTATGCAGAATATAATAAAGTAATCCCTGGAATTAAAGAAGCACTTGCAAAGCATAACAAGAGCGGAAAGAAAACACTATGGGTTGTAGGACACAGTTTAGGTGGTGCTATGGCACTATTGGTTGCTGTAGAATTAAAACCTGATGGTGGATGTCATACATTTGGACAACCAAGAGTTGGCACAAGAGAATTTCTCAAACTAATAGACTTTCCTTATTATAGATACAGAAACAACAACGATTTAGTAACAGTTGTTCCGCCAACATTCTTTAATTTAATTTTCAAACACGGAGGAGTATTAAGGTACATCAACACTTATGGTAACATAAGAAAAGCAACATACTGGCAAAGATTCAAAGACAAATGCAGAGGTAATTGGGAGGCTATAAAAAGTTTCAACCTCATAGATGGATTTGCTGACCACAGTATGGGCAAGTATCACGAATACCTTGGAAATATGGATGAAAACGGAGAGCAACTTCCAAAGTGATAAATACTATTACAAATTAATTTGGAGATTTAATAATGAGTCATTATTACGCAGGATTGGATACTAAAGATAAATTAGTAACTGATATGACAAATGCAGGTGTTGATACTAGTATCTTACCAGCAGAGAAAAGTTATGTACAAGCGGCACCAGAGCATCACGTCGACGCAGATGCTTACGATTGTTTTTACATAGATTTAGTAGACGTAAGTGGTACAGACAGAGTTGTACAATACTTTGAAAAAGTATCAGACAACACTATTTGGAAAGCATACGACTATGATTCTAGGACGTTAGAAAGTGTTAGTGATAGCAAAGCAGATGTTTCTGCGGTTGCTCCTAACCATCCTGACTTCCCAACTTTATCAGCATAGTTATGAAGGATATCGATTTATTCGAAAAGAAGAAACTTAACGCCGGTACAGCAAACGTATCCGGACCAGCAGGTGCCGGCACAAGTTCAGGAGGGTCGACTGGTTCTGCAGATGGCGGAAACGCCGACAGTGGCCCTACTGATTCCAGCAAAAGCATTCCGCCTATGCCACACGAAGACAGAAGTCCAAACTACTTTTTAGGTATGTATGGATATAGTCCAGTCAAAAAATCAGGTAAGAAAAAGAAAAAGAAAAAGATAGAATTCGGTAAGGGTATATACGACGAAGGTATTATAAACTTAGACGACTATCGTTAATTAAACTTTACTTCTGCTAAAACTACATCGAACTGCTTTTGCTCACTAGCAAGTGAGCAATCTTCATTATTAGTCTTATCAGCGATTATATTAACTATTTCTATATGCTCATTGTATATAGGATTGTCTTTGAATATTGTACAAATAAATTTATAACTTGATGATCCAAGCCTGTGAATAAACTCTATACTCTATAGGATTTATGTACAATCCTACAGACATAATAGACACCCAAACATCAATGGGATCGGTACTTTGATAAGTATCTTTGTTTGCTATATCAACAAATTCTATATCGTGTTTAGATGAATATGTTGCATAGAACTCTTTTATTTCTTGCTTGGTGAAATAAAACTGTTGACCAGACAGATGATTGTCATCTGAGTACCCATCAAATAAAAATAACTTCTTATTATCAGTAATAGAAAAATCCAATGTAGGGTAAGCATATCCGCACCCTAAGTCTCCTATAACATTATATTTAAAATTTTCTGATATTAGATATTCTTTTATTTGCGAGTAATACGTAGATTTAAATATTGAATTAATAGATTGTTGTGCCATTTATATAACTCTAATTTTCCCCCAACCTTGTCTACGTTTATAGTACATTCTATTGAGGTAATCTTCAGTATCTATAAATGTATCTACTAAGTTTACAGTTATTTGTTTGTTGTGTTTAACAAGTTCCTTACAATCTTGATCCGTAATATACTGATGGAAATTATAATTTTGTTCTACTTGTCTAGGATAGTCTAATTCATAAGATGTTACAAAATCTTCCTGCCATTGATGTAACTCTTCAAAAATATTCTCATCTATTCCATAAGTGTTTACAACACTTGACTTTATAAAATCTATTACTTGATGTCTATTAATATGAAAATCTTTTTGGGCGTCCCACATCAAAGTGTGCCCATTGAACCCGTTTGCTTCGCCTGTCTCTAAGTATCTACCAAGGTATTCTTTTGCTTTGCTGAACTCTGAGTTAACAAATCCTTTATCGTTGTGTATGCGATCCCACAGGGCGTTGTAGAAGTCTAAATACGATACATTACAGTATTTGTGTACAAATCTTGACAGCATTTGTGTCCAACCATAGTTGTGAAAGTTGTTAATCATCCAACTGTATAACCAACTGTCTATAAACTTATCACGTGGCATATATTTTGTACCACGTATTAAATCAACAGTTTCTTCTATGTTATCCTCTTCTCCGGCACTACTCACATAACTCTTAACGTTGATTATATCATACTCGTGTTCATTGTGTTGCCCAGGCGTATTCATATGAGCATTTTCTAACAACTGTGCTAACCAACTTTCAATAGCATTGTGTTGCCCCATTTCAATTACATCACATAAACCTTTGCACCAACTCTCAAATGTTTCCTGTGGCAAGCCTAATATGAGTTCTGTATAACTCGGTATTTGTTCTTTGTTGCAGATATCAAATATTTCTTTTAAGTTACTAAACTCCATATTTCTGCGTTGTATTTCTTCGAGTACGTCCATATCCATACTTTGCACACTCAGAGTAATACCTCTGTTTAATCCACTGTTAATAAATTTCTTAACAATCTTTAAAACATCTTCACTACTATTTTTGTACCAAGTTGCATCAAGTGTTTTAGGGTATCCATATTCTTTTTGCAACTCTACAAGTCTTTCTGTAAACTGCAAATCTCTATCTTTGAATACTCCAAAGTTGGCATCAGCAATAGTTAAATAATCTATTTTGTTTTCTGCCATCCAAAGAATTTCTTGCATAACTTTTACTTCAGGAAACTTTTTAATCTTTGCATATGTTAAACTGCCCCAATCACAGAATGTACAAGCAAACGGACAACCTCTATTTGTTTCTAAGGTTCCGTTCCATACTACATCTGGATTGTCTGCGATAATTTTATCAAAGGTTCCGTCAAGATAAGGTGAAGGTATATCCAAGTCAACTAGTCTTGGTAACTCATATATTTTATCTAGAGGTTCGCCTGCTACTTTGGATTCTAGCATTTTGGTAAATGCTTCTTCGCCTTCTGCTAAACTGATTGTATCGACGTATGGGTGTTTTTCAAAGAATCTTTCTTCCTCAGGTCTATCTGTAATTTGAGGACCTCCAAACAATATTGTACAGTCTGGATATTCTTCTTTGATTCTTTGTGCTATGTGTTTGGTATATTCCCAATTCCACATATAACAACTAAAGGCACAGACACTAGGATTATCTAGTCGTGCCATCAGTTTGTCAGGGTCTTCTCGTTTAAAAATTATGTCTTTTACAACATAGTTTTCTTTAACGATAGATGATTGCCTTGCATAACTCCATAAACAGCCTATGCTGTATGGAAGCCAGTAGCCTAAGAAATTTCCTGCCCCAATTTTAAAATTAGGTTGAAATAAGTAAATATTATGCATCTTAATATTTACCTAGAAGATGTTTTTACTTCTTCTTTTCTAAGTCTTGTAATTGCTTTATAAGGTCAGATTTCTTTTTACGCAAATCAATATCAACACCAAAGTTTGCTTTACCATAATCTTCTAATTCCTTTTTGGTTTTAGAAGCAAGGTTTACTTTAGCAGGTGCTGTTGCTTCAGGCTTTGCAGGTGCTTTTTTAGGAGCAGGTGCTGGAGCCGGAGCAGGTGCAGGTGCAGGTGCATCGGAAATCCCAAATAAATTTTTAATCCAATTAAACATATATATTCTCCATTGTGTTTTATTTAACAAACAATTTTATAAACTATCAAAATTGTGAGTCAAATCCTTCCAGTCTTTTAAATCTCATATGATCCAAAGGATGATTAAGATTTAAAGGATTGAATCTTTTATATGCTGTACCTGATACACGTTTTGCAACGTTTAAGCAAATACTAACATCTTGTTCACTTAACTTACCTTCGAATTTATTTGTGTCTGATGTTTGGTGCATTATCATTTCATTTAATGCTAAATCAAACTCCAAATAACTAAAACCAAATTGGTCTTCATCTGAAGTGCTAACGCCAAGTCCATCTGTAGGAACTGCTGAAATAATTGATTGCGGTACAGCATTCAATTCTGCTAGTGCAGGTACTTCCCAACTTTTCCAAAGACTTTGTATTGGTGCAACATCACCTACGTCTCCGTGTAGTGTCCAAAACCCTGCGGCTAGTTCACTAAAGTTATCTGTACTTCCAACAAATCCTTCACTTGCACTTGCTAAGTTGTAAAGTGTTATCATTCTAAGTCTTGCTTTGATATTGCCTTTCTTGATTTTACCGTGTCTGCAACTTCTTAAAATACTTGCATCTAATTTTGCTTCTGCATCAACTACGGCATTATAGGCATCTGATAAATCAATGTGTCTATGGTCTAAACCTAATGCTTTACAGGCTTCTACTCCTCTGTCTGTTTCTGATTGTATTTGATATATAGGCATTGTAACACCTATAACCCTGTAACCTGCTTTTTTAAATAGTGCGGCAGTTAAGGCACTATCTATGCCACCACTCATTCCAATACATACTGTATGCTTGTTATACTTTTGTCTGTATTCAACTAAGTCTAAAGTCAGTTGTTCGTTAACCATATTGAGTTGGTCAAGGTCTCTATACATATTTCCAATGGCTGAATCTAATCGTTTTTCAAACCAAGGTGTTAATTTAGGGTTTCTGTTATATTTAAGAATTTTAGTTTTAAATGTCTTCTTCGCTGTCGGATTCATAGTCATAGTCTTGTAAGTATGTGTCGTTAAATGGATCGTTATATGTTAATGTATTTGCCGATAATGAAATATGAGGACTTTGTTCGTTGACTGGATTCATATCCCAGCCGTGCTGTTTTAAATTATCTACTCTCTCGCCTGTTTTTGGATCTTCTACAAACAATGGAATATAGTAAACAAAACATTTACCTTCTCCTTCGACATCTATCAATGCCCTGTTATAGAAATCCGGATATCCTTCTATAGTATCAAAGTCGTCTAAACCTTTAGGAGTAACTTCGAAAACTTCACCGCTAACTTTGTGTTCGCCATTGAACAGTAGTGCTGGAAAGGAACCCATATCCATCATACTATATTTGTCTTGAGCAGTAACAGCCATACCAATAAACTTTTTATCAGGGTCGTTTTCTTGTACTCCTCTAATAGAGCCTCCCCTTTTTAATGTGCCGTACACAAATACTTTTATTGCCATTATTTTTTAGATAGTTCTTCTTCAAGTGCTTTTACTTTGTTCTTTAGCACATCGACAAGATTGTTTTCATCATCGTCTAAAAGTTTTGCCGCCATACTAACACGTTCTTCTTCTAGGCTTTTATTAATTGTTTCTAAGAACAAAATCTTTTCTTCTGCTTTTTTCAAAGTATCGATAAGTTCTGCTTTAGTCATTTGAGTTTTACTTTTAGTCATACTGATATTTATTATTCAGCACTATTATAAAAGAATTTTCTTGAATGTCAAGTATTATGCTTTTGTTACAGTTACTACAGCAGTACCTTGTGATCCTGTAGAACTTGCAATAGTTATATTAACATTAGTGTCTGCCGCCGCACCATATACAAAGTTGCTAACTGCTACATAAGTTCCTACTTCTGATAAGTCTACTTCTGCATCTGGCATAAGTCTATCTGCATCACCGGCATCGCCTACTCTTAAAGTAGTATCGCCATCAAATGCTTGAGTAACTTCAACTATAGTTTTATGTCCGCTAACACCCGAACTAACGTTACCTATTACAGTTGTTCCTGTATCACTATATGAAACGTTTGCTCTCATAGTACCTGCATCTGTGCCTGCACTATCTTGTGTGCCTATTAATATTAGATGACCAATTAGAGTTGGATTGTCTTGATTAGCCATATAAAAAGCATATTCGCCATCGCCGTTGTCGTCAACTTTGATTAAGTCGCCGTCTTTGATATTGCTGTCGGAATATACTGCCGCTAAGTTGGCTTTCTTGTAGGTAGTACTAGTATCTAAACCGCCTACTCCAAATGCTCCAACATACTTAGCACCTGCAACGTAAATTACGTTTGCTGTTGCTGTGCCAATTGCTGAAGGCAAGTTAGTACCAATAAAGTTAAGAATGCCTGCGTCATAATCAAAGTACCATTGGTCATCGTTACCTGAACCTGTTTCGAACAACTGTGTTCCATTTGTTTGAGGGTTTGAAGTTCCACTAGACGCCGCATATACTTTTAACTGATATGTTGCACCAAAACTTGGATCTATCCAATTTGTGACTCCTGTTGTCCAAGTTCTATTATCTGTTGCGGTGGTATCTTCAGTAGTAAGTAATGTATTGCCTATAGCATCACTATAAACTTCTACAATACTTGTATTCGATGATGGTTGTGTGCCAGGTATAGAACTACTTTGTTGTAGTATCTGACTAGCAGATATCTTTGCCTTAGAAGCGGTTGCTTCGTTGGGAGCAAACTTGTTTGAGTTCGTATCTGTTTTTGCTTTTGCAAAACCTACCTTTTTCCATAGTAGGTCAACTTTTTGTGAGTCACTTATTGCCATTTTCTATTCCTATTATGCTATACTAATTGCTGTTAAAGAATCACCGTCCTCTAACTTTATTCTTACAAGTATGTTATTACCTGTTGCGCCTGTACCATTTTGGTCACCGAGTGTAAATGTGAAACTGTCATTGCTCATTGCTGTTCCATCTACAATTCTGTCTCCAGAAGTAAATGCACAACCATTTGAACCGTTACCACCATTTCCTGTATCAGCACCTGGTGTACCTGCACCTGCATATGTTATGCCGCAGTCCAACCATCCATTAATAGTACTTGCATCATCAATGTCAGTACCTGGTGCCGCTATAAACATTCCACTAATTGTTCCTGTGAGTGTAACTGTGAAGTTAGCCATTGCTGTTCTTCTAAATGCAAAAGTAAAGTATTGTGCTCCACTTCTGCCTGTGTTCAAGTCTGGACCTACTGGTAAATAACCTGAACTTAAATCTGTATCAAAGTGCTGTAACGTACCCCATCGAATAACTGCTTCGCTAGTACCTGCAATAGTTTCTGAACCGCTCCAGCCATTTGCTGTGTAGAAGTTAGTTGAACCTGCTATTGTTGGATTGTCACTAGCACCGCTAAATCCTGTTACCCTGATAGCATCGTCATCAAATGTAGCACCTAAACTATCACTTACTGGTATTGCATTTTCAACAATGTTTGAGTTACTGTTTAATGCTTGTATTTTAACTCCTGTATATTCTGTGTATGAACCAGTACCATTAACGTTGTCCATTTTTGCTCTAAGTTGCTCAACTCCTGTTCCGCCACCGTTAACATTAACTGTAACATCGCCTAACGTGTATGCTGAACCACTTGTTTTACCGGTTTCAGCAACTGGAATACCGCCACTTAAAAATGTACTTGCTCCGTCTATATCTGCATAACTATATCCGTTACTGCCTATTGCTGAGCCTGAGGTGCTTTCAAAATTTGTACCGTTTACAACATCAAAAGGTGTACTATCATTTCTATATGTTTGACCTATCCAATCGTAAACTGCAACACCACTTAGTGTTAGTGTAGCATTGTTAGTGTAATAAGGAACACCTGAAACATAAACTAATGTACCTGCACTTGCTTGAGCAACACTGGCACCACTCATATCTACTGTTGGTGTTGATGTAACATCGTCCATTACAAATGAAAGAACATTTGTATCGCCACTATCATCGCCTAGTTTGAAACTATGAGAGCCTTTTCCTAATTCTGATGTTGTTTTACTAATTTGTGCTTTATAGAATTTCTTTAAATTAGGAGCATAAAGTGAGTTTGTAAAACTTAATCCTGTTCCTGTTGCACTTAAAAATTGTCCGTCTGATTCTTCGTTAATAACTAATGAAGTATATGTTCCACTATCGTCGCCTGTTGTTAATGCTTTACTACCAGCGGCTGTGCCATCAATAGTAGCAACAACTGTGCCTGAGTTTGCATCAAATACATATGAACCCATTGCTGTAGTGGTTGTTGTCGAGCCTGCACTTGCGGCTGTAATTCTTGTAACACTTGAACCAACACTAACACTATCTTCTGAACTGTTGTCAGTATAACCAGATGCTAGTCTTGGACTTGTGCCTGTACTGCTTTCTCCAAAACTAATAGTTTTAGTTGTTAGAGTTCCTGTTGGATCTGCAATACTGGCATCATAAACTTTTAATGAATCAGTTGTAGTATCAGGTACATCTGTTGGACTTGCTGAACTGTGAGAAGTCAACTGCATTGTGATTGTGTGCATACTGCTACCACTATCTGCTGTATAAGTATGACTTAATCTTGCTTGGCCCACATCGCCAGCCGCTCCTGCTGATACAGAACTGTTTGCACTACCATCGCCCCAGTCAATTTCAAAAGCATTTGTCGAACTGCTTGAGTTGGTAGTTGTGTTTTCTAAATAAATTGTTTCGCCTGCTCTAATGTGTCTATCATTTCCTGTTAAAGCAGAACCACCACTTGATGCTGTATATAGTTCAAAGTCTGCAACTGGTGTTGCAGTATATAATGTTATAAAACTTGTTTCAGTATGAGAGGCTTCTGAGCCTTCTCCAGCACCTGCATTGTTGTATGCTCTAACTGTTACATTAAATGGTGAGTTAGTATTATCGGTATAAGTATGACTTGGGGTACTGTCTGAAGTTGCGGTTGTTGTATCACCGTCGCCCCAAGTAATATCGTATCTGTTTGGATTTCCTGTTGCGGAAATTGTCAATGTAGCAGTAAGTGGATTACCACCTTGGCTAACATCTGTTGTAAATGAAACATCTCTTACAAAAGTATTATTATATACGTTTAATGTTGCTTCATTTAATTTATCAATGGCAGTTGATATTTTAGTGTCGTTACCAAATGATGTAACTGCACCCTGTCTAAGTACACTGGTGTTTCCTGCATAATCTCCTCTATCTGGAGTGATATGCCAATCGCCATCGCCTGGAGCAGTATCAATGTCTCCCAGTTCAATAGCAAAACCTGTTCCTGTTTCGGCATCTAGTGCGTCTAATTGTGCCTTAGTAACGAAGTGACTCGATGCTGTTCCGTTAGCACCAGAGATAGTAGCAAGTGATCCATCGTCCTGTTTTAGAATAATGTTACCGCTACTTGATTCGATGGTGTTACCTGCTTTACCCAATTGGATATTCGCACCAACGCCTTTAATTCCATAGTTTTTGATATCTGCCATTTGTAATTCCTATTTCAATAGTAAACTGTGCCTATGATAAGGCTTTATAAGATGTGTTTGGTGTGATTGTAACTAGTGTATTGTGTTTTTTGTTACAACTGTATTTAGTCTATTCGGGGGTTCAGATAAACTTATGTTTAATTTCTTGAATCTTTTGAGATCCTTGTTGTACTGCGGTATACAAAGCAATATAAAGCATAGTGCTACCTAGTAAACGTAAGTCAAAAGCAAGTGCTTCGGCACTAAAGGGAGGATACATTAAACCAAAGTTTACAGTGATATGCCACAGTAACCAACTAGCAAGTCCGCCTGAAAAGGCATTGCCAAACAGTTTTGCAACGTAAGGAGATAGTGATATGATTAACATAGGCATTAGTGCTGATTGTAAGGTCCAGTCTGGCATAAAGATACCAGTGACAAAATAAATCAGTGTGGGTGCAAGTAACCAACCTTTATTAGTAGTAATACTTGGAAGTAATACTGCCGTAGCCAATAAAGGTGTAAAGTTATACATACCACTATCTAGGAAGGGCAAGTATCTACTTAACCCTATGCACCCTATCAAAAAAACTGTTATTCCTAAAATTGATTTCATTACATATAGTTATCTTATTTTAAATATGCCACTGCTATAACTGGAGCGGATGCCGAGAATCGAACTCGGATCTAAACCTTGGCAAGGTCTCATAATAGCCGTTATACTACATCCGCTTAAATTGGTACCCGAGGCCGGACTTGAACCGGCACGATATTTCTATCGAGGGATTTTAAGTCCCTTGTGTCTACCAATTCCACCACTCGGGCAAAATCTAAACATTGGCGGAGAGTGAGGGATTCGAACCCTCGATACAGTTACCCGTATAACACCTTAGCAGGGTGCCGCTTTCGACCACTCAGCCAACTCTCCTATTTAAAATAAAATAATTCTTTCTTATCCTGTTTTAATTTTACTAATTGTTCTTCTAATTGTTTTGCTTCGTCTAACTTAGTGTTGCTATATCCTATTGCTTCGTAATCGCAACTGTCTAAGCCTCCTACAAAATTTGCGTGATGTCTAATCTGTGCAATCTTGTTTTCTAAACTTTCTATTTCTTTGTTAATAAGGTCTATTGCTGTATTCATTTAACTTGTCTTTATATGTTGCTAATCTAAAATCATCTTCAAATACAAAACTTAAAATAGCACTAACTAAATTCATAGTGTGCAAAGTATCTGAATGATTGTTTGGTATTCTGACTTGTGTACATTTACTTACACCTTGGGGTACTTGTATTTGACTATAATGTGGAACTGTTCCGTCGTTGGGTGCTCCGCCTGGTACTGCCGCAACGTGTCCTTTGCCAGCACATATAACATTTAGGTGTGGCTTGTCAAATGTTCTACTGTTTATAAACTTTATGAACTTGCTTGTTGTTTCTGTGTTATCAAAAACTCTACTATGAGCAGTAAGTTTTAATAAGTCGCTCATTGGAACTCCTTGCCAAGGCGTGCCTACTGTTACTAATTTTTCAACAAGTTTGTTTTTTGTAGCAAACAAAAATCCTAATAGTCCGCCATAACTGTGACCTATAACTGTGACTGGCTTGCCTTGTAATTCTTTTGACGCTCTGCCTAAAATATCTTCCACTTTTTCTTCTACATCATAATTTAAGAAAAACGGATTGTGTGCAGGTAACCACATACGCAAATGATTATACACAACTGTATTACTGCCTGCTCCGTGAATGAAAAGTATATTCTTAGAATCCTCCAAAGTCTTCGTCCTCTGAATAGTAATCTTTTACTTTATAAGTCGAGGCATCTATGTGTTTGTTTCTGTACCATTTCTCTATTGATTCTATACTACGTTGTGATTGAGGAGTAAGAAACAACATCAACATTGTGATAAACAATACTTGTACAGGAGTGCTACCTAATAATGTTGCACATAGATAATAAATCGTAAATAAAAATAGTACTCCCACTGGCCCTTTGATTGCTCCAGGCAATGTTTCTAACCATTTCATAAATTTCTTCATACCACTCTCCACATCAGATATTTACCAAGTGCTTATATTATACACAAATAATTTTGATTGTCAATCAGTAAAAGTTTCTAAATCATCTAGATATTGTTGGTATGCTTCGCTTTTAACAAACACATATTCAAACCATTCTTCTACATCTCGTAGATTAAGTACTAGTTGCTCTTTAAGATGCATTGGCATTTGTTTGCCACTAGCATACTGCATATGCTCTAACGGGTAATGTTTAAAAAACACTTGAGGGTAAAGACTGTGCCATTCTGCAAGTAATAGATTATGCTGATGTAGACGTTGTATCCAATATTCTAAATCTTCATCTTCTGCTAAAAAAGGTTTTAGTTTTGCGTTAGACTTGGGACTAGGATATCCCCAAACATCTAACTTTTGACAACACAATCCGCTGAGCAACCATTCCCTCATATCCAATCTCCAAGTCCAATGTAAATTAAAGTCTCCGTCCAACACAGTGGTTTGCAGTTGCTTATTAAGTTCTTGATGATCCCAAAGAACTGTTGTGAGATATTTTGTTGTGTGATGAGGAGGATTTATAAAGTTTTCTAAGACAGGGTCAACTTCAAATTTGTGTCCAGGCATAGATAACTCTGCACATAAACTTGTTGTTCCTGTCCTAGGTAAACCTATTACAATATTTTGTTTAATTAGATTTGGAGCATTCCAAGTAGGCATAATTCCTACTCGTCTGCTGTTTCAGAATCTCCGTGCATTTGAGAAAGCCACGTTTTAATTGTGTCGACATCACTCTTTTCAAATGGATCGCCATCTGCATTATCTTGAAATCCGTCTTCGATAAATGCTACTTGAATGTCTCCGTCTTCAACTAACATACTGTATCTCCAACTTCTCATACCAAAATTTATATTTTCTTTTCTCACCAAAAGACCTAATTTCCTAGTGAAGTCTCCGTTACCATCTGCAATACTTTTAACGTGTTTAATATTTTGTTGAGCAAACCAAGCCTGCATAACAAAAGCATCATTTACACTAACACAATAAATGTCATCAATGCCATAATCCTTTTTCAGTTGTTCTGCGTATGCTTCAAATCCTGGTAAGTGCGTTGTTGAACAGGTAGGTGTAAATGCTCCTGGTAATCCAAATATAATTACTTTTCTATTTGCAAAAATTTCTGCAAATCCTTCTTCGACCCAATCTAACCCTGTGCCGTCTGGTCTGTCGACACGTCTCGAAAACTCTACGTCGTTTGGTACACTGAATAAAGGCATCTATTTTCTCCTATTAATTAAAAACTTATTTATAACCCTTTTTTATAATCCAAGGATATATTTGGCTGTTCCAAAATAACAAGTGTGCCAATGAACTAGGATGGTCAGACGTAGGCAAGTCGTGCCATTGATTCTGTGGTAAATTACGTTTAGCATATCCCATAATACTTTCTAATGTAATATAGTTTTGCTGTATTTCTTTTCTAGTTTCTTTTGCAAAGTCTGAAAGTTCCCAATCT
>Ga0099849_1000767_pt1 | contig 14899 bp, 10 predicted proteins | sample CB_VirMetaG_4_FD_78177 | JGI IMG/M metagenome (GOLD analysis project Ga0099849, IMG submission 78177) | Freshwater to marine saline gradient viral communities from Chesapeake Bay - CB_1508_1M Viral MetaG | ecosystem: Environmental > Aquatic > Marine > Coastal | place: USA: Chesapeake Bay... | reverse complement strand
TGTTTCATAGTAACAGTGTAAGCTGGGTTGAAATAAGGAAGAATTTGCTCTACAATTTGAACAGCATCCTCATTCGTTTTAGACAGAATGTTCAACTGAAAGTTAATAATGTATGGCACAGACGTATAAAATTTCTTTCTAACGGTACCTGTGTCATCCTGTTCAGAGAACGAGTTAACCTTTGGTAACTGTCTTACTGGATCATAGTACATCGATGAGATTTCAAAAGACATACGAGGAAGCTTAATGGCGATAAAGCGTTCGTCTTCCAGATCCGGAGACTGATTAATTCTATCTAGAAACTTCTGTTTAGGTGCATATGCTAGAGGAACCTTCATTTGGTCAATAGCATTGCCCGCTCCATCCTTACGAACCACGTATAGGTTATTGAACATCGTACCAAAGGTAGCAACGCATTTACGGATCTTTTCATGGTAAAAGTGCTGCTGAAACATTACGTGGGTTCTCCGAATGGATTAGTTTCGCTAAAGTCTAAGATATCATCGCCTTCAGTTTCAAAGACTGTGTTCTGTTGATTGTCAATGTCTGGCATATTATCATCAACTGCAGTAATGTAAATCTTAGTTTCGTCATCATTAATAAATTCAATTGGTAACTGAAGACTAGCAGAATCAGTAATAAAGTTATGGAATAGCCCATCATCTGCTGTAAGATTAGCAAGATAAAGTTTATTAGTAGGTCCGTCGTAGTTAACGATTTCCCCTGTAATTGTTACATTATTAGCCAGAACCTGCTGAACCTTGCTGTATCCACCAAAGTTAGAATCCTGTGCTCCGACGAGAGAAATAAGCCCGTTGCCATCTGCGATATCTGAAATCGAAATAGAAATTCCGCCCGGAGACGTAGCACTATCAGAGATGGTAAGTACTGTCTGGTAGGCAAAATCTCTTTCTATTCGATCCACTTCAATACCAGTCTGGAACTGCTCTCCGCTGTATTCGAAGAGTTCACATGTTAATCGATAAACAGGAAGATTAGAAAGCTGATAGAAAGGTCTCTCATCTTCTACACGGGTAATCTCGAAGATCGAGTTGGACAGTGGGATATAAATCAAATCTCCTTCATACGGTCTCAGCTGAGACGTAGATGCGTCCTGCATAACCTCATCCCATCTTTTCTTTGATAGAACAAAGTTTGCCTGATCTCTAATCTCTACACCAAATCTTGTGAACAAATCACCATCACCAGCATAACCATCTATGTTCTCAAGATATACTTCTACTAGATGTGCATCATCAAACCTAGAAACTACGTCCTCACTGAATATAGTATCTTTAGCCACAATGCTACGAGGCATGAAGTATACGTCCTGACCGTACATCTTCAAAGACTCGATAACAATATTTTCGTATAGATCTTGTTCGGATTTAACTTTTTGACTGAAGTAGAGATTTGTAGCCATGTTATTATCCTACGAAAAAGTCAACAGGAAGCTCGTATGTATTTCTTAACTTTTCCTCTAGTCTTTGCATTTCTTGTGTGGCATCATCATAGAGTTGTCTACCATTGAGCATCACTCCACCTGGAAGCTGCATGCCTTCAAATTTGATAAGGTTTGCACCCCACTGCTGTTTTATTGCTTGTGTGAGATATTCTTTTACAAATAAATCGTTATAAACATCTGTGTATGTTTCAGGATCAACAATCTTGAATGTTTCAAATACTAAGTAATCGTCTGCTTTGATATTCTGCTCTGAGAACTCTCCATGAATGTACACACGATTCTGATGACGATTAAAGTCAATCTGTGGTTGTCCAGTTAACATTTGATCGATTAAAGATAAATATTGTTTGACTTGACTATAATGAGCTAGATCTCCAATAAAGGTATTTAAATCATAAATTTCATTCAGCGAGATCTGGTACTTGATGTCGAACATACCAGCAGAAGATCCGCCAGTAGAGTTAATTTGAAACAACTTTTTGATATAGGTAATGCTATCATCAACAGTAATATATCCATTAGTTACATCGTCTGCTGTAACCTGGTGCTTGAGGAAGGTACGGACAACTGCATCAGTATGGTATTCCTGAAACAGCTGGAGTGTGTCGTCAGTCCTATCTTCAAGCTGATCGATATCAACGTTAATCTCGATTACCGGCGCACCAAGTCTTCTCAGACAGTAATCAATTAGTTCGTCTCTACTGCTTGGCTGGGGCATGATTCTTCCTTTAATACACTATTTGTGTATATTTATAATTATGCACTATCCGGCACAGTTGAGTTGCCAATCCATCTGCCGTAGCCAGAGTCTTCTCCTGATGCCCAATGCACATTAGAATCCCAATACTGACCTGCAGAATCAACAAATGGTGATAACCACTCATTAAGATTCATTCTCGGCGCGATCTCAGAATCATTTAAAAACGATTGAACTAAATTAGAATTTAAGCTATCTTCTTCTGTAAATCTAAAAACCGACCATTCCCATAGTGGAACCTCAGAATCTAATTCTTCTGCTGACTTGATATATGGTTCAACTGAGCCTTCAAGAGACATTTCAGCTGCAGAGTCATCGCTCACTAATCGCTTTGTAGTAGTACTAATAGAATTTCCCCAGTTTAATAAATGGGAAATTAATACAGCTTGAGAAGAATCTACTGAAGAATCTAGTTCGGATCTTGTACAGTTTACAATAGACCAGTAAGTTTTTTCCATAACATTATCAGAGTCTACTAATTCAATTGTATCAATAATTGAAAATCCCGACCCTACAATATTTTTTACAGTTTTTCTGGGGGATTCACCTTCAGTGTTTTTTACTGCATAAAAATATTGATCTAAACTAGGAATAGAATGATACCTGGTAAGTTCATATTTTTGTTCATCTGTTAAATTCAAAGCCATTTGTTCACTCCTTAAGGCTTTAGTTATATACTATTTATCTACGACGTTAAATTCTTAATAATTAAGATCTGGTTGAGATCTTGTGGACCGTATCCATTAAAGTCGTATGGATCTCCAGTTGTACTGATTACAATCTGTCCGTTGCTATCTACGTATGGAGAGTTGCCTGGCAGAGCACCGATCTGAGCAGCATCTGCTTCACTGAAGATTCTAAACAGAGTGAATGCACCATTACCTACGTCGATGGAATCGAATGTACCGAAAGGGCTAACCTTATACATTTCTTCCCAAGTATTTTGTAAGAAGAATGTTGCTACCACATCCGAATCATAGTACTGGATACTATCCAGAGAATTTCTTCCAGTATTATCGATGTTTCTGAGTACGTAAGAATCTGCACTGTATACTTGAGTATGAGGATTATATCCCCAAGGATTAGTAGTATTAGGGTCAGGTTCTGCCAGAGACATATTATACAAGTGATCTCTATAAGATGCAATCTCGAATAGTGTCTGTGCACCATTTACCCCTATTGAAGTTGGATATAAAGATCCAAATGGTCCTGGAGCTTGTTGATATACAAACTGATCTGCTGTAGATGATACGCTGTCATCAAAGTTTAGATTAAGAGTAGGATAAGAATCGTAGATATTAGAGTCATAAGCTCTATCAGCTCCTACATATAAGATACCTGCAAAAGATGAATCGTGGGAATCTTGCCCATATGGATTTAAGTTATATCCGGATAGGTCCACTTCTGGATTGGCAGTAGAAATATTCATAGTAACAGTTAGATCAGTAGCATCACCACCATCTGACTCTCCACCGATCCCTAGTTGTCCGCCGCCTACAGTAATAGACACTACTTCATCATTACCTTGTGTTACTGCGATATTGTTCAGGTATGCAAGGCCCCCGCCTCCACCACCGCCTCCGGCAGAAGAATCATTAGAATAACCTGCAGCTCCACCTGCTCCAACAGCCATAATGCTAAACGAGTCTACGCCTTCAGGAATAGTCCAGGTTGTAGCAGTCGAGTCTCCACCGCCCAGAATAATAACCTGGCTGTAGCCTGCTGCCGCTAAGTCGGCTGAATCTGCTGAATCTGGAAACCTTAAAGCCAATTACTTATTCCCTATAGTTTACAACTATTTATACTAGATTACAACTATTTAAATTTCATCGCTTTGTCCATGACTTTTCTATATGCTTTAGAAAAGAACATAGACGTTCTTCTTTTCCAACTCTTAAGCTCGTTTTCTGAAACAAATGAAACTGAACTTATATGTGTTTCTCTTTTAAATGGAATAACCTGTGCAATTGGAGTTCCGGCTCTAATAATAGATCTACCGTCAGGTCCATTGTAGATAAATGGAAAGTTTACCTCATGCCACTTATCAGTTTGTACAACACCTGACAAAGCAATCCATGGTAAGTCTTGATATTGTGGAGCAGTAAACAAACAGGAATATCCTGGACTAGTATGAATAAACCATGGATTCATCCATTTAAAAATTTGCTGCGACTGAGCAAACCCTTCAATGGGAGACGATTGTACCTGTGATCTTGTGTGAGTTTGCACAGCATCTAATTCATCACCTCGCCAGTTAAAATTTAAAATATCTTTTTCTCGATTACACTCTACGGCAATATCGCAATGTGTGCGAATGACATAGCCCATATTAATTACTTGCTGAACTGGCGGACATCGTTTAATGGTAAGTGCGTGTTCCAATTGCCCATAGTTAGAAAATACATCATTTTGTTCTAAGTTATTTGGATGCGAGACATGTGATCGCATCTTCTTAAACCAATCAGGCATAGCAGTTGACATAGGCTCTGGACGTGGGGCATACTTATAAATGTCTTCGTTAAATGCTCGAAAGTCAATTTTATTCATAATATTAATTCCAATAATCTATAACATTAAGATACTACAATATCAACGATAGGCGCTGATGAACTTGTCGTATCAGTCCAGCCTGAAGGAACGAGGCTAGATCCGCCACCGCCACCAGCACCTGTCGATTCCCTGTATCCGGCCCGACCGCCAAATCCACCGCCCCCTCCGTAGTAGCCAGCGCCACCGCCACCTCCACCACCTGCGTTTGCTCCATTAGTACCGCCGCCATCGCCTCCGGCGTAAGCTGAGCCGGCACTAGCAGCATTACCATCACTGGTATTGGCAGTACCCGCTGCTCCGCCTGCGTTTTGGTTGCCGCCGAGACCTGCATTACTATATTGGCCGGGACTGCCGTCACTGCCATTAGGAGTACCGCCTGTGCCGCCGGGCCCGACGCCGGCGTCGGCCTGAAACTGGTCAGAGCCTCCTGCACCACCTCCGCCGCCGGCTACAGCATAGATTGTACCGTTAATAGTCAAAGTGGTAGCACCACCACCAGCGCCACCTGTACCGTTGGAGCTATTGTTAGCAGTTGTATCACCACCGTCCCCGCCTGAGTTTGCTCCATTAGGGCCGGATACACCACCAGCTGGTCCATTTATAGCACTAGAACCATTTGGTCCATTTTGTCCTACAAATATAGTGAGTACATCTGTTGATTGTAAAGTATAAGTACCTACTAGTTGAGCTGCTGCTCCTCCTGCTCTAGGGTAATCACCTCCAGAAGTACCACCAGTCCCGCCTCGCATAGTAATCGTTAAGTCGCCAGTAAAGCCTGGACCAATGGTTTCAACTGAACCAGAATAGCTAAAGCTTTGACTAGTAAGTGGAGTTCCCGTAGGACCCGTAGAAGGCAATCCTCTATCAATAATAGTAGTAGTGTTACTTTGCCCTTGTGGAGTAGGGTAAATAATTCTTACAGCACCACGCTGGCCGTGACCACCTTTACTACTAAAGGAAGAACTAGATGCGGCTGAACCGCCTCCTCCACCATATAAACCCTTATCAGACATTAGTCATCTATCCCTTAAGAAATTCCAAATCTACCTTTATAGAAATCGAATATAGTAGTTAACTCGGTTGTACTAAGCACTCTGTTATAAACTAAAAGTACTGCTACTTCACAATCTGAATACTCACTATTTCCGGGTGCATATCTCCCTATGGAGAATCCATTTGGTCCCTGAGAACCACCGGAAGGGGTTTGTCCAGTAACATAAACATTGTTATCATAGAAGTATCTAGCATCGCTACTGTAATTTTCTGTAGCAGCGTGAATGTGCCAATCAGTATTAGTTCCCAACCCACCAGTTCGAACCCATCCATTAGCGTAGTAAACTGATGTATTATTACTCCATATTCCCAAGAGCCAGTTGTTAGACAGAGCATTAACGACTCTTCCTCTAGAACTATTGTTATTAGTAGCATACCTTTGAATAGCAATAGTTGTACAGTCCGACGTACTTAGGTTTGGCCCTCCGGAGGCATACTGATTAGAACCATTAAACTGGAACTTACCCCTGTTGGCGCTTGAATAGGTTGGGCTGTTAGTAAGAGTAAAATCATTGTTGTTTGCAGTAATGTCATACCATGTTGATCCAGAACCAGGGTATGATGAAGTTACTCCCGCATCAAGATGTACGATCAATCCACTGGTTACAGGAGCAGTAGAATAGTCAATAACATTGATTGTGCCGGTGGGGGCTGAAAAATTAAGCAGCGCACCATCACTATCAATAAACCCATCCGTTCCACTAGCCCCAGGTACTAAAGAATGCGCTGCTGCGGGTACCGTATAGCTAGAAGTATATCGTGCTACACCTTTGGTTAACCGTATATCATCGATCTGACCATTAAAGAATCCGTTGTTAGGTCTATTTCTGGCAATTTGAAGGGCATCTTCAGCACCCAGCGAAATATTTGCGTATTCAGATTGTGTATCTGAGGTCACTGTACCGTCAACACCCACATATAAGGTATTAGTAGAGGATACAAATGAAGCTGCGATATGGTGCCAGGTTCCAGCAGTAATTGCTACGTTAGTATTTGAAGGGAAAAAATTAGTATTAGGATCGTTTCTAACAAAAAAAGTCATATAGTAAGGAGCTGTTGTTTCTCTAATATGGAAATCAAATTCTCCTGCTGTATTACCCGTTGGTAGTACCTTATCCCTATCAGTAGCAATTGGTCCTGTATATTGAGTCATGCTATCGTAATTAACCCACATCTCAATGGTCCAGTCACCGCCAGACAAATCACCACCGGTTAAAGAAATATATTGATCGTCACCATTGAAAGAGAATGCGCTACCATACTTACCAGTTGTAAAGGCACTAGCTGAATCGGGGTGGGCGTTATGATATGTAGCAGAGAATCCGTCTGACCTTCCAAAGTTAACTGGGGCTATCGTGCTATCGCCAGTTAGAAGTAATGTAACGTTACCTAAGTATGGATCACCATGAATCGTAGTAAAGGAAGAACCACCGCCCGCTGCAGTGGAAGCAGTACCAGCAGATCCTGATGTTCCTTCCCCGAATAGACCTACGCCACCGCCACCAAGTAACAGTTGATTAGTAGAAGCACCACCACCTCCACCACTTCCACCTGTTCCAGCAGATCCAGCATCTCCACCTGCACCAGAATATCCTGCTGCTCCACCGCCTCCAGCTCCATTAGAGCCAGAAGCAGTACCACCATCTCCACCAGAGTACTTGTCTCGGGAGGTGCTGTAAGCAGAATCTAGTAAAGTAACTGATCCACCTGTACCACCAACCCCAGCAGAAGTACCACCTGCGCCTCCAGCAATAGTAATCAAAGACACCTCAGTAGTCTGTGTCGATGGTGCAGATACAGCTAAGGCACTGTCAGCAGTATAGTCTTGGTTAAAGACTGCGCTGTACGGTACGTTACTTGAGTCGAATGGATAGTTATCAGCCAACTTTTACTTCTCCAAAGTAATCTTTTTTTCTACAGTGTGTTCACGATACCAGGACCAATTACCAGCAACTAAATCTTTATCTTTAATTTCATCTTTCCAATTTGCAAAAGATGCATTCCGAACATTAGATTTTGCATATGCGTCAGATCTTTTAAATGGAATTACCTGAACAATGGGTTCTCCCCTTTTAATCATAAATTCAAACTCTGGTTTATTATCTGGATTTAATACCCTAAATGGAAAGTTAATAATATTTTGATAGTTATCAGTATCAACTACCCCAGTAAATGATTCAAAGTATTTATTACCAGAATTGATAGGATTAACAAACAAGCACGAATAACCTTTTCTAGTATTAATCTTCCATGGGTTATTAAATTTAAATACTAGCCCTCTATAAGGTCCCATCCCCATTTGACGAGGATCATGCTTAGAAATTACCTCATGGGTACTACCAGCTAAGTTAAACCCCGATCTTACCTCATGTTCAAATGCAGTACCATTCTGAATAATTTTAATCCAAATATCACAAGGGGCAGGAATAGAATATCCGATTTTCATAGCATCCAAGAAGGGAACACATTTTCGTACCGTGTCGAGATGTCTTCCCCCTTGGCCCCCTAGACCATATCCTTCCTCAGTTTGCTCCTTCATCTTTTTAATCCATGAAGGTAAAAACCTCCTAGCATTATCAGGCTTAGGAATAAAGCTGTAAGCAGGTTCAGTTGATACAAATTCAATAATAGGCTTCCGATTAAACATTATATTACCTCAAATTATATAAAATTATTTCTTGAACAGGAATGATACCTGATCAGTATTAGCAGGGACAATCCAGTGATCGACCGCATTGTTAGGGTTAACAGCGTAGAATCCATCGTCATCCAATTGTACCGATACTGCATCTAAGAAGTTATACTTATCGTGTCGGTAAGGACCAAAGATCTTTAATCCGAAGGTTCTTCCTAGCAGAGCAAAGGCAGATCTCTTTTTAGCAACACCGCCCGGCTGTCCTTGATCCGAAATTCTAATATCACCATATCCATAATCAACATTTGTATATCTGTATAGATCATCGGCGACGGAACCTGAGGTAGAGGTAGCATCGTCATTAAAACCGTTAACCACATAGTTGGTATTATTAAAGTCTACGTTACTGCTGCTGGTGACGTCATTAACATATTGTATTCCTCCTCCATGGCCTGCTAGTGTACCTACGGAAAGAATAGGCTCATATACAGAGTACTGGCTTTGAGAATTAGCAATAGGATGAAATTCCTGTACGTATTCTCTCTGGATGTTAATAGCATCCTGTGAACTCCCATTGGCAGAATCTGCTTGATCTGAAACTAAAGGAAGAGACGGACCTAAGTTTGCCATATTGCTCGTTCCAGATGTTGTTCCTGGCTCATATGTACTCAGGTTTCCAGTTAACGTATAATCGTCATGTCCGAATAATGCGTGTCTAGATCCAAAAAATAGCTCGTTCAGAGAATATGCTGTTCTGTTATTAACATGTCCTACATAACCAAGATATCCCATATGCATTCTTGTTGCAGAAAGAGCTGATCTGCCAGTAGCTCCTGTAGTATAGGCATCGTATTCTTGGATAACTTCCGCAGTGGCTGGTGTTCCCACTAAAGCTTGCGAGGGTCTTTGGGGATATTCTGTCAGAGCAAACTGTGCTCCGTCATTACCAATCCATCCAAAATCATGTTCCCATCCCAAAGACCCACCATAAGTTCCGGCTCCATATGTATTATTTGTATTATTCTGAATAGTAGAATTACCTACTGCTTGGGATCTCCACTGCATTTCAGGATCAGTAGCCTGACCCATTGATCTTGATCTATTACTAGCATATGCCTCAGCACTTTTATCCATGGACAGACCCATCAACCAGTTGCCAACTCCTGCTAACTGATTCGCGGTTGCATTTGTAGCAGCTGTTTGAGTAACTGCATTGTTTCCGACGTCAGTATATGATCCAGTACTTCTCATCCCCTGTCCACTATTATTAACAATGTTATTTCCCCTAGAGGTGAAGAGAGAATTAAAGTTAGAAACTGTGGTGGAGTTTACTGGCTGATCGTTTTCATTAACGTTAGCGTTTGCAGTATTCCAAGAAGCTTCTTCATGAATTTTATAATTAGGAGGAGTTGCCATTCCATTATTCATTAAGAAATTATGCGCATTGAATTTAATGCCATTATGAATATATCCACTAGAAACAGGTTCACCAAATTCTTTCTTGTATTCACCAGCAAAAAGAATCGTATTATATGGTCCCGTTTTTTCAGGATTATCATCCTGGTGCTGGGTGTTAAAGATTGCTAGGTATCTTGCATCAGCTCCTGTAGCGTTTACACCCTTAAATCCATTAGTGCCTGAGGCACTATCAATATTAGATCCTGTTCGATCTTGGTCTCCAAATCCCCACATGGTACCGTTACCATCAAGAAGGATTTTGAGCTCACCATAAGAGTTTTTAACCCCTACATCACTATCTCCAAATCCGTTAACCCCATACATAGCTTGGAAAAAGTTATACCCTAATCCTTGTCCCTTCCGTTCAATTTCTAAAGGATAATTACCAATACTGTTATTACCAATAAAAGACCCGTTTGTTCCAGCGTTTGGAAAATACCTGGAACTATTAGTGGCATTGAATCCATTATAAGTAGGGGATCCTGGAAGGCTAGTAGAATTAGCAGCCTGACCCTGAAGCGTTCTTTTATAGCCTACTCTGGTTGTGTTACCGCTGTTGGTATTAATATTCCAATCTTGATTTACCAAAGGATTGGAAGAATTATATGCCGCATCATATCCCATATGTTGGTTAGCAGAAGCATACACTGATCCGCGTTTCGTTCCTGCATCTAAGTTTGTTGAACCGTAACCATCAGCTTCAGCAGAGTTAATACCAGCATTAATACTATCAACTACTGCAGCAGAATCCTCTGCTGTAACTCCAAAGTCAGCATAGGTATCATACCTCATTACCAGAACTCTGTCGCCAGAAAGATATCTAGCTCCATCAGTTTGATCGACCTGATTAATGACCAGATTATCTTCATTTCTTTCAAAAAGCTTAAACCTAATGTACTTCCAGTGACCTGTTGTAGAATAATCATAGGTCTTTGCCCTGATAAAACCATAGACTGCAGACGACGAATCGTTCAAAGGATCTACATTAACAGTATCTTCGAAAATGTCTCCAGCAGAATCTGCGCCATCGATACGCTGCCATCCCAGAGTCTTGTTCGTAGGAATCTGCTGATTGTCTCGATCCGTTGTAATCATTTCTAGGAATCGGTGCATGAACTCCTTACGGTCTGCTGATTTAGTAAACTGAAGAGCGTTACCACCACCTGAAGGTGTAGTATCAATCTTATAGTTCATGTACTTAACGTTGTCGCTGAGGTTAAATACTTGCGTAAAAACTGTCATTCTTACAATTCCTTTTTTATGTAATTATGAATAGAAGACCTCAACGGCCAAAATTGATGCGTTACCTGACGGAACGTTAATTCCTAAAGTGATATCATCTGAACTAGTAATAACGTGCTGAGTAGAAAAATCCCCAGACATTCTAAGCTGTCCAGATGGTATAGTAAACGTTTGATTTCCTAAAGCAGTACCATTTTTATTTATTGTAAAGTTAATACCTGAATGGTTACTATCACCTGTAACTGCTCTAACATTTCTTAAAGTTAAGTTGGTAAGAGGTTCGAAAGTCTTAGTAGACGCTACTGTACCAGTAAATGTCCCCGGCTGAATAAATTCAAATGAAGCGTAATCTTGAGCTGCTTCTACCCAGTTTGTGCCGTCAAAAACGTATAGACCAGCTTCGTCCAGATCATAGAATAAAGCTCCTTCAGATGGATTAACATTGTTTCTTCCACCAGTACTATCTACTTCTGCTAAAGCAACTGCAGCAGGTGAAGCAGCAGCAATCCACTTATTGAAAGTAGAACTATACATCAATACGTTGTTATTAGAAGGGCTGGTACTGGCAGTGGAATCTACGTCTCTGAGGTCTCCAAGATCAATGTTATCATTAATCAACTGGATAACTGTATCGGAGTCTTCGATTGTAATAGAAGCTACTGCAGCAGAAGGAATAAATGTTTGGGTAGCAGAGTCAAACGATAAAACATAGTCCTGGATTGGGGTAACACCAGAGCTATCTACGTTGGATAGATCGAACACAGATGCAACAGTAATATCTGCTGCTACATTAGTAAGGCCTGATCCATCACCAGTAAAAATACCAGGAGAAGCTAGAGTAACACCATCGCTGTCAACAGTAAGTAAGTCGGCTGACGAGTCGGCTTTTACAATTAAGTTACCACCGACAGTAACGTCACTGGAATCAAATGTAGATACACCTGTACCTTTGACCTGCAAGTCATTTTTGACTATGAAGTCTCTATCGTTCGCCACGGTTCACTCTCCCCAGTAGCATATTAATTTTAACTATTTATACGTTTAAGTAATTTAAGTATCAAAGAATAATGTCCCGCTAAATTTATAATCAGTCTGGGTATTACTAGTTCCCTGCACCTTTAATCGTAAATTACCACCAGATACATCCATTTCAACATTAAATAAAGGTGTGCTAGTGTATACTGTACCAAATTCTGTAGCAGATACTCCTGCTCCGTCTGTTGTCGTAATGAAGTTCACCTCTGTGATGTGGTTCGAAGATCCTCTCTGAGCAGTAATAAGATACTTACCTGCAGTAACAGAAGAAGAAGTATTAGTATCTAAGACATGATAATTAGGAGATGTTGTTGTAACATTATCTCCAGATCCATGCTTAAGCATGGTGTTACCGCCAACGCTTCCATCTTGGAATTGCACTTCAGTTCCAAGTGTCACGTCTCCTGTAATAGTCGGATTATTGATCGTGGCGCTGTCGATACTTACTCCACTGTGTAATACTTCGTATCCACGATAAACCAGACCATTAGAAATTACTGCGGGATTAGCCCCGGAGGAAGGAGCGCCGGAACTCCAAGCGCCTCTATCATTATAAGAAACTGAAATGGATTCTTTGTGAGCAGAAACCTCTACGACCTTCAATCTGACACCAGCAATATTTGCTTGCATCCAAAGTTCTGGATATTCTCCACTAGAAGTCTTAATTAATCTAAAGGCTGTGTCACTAAATGGTACGGTACCACCCATCGAAAGAATATCGACGTTGGCAGTATGATTCGTTGCTCCATACTTAACCTGTACGGAAAGAATCGTAGCACCTGAGTGTGCTGCGGTAGTTTCCTCTGGCATCAAGGTATATAAGAACGTACCGTCTGCAGTTGTATCAGTAAAGGTGTACGTAGCAATCTTATAGAAATATCCAGAACCTGCTGGACCAGTACCAGTGTCACTGTCAGTCAGTACTACAGTGCGAGAGAATTCTTCTGGATCAATGCCATTAAGAGTTGCAGCATCAACATTGAATAGACCTGATCCATCACCGGTAAAGATGTCTGTACCAATGTTAATCGCACCAAATCCACTGTCGATAGATCCAGCTGCTAATGCTCCAACTTCAGTGATTCCTGGATATGGTCCACTCAGTCTATCAGAATCAACGGTGCCCGTTAATTCACCTGCTGGAAGATTGGTAAGACCCGCTCCGCTTCCGGTGAAGCTAGAACCCTGGATCGCATTGTTAGTGGTAATGGTACCAAATGAACCTGCAATAGATCCAGTTGTTAGCGTTCCTACCCCGGTAATACCGGTATAAGATCCACTCAGAGCAGTGTTTGGAAGAGCTCCGTTACCTTGATTATCAACCTCACTAGCATCGATATTAGTTAAAGATCTACCATCACCAATAAATCCACCTGCTCCACTAACATTAGAAGTTATTGCTAATGACGATCTAATAGTACCAGTTACGTGTAAAGTTGATGATGGATTATCGTTAAAGATACCAACTCTGGTAGACTGTACGGTAATTGCTTCAGTCTTGCTGCTTCCTGAAATGGTACCAAGAATCAGAGTATTATTAGAGTCTTTATAACTTACATGCGCACCTGAGGTGGCAGTAGTTGGATCAACAAAAGTAATACCGAATGTCTCGTTGGTAGTTGCTCCACCAATAGTAAGATAGTCTCTGCTAGTAGTTTCTCCTATGCTAACTACGCTGTCAGCAATAACAGATGCAAATCTAACGTCTGCAGAGGTAGCTACGTCCTGACCAATGCTAATACTATCACCAGTAATAGTAACACCAGTACCACCAGAGAATAATCCGGTGATATAAGTATCACTTACACTGATTGTAGGAGTAAATCCTTCTCCACTAGTAGCAGAAAGTGTAATGCCATTACCTGCGTTAACCCCTGCAACATAATTGCCCAAAGTCTGTGTACCAAGCTGTACAGTATCATTTGGAATGGTAAGATTAATATTACCTACATCAGAATCACCACGAATAGTAAAGTTACCAGTTACATCTCCACCGGCAAAAGTTACTGTTCTAGCATTTGTCCATCTTGCTGCGGTAGTTGCGCTATCAGCAGTAGAAGCATTACCAACTAAGTCTCCTGTGAACTTAGTAAATGTAGCAGAATCACCTGTAAGAACAGTAATATCAGCTGAGTCAGCATCAAGATTGCCTACAACGTTACCGGTTAGATTTCCTACAAATCCACCATCAGCAGTAAGAGTACCAGAAGTAGAATCATCAGCGTTATTCTTTAGATAAAGATCCGGGATAACATTTTCATCAATAGTTCCATCACCAGACGTTTGCAGGTATGATGGAAGTAAACTAGAATCTATTTCACCAGTATCAAGAAGGTCCGCACTAAGGTTACCTACAAATCTAGGAGCCTTAATGTTAATGTTAGACACCCACGCACTATCTGAGCCAGTGACACTTATATCTTTATAAAGCCATGTAGCACCAGCACCATCAATAACCAATCCTGCTCCATCAGCTACCGCTGCTGTTGCCGAGCTATCCGCTAAGGTTAGAGTCTTATCATTAATTGTAATTTCTGTTGAATTAATAGTAGTGGTAGTACCTTCAACTTGAAGATCGCCAAGAATTCTTACAGTACCGCTAATGCTATCATGATCTGCTGGATCAATTGTAAGGGTAGCAGGTCCACGAATATATCCAGTAGTTTCAAAATTACCTACAGTGATAGCATTAGTAGTAGTATTA
>Ga0099849_1000766_pt1 | contig 14913 bp, 10 predicted proteins | sample CB_VirMetaG_4_FD_78177 | JGI IMG/M metagenome (GOLD analysis project Ga0099849, IMG submission 78177) | Freshwater to marine saline gradient viral communities from Chesapeake Bay - CB_1508_1M Viral MetaG | ecosystem: Environmental > Aquatic > Marine > Coastal | place: USA: Chesapeake Bay... | reverse complement strand
TAACGGCATTTCTATTTAAAACATATTCCCCATCTTCTAATAATGCTAGATTTCGATCTCCGGTTCTTCCTCCAGATATATACATTCCATTCTGAGCTTTAATAATGCCTTTGCTCATTAAACCTCCAGTTTGTGCTGTATTCGTACCAAATAGATTTCCTGCAAGACTACCTATAGCCCTTCGAGCTAAAGCTCTGAAAACTTCCTGCTGCAACATTCTACCAAAATCAATCGCCATGTCAGTGAAAGCATCGCCCAAGCTCTTAGTACCATCTGCAACCTGACTTAAGGCGTTAGCCATTCCATCGGCAAATCTAGAAGGAGCTTCTCTAGCTAAATTATTTAATATAGCATCAGATTCTGATTTCATAGCCCCGATACCAGCTCTAAAATTACCCCCTAAATCTACTCCCTCTCTAGCTCTAGCATTAGCTCTTCCTCTTATTGTATCATCAATTCTTCTTTCTATTTCTAAGACATCTTTTCTATTCTCCAATTCTTCTTCTAGCATTTTTAACTCCATTTTACTCCAACCATCTTTTTCCGCAGCTATCCTTAAAGCTTCTTTATCTATTTCCCCGGATTCTTTTTGTTCCTCCAAAGCCTTCTCTAAAGCTGAAGAACGCGTACCAGTTTGAGAAAGAGAACTTTGAACTGCGCGTGACGCAAAGTATTTATTAGCAGCTTGATCACCATACTTCTCTCTTATATCCTGATCGCTCATAGGTAACCCTCCACGTAAAACGTTGCCATAATTTACATCTCTGGTTATTCTTGCAACATCTTCGTCTCCACTTAACTGAGCTCTAATCAACTGAAGAACAGTTTGATTTAAATCGTTTAAAGCATTTGTATTTTGAATTTCAGCATTTAATCTCAAATAAGATTGCTTCATTTCAATATCTAATTGAGCATCTTCTGCTGCCCTTCTCTGTTGAATTATATCTTCTTCAGCCTTAATTCTTCTTTCTGTAATTTCTTTCAATCCTAAACCATAATTAGCCCTCGGATCATTCATAGCATCTTCCGCAAGAGCTATTCGCCCTCTCCTTCTCGCTTGATCTATGTTTGAAGCAAACCCTAATCTCGAAGAAGTTATTTCGGCGGCTCTGGTTCTAGCTAAATTTTTCTCATCTATTTTTGCTTTCTCAACAGCTAAAGTTTTTTCTGCTCTTATTCTTTGCTCAGACAAAGCTTTATTAAGTTCAAATTCTTTTTTAGCATTCGCTGCTGACGCTTCAAATAATTTTTGCTCGTCTTGTTTTCTTTTTAATAAAGATTCTATTTCAGCTTTAGACTTTTCTTCTTTTGTTAAGCTTATAACTTTCTCAAGTTCCTGTAAATCTTTAGCTTTTTGAATTAATTTATCATATTGCTTTTGAGCGGCCTCAACTGAACCTTCATAAGAAGGTTCAGCACCACCTTTAACCCTATCCAAATATCCTAACTCTTTTTCTATTTTATCTATTTCTTCCTTGATTCTCTTCGATGCTTCTTCTCGTGATAAATTACCATAATTATCATCCGTTAATTGACCGACATCATTAAGTCCCCCAAAAAACCAAACATGAGGATAATCTGAAAAATATTTCTTATTAAATTCCAATACAACATCTTTTTGAGCTTGCTTTTGTATTTCATCTATATTTATATCATAATTACCTTTTTTTAACTGCGGCAATATTCTATCTCTGAAAATCTCTCCAACAGCTTGAGATTGAAACAAATTCTTTTCAAAAGAAGCGGATATCTCGTCTGCATTCTTTTCTAGTGCTTGCCTTCTTTGATTTATTTGATTTTGCTCAAAATTATCTGAATCTTGTGCTAATTGAGCTAACTGATTATTTGCTTTTTGCCTAGCTGCAGACTGAGCGAATTGATATCTTTCTAAATCTGGCAAATTGCTAGAAACAAAAGAAGAAATACTATCAGTAAAAGAAGTAGTAAAATCTAGTATAGTTTTATTTATTTGTTGATCAGATCTAGCTTGCTCTAAAACACTCAATGTTTCATTTGATATTCTGTCAAACGAATCATTTATAGCTTGAAAAATTTTATTAAAAGTTTGTGTTGCTAAAATATTTGCACCCGTAAGATATTCTAATATATCTATATTTTTTGCTTGGGTAGAAAAATTTTTAATTATGTCCTCTAATTTTTTCCCATCAGCTAATAACGCTTGAAAATTAATAACAATATCATCATAGTTAGCAGTGTTCTCTTTGGATAAACCTAAAAATTCAGCGACTTTTTCAGAAATAGCTTTGTATTGTTCCTTAACAGTTCCTTCAGTAAATAATTCTGGTGGTAATTCAAGAGCGTTAGAAATGGCTGCTTGAGGCAACGCTGCTTTCGCTTGTTTAGTCCTTTCAACACTAGCTGCTATTCTTTCAAAAATTTCTTTGGTGGGAAACATTACCGTAGCATCAGGAGAAGGTCGTTTAGATTCTTCTATTGTATTTGCTAGTCCCGTTACTTTAGTAGTATCTTGAACTTTTCTCAAGAAATCTATAACTTCTGTTCTGCTTTTTCCTGTAGTCGCTATTCCTAACTGAGCGGCTAATTCATCAGTTCCTGTAGAAGTTGAAGAGCTTAATAAGCCTACAGCAGCAGATCTTTTAGTTATTGTATCAGTGTATTTTTGCAATTGTTCTGCCATTTTTTCTACATCTCCACCAGTTTCTAAAAACATCTCTTGCAATTTGGTGTCTTTTATAGCATTAAAACTATTAGTTAAATTTTTAGAAGCAGCCTCTATCTCACTATCTGAACCACCTGAAGAAACCAAAGAATTTAACGATTGTTGAGCTTGAATATAATTAGACCCACCCTCTACTAATTTTTGATTTTGTTGATTTAATTTTTCATTAACTTGAGCTAATTCTTCTGTAGTCAAAGTAGCAGCTTTCTGAGCTGCTATTAAGCCAATAAAACCTCCTGCGACTCCACCAATTGCTGCCCCAATTGGCCCAAATGCTGCACCTATACCAGCTCCAGTGGATATAGAGGTTAACCCAACACTTAAACCACTTTGAGCCATTCTTTCATTTGCAGTTAAATCCACTCTTTCTCTACCGCCAAAAAAGTACTGTTCAGCTTGACCAGCTAACAGTGGACCACCTATAGCTATAGCCGTACTAGCTCCCTGCAAACCTGCAGAAAATCTTCCTCCACCTCTGCCAGAAGATTTCGTTTTATTTCTAGCCGCTTTATTTGTAGCTATTACATCTCTATCTATAGCTTTAATACTTTTATTTATTGATCTGTTTAAGTTTTCCCTGCTTTTTGCGCTTAGATTAGCTTTACTAGATAAATTCTCTGTTATTTTATTTAGTTGATTTTGATCAATAGCACCTCTAGAGAATGATTTAATTAAAGCATTAACTTGTTTAAGAAGCCTATCTCTATCTTTTTTCGGTATTGGGTCTCCAACTCCAAGCATATCAGCTAAACGTCCACCGGAAACAAGATTTCTAGTGGCAACTCTTTTTAGATCAGTATCTTTTATAGGAGCGAAATTAGGCACATAACCACCATAAACCATTCCAGCAGCACTTTGATTTCTATAAGAATCTCTTAAAGCATTACCTAAACCACCATGATCTGCGATAGCAGATGCGAATGTTGGCTGGCTTTCATTTCTAACGTGAGGAAATGGACTTTCAGAATAAATAGCTTTTTGACCGCTAATAAATTCTTCAAGATCCATGACTTGACTTTTATAAGCAAAATTAGGAATGAACCCACCACTAGCACCTCTTCCTTTAGCTTTGGTGGTTCTGAAAATGTAATTTTTCCATTTTCTTTTGGGGTCAAGAATTTCAGGATTATTTTCTATAGCTTTAACAAATTTATTTTGAAGGCCAGCTAAAGTAGCTCCGGGGTCACCAGCTTTCATTTCATACATTTCTCCAGCAGATAAAGAATAAGCATCTATACGCGCAGATGTTCCCCCTTTTAAAGCTGCGGAGGAAACTACGTCTGGTCTAGCTGGAAGAGCGAAAGGAGCACCCAACGAAGTTGTACCTTTTAACTTACCACTTCTAAGTAAGTCTAAAATAAATTTTTCATAAGCTGTTCCTTGAGCTATATTTAATCTACCCCCACTTCTTCCACCCCTAAAACCTTCAATATCCCAAGGCACGTAAGCCATTGTATAATTTAAAGCATTAACGGCGGCTGCTCTTTGAGCTTTTCTAGCATCTATCTTAGAGCCTGAAGTAGAATAGCCCATAGCTTCAGCTTGTTGCGGTGTAAGTTTTCCCGACTTAAGACCTCTTGCTATAGCAGCATTATTTAATGCGCCCGTGAATGGATTACGGTAACTTATTGGAGAAAAATTAGGTATAGGTTTTTTTCTAGGAACTAAAAGCTCTATAGGAAGATTCAAATTAATATAATCTGAAATGGAATTTTTGAAATTCCCTTTTGTGCCTATAGCTTTAGATACTAAATCTGCTAAATTATAACTCCCCACTTTAGCTTCGGAACCTGAAAATTTTTTATTAGATTTAGCTACAAAATCAAACCTTGCGTTAGGAGAATTTCTTTTGTAGCCCAGATCAGATATTTCTCTTTCGAAAAGCTCTCCGGCAATTAGATTTTTTAAACCAGTTAATTGGTTTTTAAATCTAACAAATTTTTCCGATTCTAAACTTGGAACTTTAGCTTTTCCGCTAACTCTATTTATTTTCCATTGACCATAATTAAAATTAGACTTTTTGGACGCAGGTAAAACACGTGATATTGTCTCTGCATCTTTATAAGCTAAAATTTCAGCCTGTTCATAATAATCTGAACCAGTAAAATCCCCTATTTCTTTTTTAACATAGTTTATTCCCTGTCCACCGATAGTATCTGTAATAATTCTTTTTCCTACTTTATCTCTTACATTAGCAACTTTTCGAACTTTACTTAAACCTCCACCAACCAAACCCAATTTATCCAAAGAGCCCACGAAAGATTTTCCAAATATTTGATCTATTTTTGCAAAATTAGGAACAAACCCTCGATATTGATAAGGATCTACACCGACTTGCCTTACCGCATTTGCTCTATGCAATCTTCCTGCTCTAGAATTTTTAGGAGGGTTAATAAATGGCTGAGCAAATCCGGGCATATACTTAATATCTTCAGCAGTATTCATCACTCCCCCGACAGGAGAATTAACAACTTTACCCGGAGCATATCCACCAGCAAAAGCGCCAGCTCTTTCTGCCATTCTCGTTGAAGCCGGAATATAACCACCACTTCTTGTTTTTCCAAATTGCAAACCTCTTGCTCCAGCTGAAACTCCTTGAGTTCTTAAAGTTCCAGCCAAGCTATTTGCTAAAGCTAACTGTTCTTTATACTGAGCTGTCTGCTGTCTCGCCACACCTAACAATATCTCTGCTTGTCTTTTTTGATTTCCATTATTAACTAGAATAGACTTAGATACATGACTCTCTTGCTGAAGAATGCTTAGAATGGCTTGTTCTAAATTTTGTCTTTTTTGTGTTTCGGTTGTTATGCCAGCTATCTGAGGTAATGCTTGAGCTACATAAGTGAAAGAACTTTGAACTAATTTAAATAAAGTATAAAAAGCGGCAATCGCACCCGGACCACCTAAAACATTTCTAATACCTTTTAGCAACCCATTTGCTAAATCACTGCCAATACCATCACCTGTTAAAACATCTGTTAAAGATTCTAAGATAGAATTTGCAGCTTTTGCGGCGCTTTTAGCTAAAGGCTCAAAAGTTACACTACCAATTGTAGAAGCTAGTTGCTGAGTATTATTACCGACCTGAGTTAATAATGCAGATAAAGTTTGATTCAATTGAGCGTTAGCTCTGGAAGCTTCATTGGTTGCGTTAGCCCCTTTTAATAAAGCTTGGTTATAAATACTTTGTTCTGAATTTAAATCACTTACAATAGCTTTTAAAATATTGACTTGATAAACACCGGCGACTTGTTCTGATAATTGAGCTCTTTGAGCATCAGCTAATCTATTATAAGCTGCAGCGAAATTTTGTAGAACTGTTGTAGCTGGTAAAGTATTACCTTGAACATCTCTAACAGCAATATTAAATTCTTCTAATCTATCAAGAGTATCACTACGCTGTAAGCGAGTAAAAATTGTTTTTAATGCGTTACCGATAACAGCACCACCTCTAGCAGTTCTCTGTTGAGCTGCAGAAATTAAAGCATTTAATTGATCAATGTTAACTCCAGCTTCTTGAGCTGCTTGACCTGTACGGGACAGACCTTCAGATAAGTCTCTAGCACTAACAGCAAAAGCTTGCTCAACCGCAACTAATTTATTTAAAACTTGAGTTGTAGTAATACCACTTTTAGCGAAACCGTTAACCGTTGCTGTTAAAGCAGCAACAGATGCTTCAGCACCTAAACCCGCCAAACGAGTTAACGTCAAAGCATCATTAGTTCTTCTTAAAGTTTCCTCCGCACTTAAACCTTGGCGAGAGAATTCTAGCAAAGCTTTAGAAGCGTCATTGAAAGAAGTCGCAGTTCTTTTACTAATACTAAAAAGCTCCTTTCCGAAAGTTTGAAGTTCGCTAGTACTTAATTGTAAAATACGATTTACATCAGCTAAATTCTTTTCGACTTCAATACTAGCTTTCGCTAAAGACTTAAAACCCGCTATAGCGCTACCAAGAACAGCAGTAGAAGCACCGAAAGCAATAACGCGAGCGTTAGAAGCGGCCATTGCCGATTCGAAATCATTAACCGCTCCAGTAATCCTACCTAAAGGTTGAGAAAAACCTCGCTCATTAATATTAAGATTAATCGTATTACTCTTCGAAAATCTCTGATTATAAGCTTGAACCCCTCTCTCAATAGAATTAATTAAATTCTGTTGATCGGCTGTTACATTTACTTGAACTGGCATACTACACTATTTACACTAAAAAAATAATATAAATTAATATTACCCAAACAATTTCATCATATCTTCCATAGAAAGAGAACCCCCCTTCTTCTTAGCTTCTTCAGCTAAAGAGGTGGTCTTTTCTCCTTTAGCTTTAAAACCTATATACTCCATATCTTCTTCTGTAGCTCCTACTAAAGTTTGCGCCGAATTTTCGCGTTCCCCTTTTTTATCAACTAGTTTTTTGGCGTTTTCGTTTGCATTTACATAATCAATTATTTTTTCTGGATCTTTTTTGATATGATCTGGCATTTTGTCGTTATTATTGAAGATATTTCTAAAATACCTAGAATAAATAAGAAGTTTAAGCTGATTGTAACTTAAGTCGCAGATAGGTTTACCATAAAATTCATGAGCGTGTTCAGCAAAAGGCATAAATAAATTATAAAAATCTTGCAATACAATATATTGAATAGATTCGTCATTTATATCAGAATATACTTTATTATATTCTTTAATTATTAAAAATAAATCCTCAGAATCAATATCATCAAACTCTTTTTCTGAAAAAGCTACGTCTGTTAATTTTTCATCTTTATAAAGACATTTTAAAATATAAAAATCATTGACTCTTTCTTCGGCATAAGATTCAGCGGTTCTGGAAAAAAGCGCCGCCCTTTCATTTTTCATTTCATTGAGTTTCTTAATGCCATCAGCAATATCTTTATTTAATCTTTGGATTTCTTTTTTGAGGTATTGAACTTTTTTATTATTTTTTAATTGTTGTACAAAATCTTCTTGTTGTTTGATTCTGCCTTCTTGCTTTTCGCTCCACTCATCTTCTTCAATTAATCTTGCCAATGTCTCTTCATGGGTTGGAACGCCTCTTTCTTTGGCTTCTTTATAATATTTATCATAGACATCATCAATATCTATTTGATCATCAAAAGATATGTGTTTTAAATAAAAAGGATTCCCTAAGATATATATCTTAGAGAATCCTCTTTTGATATCTCTGAAAGCTCTTCTTAAAGAATTACTCTTTTCCTGAGTTATCAGGTTCTCCTGATTCTCTGAGTTCTCCTGATTCTTCAGATTTTGCTGACTCTTCTGATTCTTCTTCTGGTTCTGCTGGTCCATCTATTTCTTGAATAATTCTATCAAACTCCTCGCTATCTATATTACTAGTAAAGAACCAATGACTTACAATGCTTGCTAATTTACTATAACATTTATTATAAATTTCATTTTCAGAATCTTCATAATCAAACATTACAGCTTCTCGCTGCTCGAAATTTTTACCCGGAAACAAAGGTTGGAACTCACTGCTTACAGTCTCATCTTTATAAAAAGTTAAATTTAAAATATACCATAAAATGGCTTTATTTTGAGCCTTAATATCTGCTGTATGATTAAAAAGAGTAATATAACTTGTTTCTTTTTCCATCAAGGTTTTGCGTTTTGACAAGATAGAATAAGTCAAATTATTTATTTTCTCTTTTTCTTTTTCAGTTCTTTCTGATTCAGGTTTAAGATTTAAAATAGTTAATTCAGCTTGCAGATCCCTCAACTCATCTGCTGCGCTAACCATTGTTTTGGCGTCCGATTCACTAATCAAACCTCCAGTATCTGAATATTTATTCAACAACATCGCTTTAGTCAAAATACCACTTCTGATACATCGACTCATTTCAACACTAAACTCCATGTCAGCTTCCTGCATTTGACGGCGAGAAGGTTGATTGATTTTAATTTCCACTGGAATTTTCTTAGAAACTTTTTCTTTATAAGAACGAGTGGTTTCTTCACCAGCTTCATTTTTTACTTTTTCTACTTTTTCTTCTTCAATTTCAGCAACTCTAGTGATTTTAAATGTATGTAAAACTTTGGCCATAGTTTTGTTATATCTATATAATATTAATAATTCTAAAGTTTTTCAACCAGTGTAAACATAAATATGGCGACTAGCTTAATATCAGCATCTGAAAAAGCGGCATTAAATTCGATAATTGATGATGTTCACGAAACATTTGCTCGTAACATTACCGTTTATAAAGAAGCTTCAAAAGTTGTTATTATAACTGATCCAAATTTCAACCCATTATATGACACTGGAGAGGGAAGTACTACTTCATATATAAATACACCAGTTTATAAGACATTTAAAGCTAGAATACAATATCAAGATGATATTAATAAAAAATATTGGTCTAGTCCAAATGTTCAAAGTCAATTTAAAATAGATGCCGTTGTAGGAACTGTTAGATTAAAAATTTCTGCAACTGATTATAGCTATATCAAAGACGCTAAAAGGTTTGACGTGGATGGGAAAAGATATGTTTTAGATTCATCTTTTAGACCTCACGGCTTATTCGATAACCAATATTATACATTATATTTAAAACCTGAAGATTAATGGACCCTTCTTATAAAAATTTATTTATCCAATTAGAAAAAGATATTGTTTTTGTAAAAAAAAGAAAAGAGCTCTTAAAAAATAAATTTGAAGAGATTAAAAAACAAATGATTGAAGAATTCAACAATCATCCAGTTACTGTAGAAATAGAAGGAGGAATTGATTCCCCAAATATATCAGGAACACTAAATGGCAGAACTAATTTGTTTTCTTTTATAGGATTCGATGCTGGATCTAACCCAATACAACCTATCAGAGAATTACTAAATCAATCTTTATTCAGAATATCTTCGGGAAACTCAGGTGTCGTAAAGGCAACATTTGATATTCCAACAGCTAAAATGATATTTTCTATAACTCCGATGCCTTGGGCAGCAGGAAGAAGCTGGGCCAGAGGAATTGAAAGAGGTATATCTGGATTAGGATTTTACTTAAAAAAAAATAAAGGAAGTCGTTCAGGTTTAGGTATTCAATCCCGAAAACAAATAAGAAAAGGGGCGAAATTTAAAAACACGCAATATATTTCTGCGCTCATTAATAAATATGAAAAAAAATTTAAAGAATTAAATAATATCACTTTATGAAACCAACTTTTTCGCATGATGTAGTAAATAGTTTTTTTCTATGGTTCGATAATTTTTTACTTAATAAAGTCGAAGCATACAAAACTTATACAACAAAATTTTATAATTATTCAGACGACAGACTCGGCAATAATAAAATTGTATATGGATCACCATATAAACAATGGGTCTATGATCAAAATATAACTGGTGCCACTGTTCCTAGCGGATTAACCATAGATAACACTTTTGTGCCCACTGGAACCAGCGGCATGGAGTTTGATTTTGACAATGGGCGAGTGATTTTTAATAGCGGAGTATCAACAGGATTAGACATAACTGGAACTTATTCAGTAAAAGAAATAAACAGCTATATAACAGATCAAACAGAAGAAAAATTAATTATACAAAATAAATATATCTCAAATAGCAGATTTACTTTAACTGAAAACTATATTGCTCCATATGTGCCATCAACTCCTTCCGTTTTTATATCAATGGAGCAAATGAATAACGAGCCTTTTTCATTTGGAGGAGAAGATTTGACCACTTGTTATCTTAAAGCTGTTGCATTTTGTGAAAATCTTTATCAATTAGATGGAGTTTTAAGCACTTTTGCAGATTCTTTTAATGAGACTTTTAATAAAATCCCAATGACAGGTCACCCAATTGGAGAGTTTGGCGCGGTTAAAACAGGTGTTTATCCTACTGGATATAATTATAAAACTGTTAACGCCTCAAACTCTTCTCAAAAATTTTATATAGATGATGTCGAAACTTCTAAAATCAGAGACAACGACATAAAAGAACTAAATCCAGACATAAATATAGGATTCATAGAATTCGAAATAAAAACAAGCCGTTATCCAAGATTATAAAATTTCCCAACATCTACGATAAACTGTAAATAAAAATAACAATTTAACTTAAAAATATTATGGCAAGAAATCGTGTAATTTATCAAAGTCAAGCTTTATTTATCGCTCCTAGCTCGACTGGAGCTCAAGTCAGCGGAGTCGATGCTGGTGGTACAGGTCCAAAGCCTGCACCTTATGGACCAGAGACAACAGGAGAACTTGGTTCAGGTATTTCTCTTTTGAAGAAGATGGACCGCATTCAAAGCTGTAACTTTAACTTCACATTAAATCGTCAAGATGTTAATGAATTCGGCAAACTAGCTCGTATTGACACTCTCGTAACTGAACCCCCTACAGTCGGTCTTGATTTTAGTTATTATGTAACCGATGGTTATAATGAAAGATTAATGGGATTTAATTTTACTGGATTAGGTAATGGAGTTACAGACAATAACATGTCTACTGGACCTTTGGGTGCTCAATCTATTTCTGGTCTATTACAGGATTTACAAGGAAATAATTATTACATCTTAACAGTTGAAGACGGCGAAGATGTTGTTGGGCAAAATGATGTTTTAGCTCCTAACTCTACAGTTGTTTCAATTGGTAATGGATTTATTACAGATTATTCATTCGAAGCTGCTGTTGGAGGTTTACCTACAGCCACAGTTACAGTAGAAGCATTTAATATTAAAACTGATGCAAATATAGCCCCTATTTCACTCGACGCTAGTGGCCCCAATGTCCCTGCAGGAAGTACATTAGATGCTGATATTACTTACATATCAGGAAATAGCCCAGCTGTTAATCTATTCACTACTCCTGCTGCCAAATATACAGGAACAGAAGTAGCTTATAAATTAGACTATTCTAGACATTTCCCAGATAGAGCTTCTAATTCTGTTTATGGATACACTGGTTTTACAACAGGTAATTCAACTGTAAGTGCTCTTCGTCCGGGTGATATTACTATTCAATTCCCAACAGGTAACGGTGGTGTTTCTATTAGTGGAACTAATTCAGCTCACATTCAATCTTTCAGCTTCTCAATTCCTTTAACAAGAACTATCTTGCAGAGATTAGGTAGCGTCTTTGGATATACAAGAGTTGTTGATGTTCCTATTAACATGGAATTAAGTATTAGTGCCATTGTTTCTGAGCTTAAAGCATTAAACCTCTTTGATACAATGGCTGATACAACTAAATATGATTTCGCAATCATACTTAATGATACTGATTCAGATAATCCAACACCGAAGATGCGTTATGAAGTTAAAAACGCTCAGTTAGTTTCTGAAACATATTCTGAAGCTATCGGAGATAATCAATCTGTAGACATCACTTATACCGTTCAGCTAGGTGGCGCTAACGATACAACAGCTGGTGTATTCATGTCGGGGAGCTATCCTCAATCTGATGAAGTTGTAACTAATTTCTTCAAGTTAGGAACTGGAAAATTAGGTTAATAATTATCAAAGCAAAAACCCCGCCCAATTGGGCGGGGTTTTTTTATTTATTCGTGTATTGGATTTATTTTAATAAGCTGAGCCACTTGCTAAAGGAGATCCATCAAAGCCAGCTACCTGAATGGGTGCTGCTTGAAATATTCTATAAGAATCTATTAATTGATCCATTTCTGTTTTTGCGTCGTTAGCTAAGCTTCTATAAGTTTTAGCTAATTCATTTTTATTTGTGCGAGTGATCATTGTATCACCTTCTCTTAAAGAAACAAAATCAACAGAAGAATCGACGCCGCGCAATACTTGGCGCGTCTTTTTAGTGTAAAATTCATACAAATACATTTGTTTATAAATGGCTCTTTCTTCTTGTTTGAATTCTCCTGTCGGAGTGAAATTGCCGCTTACGACTTCAAATTCTGTATAAATTTTTGTGTTTAATTGGCCAATGTTATTAGCCAACCAACCGCTAATAAAATAAAATTGCGCATATCCACTATCATAATCAAATTCATTAGCGAATATCTCGTCAGCTAAATTGTGTACACTGTAAGAAACCATATCTTTATATCTTTACACTTATTAAAGAAAAACATAAAATTAAAGAGCTAAAGAATTTAATATTTCTTTTAAATTAAAAATAGTATCATTTGCATAATATGGAAATTCATGATGATTACCATGAAAATCATAATCAAAAATATAACTATCAATTCTTTTTATCTTTCCTGAAGGTTCTTTTGCGCAAATGTTATGATGCATATCATAACCAAACATTTTAGGGTCTGTGCCAACCCACATAACTGTAGAAGGTTTATTAAATGCTGCAGCAGCATGATGTAAAGAAGAATCAATTAAAGCTCTTTTTTCAGATGCTAAAATTAATCCAAACAATTCAAAATTAGAAAGATGTCCATCGATTCTTTCTACACCATTTAAATCGTAAGAATTAGAGCGACAAACCCTAATAATATGATATTTTCCAGCAGCTGCTTTTACTATAGCTTCAGCTACTATCGGCGGCATATCTCTAGTCCAAGCATATGCATTTGGTTGCATGTTTACATCTAAAGGTCCACCATTAGTTTGCAAAAGAAGTATTGGTTTTTCACGCCGCCACCCTTGCGACGAAATATTTTGCATGCCATTCATTGGTATATATGGACGAATCTCTTCCTTCTTGTAAGGAATACCATACATATTAAACCAAGTTTCATACAAAGGTGTTTTTCGCGTAATATGATCATTCTCATAGTATGGCTCTTTTCGCAAAACAATAGTATCTTTTTTATAAATATAATTATCATAAAAATAAGGCGTTGCTCCTACTCTATAAACCCTATAGATATTCTCATTGTTTAAAAACACTTCTGGGCAAGAAGCGACAACAATGATTTTTCTGTCACTATATTTCTTTTTGAGATGAGTAATAACAGCAGTTGAAGCTACGTTTTTACCCAGCCCGCCTTCTACGTGAAAAACCAAATACTTATCATTCATAATTAAGGAGTATACCCATTACCTGCCACGATAGCGGCGTTAATGTCAGCTTCCTGCTGCTCAGTAAGTGCGTCAGCAAACCAACTCTTGCTGAGCATAATATTCAAGTGACCGACATTGCGTTCAATTGTATCTTGCTTTTCTTGGGAACTCTCATTTGCCATTTGATTGCCATTCACGATTCCATTAATTAAATTAACAGAATCAAATGCAGCCGAAATGGAATTTTGAATTTCTTCTTGCGTCACATTATCTTCCATAGTGTTATAATATATTATATGTTTATTTTTGTATTTTTAAATAAAAAGTCTATTTGAAAAATAATGTTTTGAGCTGAATTTTGTTCAATTATTTTACTTGCTAAAAAACCAGCGTTTTCCATATAAGCAAAAACATCTTCTATTAAAGGAGCTCCTTCATTATAATTATACAAAGACGTTTCTATCAAAATATATTTACACCTTTTTATTAAATTTAAAGCGCCATTTAAAATATCCAACTCAGAACCTTGCGTATCTAATTTTAACAACGAGACTTCTTCATCAGGAAATAAATTTAAACTTTCTAAAGTTTCTGTTTTTAATTTTATTTTTCTTTTTTTGTTGTAATGTATCGTATTCTCTTTATAATATGAACCGCCGCTACAAATATCGACATCATCTTGTAAATAAAAATCTACTTCTTTTTCTTCGCTTGATAAACAGCAAATTTTATATGGGAAATTTTTGGCGGCTAAATATTTTTCGCAATTAGGATTAGCTTCGATCATAAAGATTTTAGCTTCAGGATAAACATTAGATACAGAGAAAGAAAAGTCTCCAACAAACGCCCCCACATCAATAATGTTTTTTAAATTTAAATTTTTTAATTTATTGTAGATCATCTAGATATTTTAGCCATTCTTTTTGACGTTGATTCCAACTCCATTTTGGACCGTATATATTCACTTGATTTTGTAACTCTTGCTTGTAATCGCCACGTTTATATTTTGAAATAACTTCGAATAATTTAGAAGCAAATACTTGAGCATGCCTTTCATTATCTTGAACAAAAGAATACATCTCAGCCCACCCTTCTGTTGTTTCAGGTAAAGCTCCAATATTAGAACAAACCACTTTCAAGCCAGCGCTGAGCGCATCTATAACTGAAATACAAGATGTTTCCTCAAAAGTAGAAGGATAAGCTAAAATATCAAATGTAGATAATTCACTGCGCAACACAGCGTTATTAGTCATGCCCCTATAAATAACCC
>Ga0099849_1000764_pt1 | contig 14929 bp, 7 predicted proteins | sample CB_VirMetaG_4_FD_78177 | JGI IMG/M metagenome (GOLD analysis project Ga0099849, IMG submission 78177) | Freshwater to marine saline gradient viral communities from Chesapeake Bay - CB_1508_1M Viral MetaG | ecosystem: Environmental > Aquatic > Marine > Coastal | place: USA: Chesapeake Bay... | reverse complement strand
GTGATAGGTAACTATGCCCTTTCCTACTTATGCTGTGTCCACCGAACTGGATGCTGTAAATCAAATACTTAGCTCAGTGGGACAGGCTCCTGTCACCACACTAGATCTTCAGAACCCTGAAGTATCTATTGTTCTTAATACTCTCCGGGAAGTTAATCGTCAAGTTCAATCAGAAGGTTGGATTTTTAACACTGAACGTGACTATACATTAGCTCCTGACGAAACTACAAAAGAAATCTTTTATCCAACCAACATGCTTCAGATTGATGCTAATGTGCATCAACATAAGTCTGACTATGATCTTGTACGTCGTAACGGTAAAGTATATGATCGTCTAAATCATACGTATGAGTTTGAAAACAATATCTGCGCTGATATTACTTGGTTCTTTGATTTCACTGACATCCCTCCTGCTATCCAAAACTATATCACTGCAAGAGCTGCTAGAATGTGTGCTGTGAAGATGATTGGTGATGATACCCTTTACCAGCTTCTCACTGAACAAGAGGGGATGACAAGAGCAGCTGCACTTGAATATGAGTGTAGTCAAGGTGATTATTCTATGTTTGGATTTAGAGATGGTGTAAACTATTATAACAGCTATCAACCTTTTAAAGCTTTGTCACGATGAATGTATCCCAAAGAATCCCTAATTTCTTTTTTGGTATCTCTCAACAACCTGACAACCGTAAGATCCCTGGTCAACTTAACGACGCTGTAAATGTCTTCCCAGATTATGCACTGGGAATGCTAAAGCGTCCTGGTGGTAAGCTTGTATCTGATCTTTATGGTGCAACTACTTCAGGCAAATGGTTTTCAATTATTAGAGATCCTGTTGAGAAATATGTAGCTCAGTATGATAATGACAAGTTTAGCGTCTGGAATTTGTTAGACGGTTCTCCAAGAGCTGTTGACATGGGAGCTAATACAGGTGTCCCTGGTACCTGTAATCTTGTTAATCTTAAAGCCGATCTTGCTACTTATAATGCTGCTGTAACTGATACTGCTTCTAAGCTTAATTTACTTCATGTTGCTCAGGCAGATTATGCAGAAGTGTTAGCTGGTCAAAACGCTACAACAGAAGCACTATTTGAAATTCAGTATGACTATGACAAGCCAGGTGAGATTGAGCAAACAGTAAAATCAGGCATCCTTTTAAATAAAAACGGTGTTTACATTGTCAAAGATAATACTGCTATTGTAAGTGCCACTACTACTATTCCTGCTGGGTATGCTCTTGGTACTGAATTTACAAACGAGTATCCTATTATTGCTTCTCAAGGTTATCAGGTTTACCAAGCAATTAAAACAATAGCAGCCACACACAATGCTGGTGAGCTAGCTACTGCTCAGTCCAATATGGACACAGCACAAACTAACTATGACAATGCTGTCATTGCAGAAGCAGCAGCATTAATAGATTACCAAGCTGAATTAGATCTTTGTGCTATTGCTACTCCTGATCCTAATGGTTATTTAACTGGGGCTACAGCAGCTGATATTGAATTGTTAACTCTTAATGACTACACCTTTGTCCTTAACAAAGCTAAGGTTGTAGCCATGAAGCCTACTACTACAGCTTCACCAGAAAACGTAGCTTTTGTTATTATCAATGTTGTGTCACCTGGTCATTATCGCATCTATCTTGATGGGGTTGAGCGTGGTACTTATAACTCTAGCGGTAATGGTGATGCGGATCTTATTCGTGATAACTTAGTTGCCGATATTAACGGTCAAACCTTTGGGGGTAAAACCTATACAGCTGCTGCTGTTGGTCCTGGACTTTGGATTTCTGCTACTGCTGCTTTTGAAATCTCAGTTATCGGTTCTGGTGGTGGTACTTCAATGTCAGCATTTCAGGATCAAATTAAAAGTGTAGCTGAGTTACCTGTTCAATGCCGTAACGGTTACAAGGTTAAAGTTGTTAACACTCTTGATGTTAACGCAGACGACATGTACGTTAAATTTGTAACTGATAGTGGTGGTACATATGGAGCAGGTGTTTGGGAAGAAACTAATGGTTGGGATCTTCAGTTTGAATTAGATGAGCTTACATTACCTCATCAATTGATTAGACAAACTGATGGTTCTTTTACTTATACTCCTGTTACTTGGATAACTCGTGATGTTGGTGATGATGTTACCAACCCATTACCTAGTTTTGTAGGAACAACAATTAATAACATATTCTTTTATAGGAATAGGTTAGGTTTCTTGTCTACTGAATCAGTGATTCTCAGTAAAGCCGGTCAGTTCTTTGATTTTTTTGCTACAACTTCTTTAACAGTTACTGATGATGATCCTATTGATCTTAGTGCTTCGTCAGTTAAACCTGTTAGTATGAACTATGTTCAACCCACTAGCATTGGTCTTGTCTTGTTTAGTGATAATGAACAGTTTGTGTTGACTACTGATTCTGACATCCTCAGTCCAAGAACTAGTAAGATTAACGAGTTGTCGTCATATGAGTGTGATCCTGCAGTACAAGCGGTTGGTCTAGGTGTTAGCCTAGTGTTTATTTCTAAGACTCCTTTGTACAGTAGGCTGTATGAATTGACTAGGATTAGCACTACTGAACCACCTGTGATGTTTGATCAAACTCAGATTGTACCTGAGTTAATCCCTTCTAGTATTGATTCTATGGTAGCATCACCTGGATTATCACTAATTTCTTGTGGTACTATAGGAAAATCTACTATGTATCAGTTTAGGTTTGCTCAACAAGGTGAAGAACGGTTAGCCACAACTTGGTATAAATGGGATTTAACAGGTACTTTACTTGATCAATTCTTTGATGTCAGTACGCTCTATACTGTAGTGGCTAATGGTTCTAATGTTTCTGTTCAATCTTATGACTTGACTCAAGCTAGTGAGGCTGGTTATCTTACACTACCTACTGGAGAAAAGACGGATGTTTGCCTCGATCTTTGGAACATTAATCCTTATCGAACCTACGACGATGTTAATGATACAACTAGAATCTTCCTTCCGTATGATGAAGTTACTGATGGTACGTTCTCTGTAGTGGCTCTAGGAAGCTACATAGGCGACAGTTTAACGTTGTCTAACCAATCGGTAGGGGCAGTACTCTACCCCACCGTACATGGGACTCCAGGAGCCTATTACGCTGATGTAGATGGTGATTATCGTGGCAGAGATTTGTTGATTGGATACATCTATACGATGGAAATAGATCTACCTAAATTCTTTGCAACTAAAACTGATGAAAGAACTACGGTATCTGATTTTACTTCTGATCTTATTATTCATCGTATTAAGGTTGCTACTGGTCTTAGCGGTCCAGTAAAATACCAAATCAACATTACTGGAAGACCTGAATGGAGTAACACTATTGAAGCTGTTAAACCGTATGAGTATGACTTGAATGGTGTTAACTTGTCTGATAGTGACGTACATACTATACCTATTTACCAACGAAATGAGAACCTAAACCTAAAGATTATTGGTGATACTCCTATGCCTGTGTCACTTCTTAATTTAATGTGGGAAGGTAAGTATAACGTTGGGTTCTATCAAAGACCTTAATGAGTAATTTCACCCGTGGTTTAACCTTTAAACCTGCTACCATTAACGACACATACGAACTAACTAGCCAAATGTTGGATAGAGGGTTACAGGATCATGAAAGAGTAGGTGAACAACCTATTCTTTCTGTTGCTAGAAACCTGCATGAATTAGATTGTTATTATGGATACGGTCCTGATGGCAATTTATATGGAGCTTATGGTGTAGCTGAAGACAATTTTCTTTGGCTACAACTAACAAAACAAGTTAAACAAAGCCCACTTACTACAGTGAGGTTTGGTAAAGTGTTAATGGAGCATATTAACAGACCCTTTTTGTGGTCAATCATTGATTTAGAAAATACTGCGCTACTTAACCTAGCAAGGTATTTAGGTTTTAAGGTTCTACGGGTCTACCCTGATGGACCTGACAATACTTATTCTTTGGAGATCGTAAGATTATGTCCTTCACATTTGGAGTAGCGGAAGGAATATCCTTAGCTCAGTTTGGACTTGGAGCACTTGGCCTTTTTGGTCAAAACCAAGTAGACTATGACGCTATTTACAACGCAACATACCAAAATCAAATCAACAAATACCGTGTTGAGGAGCAGAACAAGCAGATTAAAAAAGCTTTTTCTGCTAAAATTGACACAGTAAAATCTCAGATTGAAAACAATAACCTGGCTGCTGACGCCGCTTGGTTTGCTGAGCAATTAAGGCTTAACGAAATTAACGACGCTGCTGCTTATCAGAGTGTCGAGATGAAAAGAGCACTTACCCAAGCTTTGGGTTCATCTGCTGCACGAGAAGTGTACGGTAAAAGTGCTAGGCGTGGTGCTCTTGTTGGTAGTTTAGGTGCTTATGGACGTACTAGAGCACAACAAGTGCATCAACTAATGAACCAACAAACAGCTTCACAAATGAGAATGAAAGAAGTTGAAAGGAAACTACGAGGAGCTAACGAAGCTGCTATTGCTAGTGTTTCTGTTCTTCCTCAATTCGGTTCATTTGCTCCTGCACCTGTACCTCAAAGTACCGGTAGTGGATGGCAATCTGCTCTTAAGATTGGTACACTTGGACTGCAAGCATTCCAAACTGGGTGGTCTATGACCCCAACTGGTGACACTAGCAATTTCTTTGGCATTCCTAAAACAGCATAAAAATGGCAGAGTTTCAAGAACAACAGGCGTTCAAAGGAGCATTTCAAAGCCAAGGTTTTGATCCTATAACAGCTCCTGATACGTCTCGTTACCTACGGGAAAACATGGGGATGATTGATGCTAATTTCAATCGTCTTGCAAAACAACAACAACAAAACTATCAATACCAACAAAAGAAAACTCAAGATATTCTAAATACTCTTGGTCAGTTTTCTGAAACCGCGATGAACTTTGCCAAGACTATGGGCAAAGCTTACATTGATTCTGAAGTTATTGAAGGTCACACTAAAGCGCTTGGTCAGGGTATTGGTAATTTGTATGGTGTTGATCCAGAAATTATTCAACAGTATAACCAAGTTGAAGCTGAAGAAAAGAATAATGAAAAACAAATGGCAGATGTTGCTCTTGGTTATGCCAAGAACAAGCAGCCAATTGAAGCACAGGTTTGGATTAAATCTCTTCCACGTTATCAACAAATCGGTGCCACTAGAGCTTATTTAGATAACTTAGGTAAGGGTTATTCTACTTATTTGGATTCTTTTTTTCAACGTACTGACGTTAACTTACCTGGACCTGATGGGTCTACATTCACTCCTAATCAAGCTGTTGGTGATTCTGTGCGGACTAACATCGCACTGGGTGCTGCTAGCAAGATGTTTTTTGCAGAAGAAGCAGGGTTTGGAGCAGACTTCAATCCTTCTGGTGTAGCAGCTTTAAAGCTGTATGAGAGTATGAGTAAAGCGGAAAACACCCGCCTTGTTAATGCTCAACGCTTAGAAGTTATCAATCAATCTGCTGAAAAACAGGACACAGCTAAACAAATCTTTGATAGCAATCAAGATTTAAATATGCTGTATCAATCTACTAGAGGTTTGGTTGATGATAATGGTCAAACTATTACTAACTCTGATGCCTTAGATATTGTCTTTGACCACATTGTTGATCGTTATTATGCTGGTGACACTGAGGTGTTGAACAGCTTAGACACCAGCTATATTGATGGTGATCCTAACGGTCAAACATGGCGTCAACGCTTTAAGAACCGTATTGAAGGTGAAAAAGGTCTTAATGCTAGGATTGAAGCTATTGACCGTCGTAGGCGTAGTGAACGAGAAGATGCTTTGAAAGCCGAACTTGAAGCTCGTAAAGAAAGCTTTCGTCAAGCTGTTATTGAACGTTCAGCAGAAGGTAACCCTTTTAGTGACGAAGAGATACAAGCCATTAAAGAAGATGCAATGGCTGAGACTGGTTTAGGTCCAAGTAACTTTAGGTATCTTGATGACTACATTACTGTAGAAGAAAAAGATCAAGAGCAAGAACAAGAGTACCTTGATGATCTTCGTCGTCGTCGTGGCTTCTTAATTGAAGAAGATCTTAGGAATGTTTCGTCAGGTACTTATAGGAAGTATATTTCTATTGTCCAAGATGATGATCAAATTGCTAAGCGTCCTACTAGCTATGCGTCTGATAACAAGTCTTTGATTAATGCTCTCACTAACGAAGCATTTGAATTGACTGACGGTACGAAAGAGAAGTCTTCTGAATGGGAAGATATGGCTCGTCGTGCACGTAACGCAGAAGCCAGGTACTACGCAGAAGAAATTAGAGCTGGTAACACTCCTGAAGTAGCACAAGCTAATACTATTAAGCGTCTTAAAGAAAACTTTGCTGCTGGAACCTATACTTACGATCCTGCAATTAATCAAGATCAAGCGTATCTTAAAAAAGTTTCTTCGGCTCGCTTGTCAATGTCAACTAATCCTGACATTAATCAGTATGTGTTTGCTAACAGTGATGCAGATATTGAACAGCTTATAAATTATAATGAGGGTAAAGGTGAAATACCGAAACTTTATTACGATTTGGCACAAGGTCAAAAAGCACTTACCGCTTGGGATATTGCTTCTGCTCAGTTTGCGGCTGCGGGCTATGGAGAGCTTGGGAAAGCTCCAAAGCAGGTTCAACTTGACCGATTGGATCCTGCACTTCAAAGAGTACTCAACTACAAGCCAACACCTAATAGGGTAGCAAGAGCTAGAGTCTCTTCATTTAACTCACAAACCTCTTCACTTCCTTCTCCTGCTTTCAAACAAGCTGCTGACATTGTTGGTAAGTATGAAGATGCTGGGGCTGGTTACAACGCTGTAAACCAGATTGGTGTTAAAGGTGGAAGAGGTGTGCTAGGGTTCTCTGGTGACTTTACTAAGATGACGCAGCACGGTGGTAGACCTTTAACTGATCATACTTTGGGAGAAGTCCTTGCTTTAGGTGCAGAACAAAACATTAGCAATGACCAGTGGATTGAAAAAGGAAAGATCCATGCAGCTGGTCGTTATCAATTCATCCATAACACTTTGAAAGGTCTTGTTCAACGTCACAACCTTCCCCCTGATCTTAAATTTAGTCCACAAGTACAGGATTTCTTATTCCTTTCCCTTTTGAGTACAGGTGGTTTAGGTCAGTGGATTGGTCCTAGTGACCATGCTACATCTCAAGAAAGAGCAATTGTCAACCAAGCAAAACAAACATTAACACCTGAACTTATCGAACAACTTAAAATGAACCTTATTGGAGCAGGACAATGACATACAGCAGTTTTGATCCCTCCAAAGTAGATGTAGATGCTGCTGCAAGCTACTCTAATACTACTGACCACGTTATTGAACGTGAACAACAGAGGAAAGCGGAAGAGCTTGAAACAAAATATGCTGCGATGGCTGAAGAAGAAGATGCAGCAACGCAGCAAAAAACAGAAGAAGGTGAAGAAGATCTTCCTGCTTGGCGTCGTACCTTAGGTGAAGGTAAAGCAGATTACGATCCTATTGAAGAAGGTGATCTTAATACGTTTGAGAAAGCTCAAGCTAGGATGGATCAAGCTTTAGCAGAAAAGGATGCTATGGATCCTAGCCAGTATGGGGTCAGCGAAAACATTATGGAAGCTAAAGCAGCTATCGCTGGTGGTGCTGCTAAAACGTGGTCTTCTATTCTTACTGCTCCTGAGCGTCTTGTTGATATGTCAACAGGTGCAATGGAGCGTGAGATAGCTGAAACTGGTTCGTATACGCCAGAATTTGACCCGATGAATCTTTCAGATTATGATCCAGGTGTTAAAACTTGGTGGGGTAAGCTGTTGGAGATGGGTGTCCATTTCACTGGTCTTGCTGGTGGTGTAAAAGCTGTGCCTGGTGTTGGTGCTAAGGTAGCTTCTGGTGGTGTGTTAGCTGACGTTGGTGTTGGTGTTGCTAGTGATGTAATCTCTTCTACTTCCCAAGAAAGTAACTTATCTGCTGCTGTTTACGAGTCTAAGATCGTTGAGCGTGTACCCGTTATGGGTGAGTTTCTTAACACTGGTCTTGGTGTCCTTGCTACTAAAGACTCTGATCATCCTTGGATGAAGACTTTTAAGAACGCCATTGAAGGAATGGGAGCTGACATTATTGTTGGTTCTGTGCTTCGTAAGTTTGCTGGTGGTGAAGTTTTAGATGCTGAGCGTAAAGCTGATGTAGACAATCAAGTACGGGAATCTGCTGAGATCGAACTTGTTCGTGGTCAAGAAAAAGCAGCTGCAGCTGAAGCGGTTTACACAGATAGTGAGCTTAGACTTCAGCGGTTGCAAGAAAAGATTGACAGTATGCCTGAAGGTCCTGATCGTGACTTTATCACTGATCAGTTTAATAACATCAGAAAGTCAATTGATGAAGATAAAGCAGCTAGAGAGATGGGAGAGTTTAGTGCTTACACTAACCGTGACATGGCTGATCCTTGGCTAGGTGCTCCTAACTCTCGTGCTAAGTCTGCGTTTGATGCTGCAGAACAAGCTAAGCGTATGGATGATCAGTGGCCAACTCCTGGTGCAGGATCTACTGATTCTGTGTTTACTCCTGCTCAAGCAGCACGTATGGCTACTGAGAATGGTATGCTTGAAGATGAGATGAAGAAGATCGCTAAAGAACTTCTTACTGATTCTCGTTACCAAGAGATGCTTAAGACGGTTAAAAACCAGAAGAAGTCGTTTGAAGAAGTCTTTGGTTACGCCTTTAAGCGTATGCAAGAAACCATAGGGCGTGATGCTACTGCTGTAGATGCTGAGGATTTCTGGAAACCTTTCTTTGAAGATCCTGAGTTCCGCACTGGTGGTGCTGATAGTATGGAAGCTTGGGCAATGGAAAACGTTGTTGCTGCTGACCTTGTAAACGCTTCGTTGTTCTCTCAACTACGTGATCTTGGTATTGCTAGCCGTGAGCTGTTTGACGTTGCTGATGTTATGGATACCGATGGTCCGATGAAGACCATTGCTGATCGTTTGGTTGTTGGTCTTACTAACGTTAAACGATCACGTTATCTGATTTCTAACGAGTTCCGTAAACTGCAAGGTCCACGGGCTAAGACAGAACTTAAAGAACGTACAGAATCTTTCCGTGCTGATTCGGAAGCTGCTGTTAACATGTTCTTTGAGATGGCTAAAGAGTCTGAAAGTGATGAGCTTGTTAAGGCTATGGCAGAAGCTTTCTCCATGAGTAATAAGATTCAAAACTGGAAAGATCTTGATGCTTACATGCGTCAACGTATCCGTAACTGGGGTATTCAGGGTGAGTCTGGTGTCATTATTAAAGAGCTTCAAGGGGTCATGATGCATAGCATCCTGAGCGGTCCCAAGACGCCTCTGAGAGCGATGACAGGTACGTTTACGGCAGGTATACTCCGTCCTATGAATACAGCCGTTGGAGCCGGTATGAAGGGCGATTGGGACAACGCTAGGGCAAGCATGGCTTCTATGAATGCTTACCTTCAAACAATCCCTGAAGCATGGAAACTCTTTAAGACTAATCTTGGGTCTTATTGGGCTGGTGATGTTGCTACTGTTCAAACTAGGTTTACTGAAGCACGGACTAAATCTGATGATGAGTGGGCTTTGTACGAGCATTGGACAGAAACAAGGGGAACAGAAGTAGATAAAGCTGCATTTGCCATTGCTAATATGGCTCGTACGCTTAACAACAACAAACTTCTAAACTATAGTACCGCTATTATGGGTGCTACTGACGATGCATTTACTTTGCTTATGGCACGTGCTAGGTCTCGTGAAAAAGCAATGATGCACGCAATGGATGCTCACAAAAAAGGTAGTGTAACTGAAGTTACTCCTGAGATGCTTCGTACGTATGAAGATGCTTTTTATAAGGATCTTTTAGATGCAGATGGTAACATCAACTTAGAGAGTGATCTTTACTTTAAATCTATTGTTAAAGAAGCTACTCTTACTCAAGACCTTAGCGGATTTACTGCTGGGCTTGAAAAGACGTTTAACTCTTTCCCTGCTGCTAAACCTTTCTTCCTCTTTGCTCGTACTGGTATCAACGGTCTAAACCTGAGTTATCAGAGTATGCCTGGTTTAGGTGTGTTGCACAAGAAATCTATTGACATTCTTCGTGCTTCTGAAGACAACTTAGATCAAGTAAGGCAATATGGTATTACTAATCCTGCTGATCTTGCTAACGCTAAAAACCTTCTTCTTGGTCGTCAAGCTGTAGGTAGCTCTGTTGTGATGATGGCTGGTATGCATTACCTTAATGGTAATCTTACTGGTAACGGACCACAAGACAGGCGACTGCGTAAGCTGTGGATGGATACTGGTTGGCAACCACGTAGCATTAAACTGGGTAACGTTTGGGTTGGTTATGATTCATTTGAACCGTTTAACACTATCCTTGCTGCTATTGCTGATATTGGTGATAACTCACAGCTTATGGGTGATGAATGGGCAGAGCAAAACCTTGCCACCCTTCCTTTAATTGCTGCTGGTACTGCTACGAGCAAATCTTTCCTTCAGGGTCTTGGTCAGTTTGTTGACCTGTTCTCTGGTGAAGAAAAAGGTGTGGAGAAGATTGCTGCTAATCTAATTAACAACCAAGTTCCGTTGGCTGGTCTGCGTAATGAAATGGGTAAAATTATTAACCCTTACATGCGTGAGGTGAATGGCAGTTTACAAGAAAGTATCCGTAACCGTAATCTTTCAACTGAAGGTCTTTTTGGTGTAGAACTTCCTATTAAGTCTGACATACTTAATGGTGAGCCTATTCGCGATTGGAACTTTATGGAACGGGTGTGGAACGCTGTAAGCCCAATTAATCTTAAGCTAGAAGAAGGTCCAGGTCGTAACATGCTGTGGAACAGTAACTATGATCTTCGTCTTGTGAGCTACAGTAGCCCTGATAATGTTGATCTTTCTGATCATCCTGAAATCCGTTCGTGGTTCCAAGAGGAGCTTGGTAAACTAAACCTTGAAAAGACTCTTGATGAACTTGCTGCACGTCCTGATGTCCAAGCATCTATTGAGCGTATGGAAGAAGACGTTCGTAGTGGTAAGCGTGAACTTGATCCTATGAAAGCTTACGTCCATAATCAGCTTATTAGAAATAGGTTTGAAGCTGCACGTAAGAAAGCTTGGGCTAATGTCCGTAAAAACCATCCTGTTGAAACTGACTTGCTATATGAAGAGCGTCGTCAAGAACGTGTTGACATTTATCGAACTCTTCGTGAAACGCAAGGAAGACTGCTTCCTAATTATTAATCCACCCATTCCCATTAAACATTTAGCGTAATGGCACTAACTGAAAATAACTATACGGGTAATGGTGTTCTTGATCAGTACTCGTTTTCATTTCCATATATTGATGAAAGTGACATCAAGGTAAGTCTTGATGGCATTGATACAAATGCATACTCCCTGCTTAACGCTACAACGATCCTGTTTGATACGCCTCCTGCTTTAGACGTGTTGATCAGGATTTATCGTTTTACTGATGTTGATAACCTAAAGGCGACCTTCTTTGCGGGGTCGTCTATTAGGTCTCAAGATCTTAATGATAACTTCCTTCAAAACAACTATCGAGTCCAAGAACTCACTAATAACACTTGGGACAATGAGACCCAAACAATCCATAGTGATGAAACGTGGGTTAGTTCTGATACTCAAATTGCTACCACTGCTGCTTTGGATCAGCGGTTTCAAGATGAAGCAGATGAAACCATTGAAAGCACTGAATCTTGGGTAAGTGATGATAATCACATTGCCACTACTGCTGCTATTGATGCTCAGGTTGATAATAAAATTGATGTTGCTTTGACTAATGACATCGGTACTGATGGTACTGGTGTTACAGTAACTGACGATGGTGACGGTACTATTACTCTTGGTATTGGTGTTGGGACTATTGACCTTGACCGTATCAAAGACGAAGATATTGTCACATATGCTGAGCAAAATGCTGGATCTCCCTCTTGGGATAGTGATGCTCGTATTCCTACAACCTATGCTGCTGCTAAGAGGTTTGATACCCTAGTTCAAACAGCAACACCGACTGGAACTGATTGGGAAGTAGGTAAAACTTGGCTTCAAAATGATGCTAACAAAACCCTTTCTATTTGGAACGGTCTTGGATGGCTTGGTGTGGCTTCTGGTGGTACATTCACCACACAACCTAGTGTTATTTACGTTGACTCTGAAAATGGTAATGACGCAAATGATGGTCATCGTATCATCAACCCTAAGCTGACAATCAAAGCAGCTGTGGCTGATGCTAATGATGGTGATATTCTCATCGTTGCTCCTGGTGTTTATCAGGAGATTTTACCTATTGACATTACTGTTAATAACTTGTCAATCGTTGGTAATGCACAGCGTAGCTGCTTTATCATACCTACCAATGCTACTCAATATGAGACAATGTTCCGTTGTAACAGCGGTACTTATATTGATGGCTTTACCTTTACTGGTCTAAAAGCAAGTGGCACACGTGGTAATCACCCAATTGATGATGATGCCATTTATGGTCTACCTGAAAACCAAGGATGGGTTGCAGGATTTTATCCTAACTGTACTATCCTAAAGAGTCCTTACATTAATAACTGCACCAGTTATATGGACTCAAGTGTGGATCTTACTAACTTTGATCCTAACAATCCTGCTGGTACTGGTGGTGATACTACCTCTGACATGACTGGTGGTGGTATTATTGTGGATGGTTCTGTTCCTAACAGTGCTAGCCCGTTGCGTTCCTTTGTTGTTAACGAGTTTACTCAGGTTAACCTAGATGGTCCTGGTCTACTTGTTTGTAACAATGGTTATGCACAAGCTGTGTCTTTCTTTGGTTTGTTCTGTCATTACCACGCTAAAGCGTTGAGTGGTGGTCAAATCAACATGGAAGTTGGTACGACTAACTTTGGTCGGTACGGCTTGATGTCTGATGGTAAGAGCGGATCTACTATCTTTACTGCTACTGCTAATGGTGCAGCGAGTACTAATGACACAAGCTTTACCATCAATGCTCCTGTTGCAAGTGGTGGTTGGTTTGGTAACGCTACTCGACCTGGCGATACCATGTTGGTTGAGGTTGGTGGTAACATTTACCCCATCTTGAGTGCTACTCCTAGTGGTGGTGGTTGGACTGTTACTATTAGTAACCCAGAACCATCAAATAGATCAGTTAACAACGGTCTTGTTAATGGTCATGCTAATCTTGCTGCTGTTAATTTCTACTTACGTTCTTTGATTTCAGCTTCGGCTCATACGTTTGAGTATGCTGGATCTGGTACTAACTACAATGCATTACCTCAAAATGGTGGTGTTGCAGATGAAAACCAGCAAGTCATTCAAACTGGTGCAGCAGCTATTGCTGGTGGCCAATCTGAAGGTGCTGTGTTTTATTCTAGCACGGATGAGAATGGTAAGTTTAAACTTGGTGATACATTCCAAGTTGATCAAAAGACTGGTTTTGTTACTGTTGATCCACAATCCTTTTCTACTGTTGTTGTTTCGGATTTAAGCCCGCAACTTGGTGGTGATCTGGATGTGTTGACTCGTAGTATTACTACTAGCATTACTAACGGTGACATCAACATTACTCCTAACGGTACTGGTCGGGTAATTCTTGGAGGAACAGCTGCTAGTGGTGGTATCCAATTAGATGGTGATCTAGACGTTCAAACCTACGCTATTAACACATCTACTACTAACGGTGACATCGACCTTGACGCTAACGGCTCTGGTCTGATTCAAGTTACTGAGTTCAACCTCAGTCAAGTTCCTATTGTCACTCAACACGATATTGGTACAGCTGCTAACGAGGTTCCGCTTAACGGAATGCTTGGCGGCATGGCGTTCCAAGATCCTACGGCAGTAAGTGTTGATGATATTGTTATTAGTAATGGTGTCTTGGTTGCTGACTTACCTGCTGGTCCTGTGGGTATGATTGCAAGAGTTACTGATGCAACTACACCTGCTGTTGGTTCTACCGTAACTGGTGGTGGTGCAGCGGCTGCTTTGTGCTGGTATAACGGCACCAACTGGACTGTAATTGGAGTTTGATCCATGACTATTAAACAATTTTACCCTACCCAACGCCCTGCGCTGGACCTTAACTTCGCTCGGCAAAAGCGTCTGGATCCTCGTGTAACTTTCACACGCGGGTCCATCGCCACTTACGTTGGCAGTGATGGACTGATTAAAACTGCTGCCGACAACGAAGCACGGTTTGACCACGATCCAGAGACGGGTGAGAGTCTTGGGCTGCTGATTGAGGAGAGTAGGACTAACTTAGAGACTTATAGTGAAACATTTACCGACTCTTCTTGGGCTAAAACGGATAGCTCTGTATTAGCAAATTCAATAGAATCTCCAGACGGTCTTGTTAATGCCACAAAGGTTATTGAAAACACCTCCAACGCAGCGCATGGTGTTTACAAAAGTTACGGTGGAACACTTACTTCAGGCGTAACTTACACGCACTCTGTTTTTGCAAAAGCAGGAGAGCGTTCTACTTTGCAGTTGGCATCTAGCGAAGGAACCGATTACGCAAATTTTAATCTTTCAACTGGCAGCATCTCATATGCAACTGCTGGAAGCAACGCTAGTATAGTTGAGTTTTCTGGTGGATGGTATAGATGCTCTGCTAGTTTTACTCCACCTAGTGTTGCACTTGTTAGGCCATGGATATTTGTTTATAATACGGAAAATCCATCGAGGGTCGCTGCATATACTGGAGACGGCACATCTGGAATCTACATCTGGGGCGCTCAACTAGAAGCAGGATCCTTCCCCACCTCCTACATCCCCACCGCAGGATCAACCATTCAACGAGGAGCAGATGTGGCAAGCATCACTGGTACGAACTTCAGCAGCTGGTACAACCAGAGCGAGGGGACGGTTGTTGTCAAACTTTTCAACTGTAACTCGCCTGGTTC
>Ga0099849_1000758_pt1 | contig 15001 bp, 28 predicted proteins | sample CB_VirMetaG_4_FD_78177 | JGI IMG/M metagenome (GOLD analysis project Ga0099849, IMG submission 78177) | Freshwater to marine saline gradient viral communities from Chesapeake Bay - CB_1508_1M Viral MetaG | ecosystem: Environmental > Aquatic > Marine > Coastal | place: USA: Chesapeake Bay... | reverse complement strand
GCAAAGAAGTATGCCGAACAGTGTGGCGTTGAATATGAGTTGAACTTTAACAGATATTTTGATCACATAGACTCGCCCCTAGATTCGCTGCGCCTCTTTTACGACGAATCGTTTGATCAGTATGATAACGTTCTTTGCCTTGACTTAGACATGCTAATCAAAACCAAGAAGAATGTGTTCGACCTTGTTCAACCTGACACAGATGCCTGCATGGTGCATGAACTGGGTATCTTTACTAAACGAGGCGGATGGTTATCTCAAGTTATGAATCCTCCGCTCCACGAGAGAGGAATAAAGGCATACGGCAAACATCTTTGGGGCAAGGATTGGAAATTTCCCAAATCAAAACTTTACCCTGACGAGAACTACCGTTACCTGAATGGTGGATTTCAGTTATGGTCAAAGGCAGGTCGCCAGAAAGCAAGAAAGTTGTTTACTTCTGTTGACGATTATGTTTTGCACACAAGATACACCGAGCAGATGTACATCAACCTCCAGTTATCCCAACCAGAGTTCAATGTTCAAGAACTTTCTACTGAATGGAACAGACTGTCTTATCAGTGGGCGTTTGGTCAACCAGACGGATACATCAATCACTTCCTTGGTCCAGCAGACAAACAACGAATGGTGCAATACAAATGAGACTCTTAGAATTTGCAGCGAAAGGTCAACGTAGTATAGAGTGGGACGGTATTCGCGATACTCCAATGCCAGGTTGTCGAGTACACGACCTGAGAGAATTACCGATCCCTTGGATAAAGAACGAAACATATGATGGAATTTACTCAGAGCATTTCATTGAACACCTAGAAAAAGAAGAAGGCATTGCGCTGATACAAGAGTGTATGCGTATCCTTAAACCAGGCGGGTGTTTACGAACTGTCTGGCCTTCATTAGACTTTGTCCTTCGATTAGAAAGCGAAGAAGATATGTCTAATTCTGACTTTGTGAATCATTACCACCGTTTCTATAATCAAGTTGAGCATTTTCACCCAAAGGGATTTACTGCTGAGCGAAAACAAGATTATGTTGCAGCAGGTATCCGCCACCAAAAAGGCGAGCACAAATATCTCTGGAGCATCCAAGAAATGAAGGACGAGTTAAAAAAACTTGGATTCGGTCGCATCAAAGAACCGCAATATAATTGGTCAACGTTTGAACGTTTTAAAGGCATTGACACTCCAGGTGCAATCCGAGCAGCACATTCGGCAGTAGTAGAGGCATACAAACCATGGCGCTAACAGTTGATATTGCTAAGGATGAGAACTTTGATGCCGAAAAGGTGAAGATGTTTTGGACACCATTCATGCTGAAGTTCAAGGACAGACCACAGTTCAAGTTCCAGGTTACAGATGGAGCGTCAAACCTAACGAATTCCGCTAGGTTTCCTTGGTATCTTGTACCTACATACAAGGGTATGCTGTACTTAGAAACATTAGAAGCAACCAGGGATAATCCACTTGTTATGTTCAGCGGAGAGTTAAGCGGGTTGTGTTACGATATAAGGTGTTTCGAGTGAAGGTTTTTATCACTGGTATCGCAGGGTTCATTGGATACCACACAGCATTATATTTCAGATCACAGGGTTTTGAAGTTGTTGGGTCAGACAACTTCAATGCGTATTATGATGTGCGCCTAAAACGAGCACGTGCTGGCAATCTGCAACGGGAAGGTGTGACCATTTGGGAACACGACATTTGCTCTCAAACATATCCTCCTATTGACGCCGACTTAGTGATCCATCTTGCAGCAATGGCAGGTGTTCGATATTCCATGGAACACCCAATGCAATATATTCAGAACAATATTGTCGGAACTCAGGTATTGATTGATCGCTTAGAAAAGTATAATATAGAGAATGTGATCTATGCTTCTACCTCTTGCGTGATGCACGGCAACGAGTTACCTTGGAAAGAGGATACGGCGCTATACAAACAGATTAATCCATATGGATATTCTAAAATGGTCAATGAATCTCAGTTCCATATGTCCAAGATACCTAATGCGGTCGGTCTGAGGTTCTTTACTGTGTACGGTCCGTATGGTCGACCAGACATGGCATTGTTTGATTTCACTAAGAACATTCTCGAGGGCAATGCGATCACGTTGTATAACTTTGGAGACATGAAGAGAGACTTCACTTATGTTGATGATATTGTACAGGGCATTTCCTGCGTTGCCAATAGCATGACAGAGAGAGATATTTACAATATAGGTAGAGGTGAACAGGTTGAGTTGATGGATTTTGTACAGCACATTTCAGATGCACTCGATACCCCATACAACTTCAAGGCCGCTCCGAAGCACCCTGCTGACGCTAAGGAAACTTGGAGCGATACCACAAAAATTAAACAGATAGGATACAACCCCCAGACTTCTATTAAAGAAGGCGTTGAGAAGTTTGTGGATTGGTACAAGGAATTTTACGAAGTATGAAAAATCATTGGGAAACAAGATTAAAGCAAGTTGCTAAAGATTACGAACAAAACAAGTCGGTTTTTCTTAGAACTAAATCTATTTCTAAGAGTATGCATCCCAATATTGACCAATTGGCGCAAAGATATTGGAATGTTATTCAGAAGGACGATGAATTTTTATCCGCCGCCAAATCTTTGTCCAAGGAATCGTACGGATCGCCTTTAAGATTCTCTAAGCATCCGGACATTAGTCCTGTTACTGTTCAACATCTATTCCACATCAAAGAAATGTCTGATAAGTTTGGTTTCTTCGTACCAGATTCAGAAATAAATCACGTCACCGACGTCGGTGGTGGATACGGCAACACTTGTCGGTTGTTTTTTGAGTTGGGGTTTACGGGGAAATATGTAATTGCAGATTTCCCTGAAGTTAATGCGATTCAAGAGGATTTCTTGACTCACCACAAGATAAAAGCATACTACGAAGATAATATTAAAAACAAAGGGTTGGTCCCAGACAAGGAATCAAAGTCTTTACTACTGGGAACGTTTAGTATTAATGAAATGCCCCTGAGCGAAAGGAAACATCTAGAAGAAATTTATCGAGAGTTCGATTATCTTTGTATTGTGCACAACCTTGTGTTTGATGATATTGATAATGTGAAGTATTTTGCTGACTTAAAGAAAGAATTGTCTGATGAGTACGACGTTCAACATTATAAAGACCCGCACAAAGGGCAAGGAAGTTACTTCTTTATAGGAAAACGAAAATGAGAAAAGTATTTATTGATTGTGGCGCAAACAAAGGATTGGCAATTGATGGGTTTAGAGAAGTCTATGACCCAGACCATGAGTTTGAGGTTTTTGCCTTTGAGTGTTTCCCTGAGTGCATTAACATACTCAATGAGAAATATGACGATGTTACAGTAATCGAAAAGGCAGTATATAAAGAGGAAGGAGAACTAACGTTCAATGTCGGTATTACAACAAAGTCTGGGACTGTCAGGAAAGACAAACAAGTCAACATGACAAAAAACACCGTAACGGTCGCGAGCGTTGATCTTGCACAATGGATACTAGACAATTTCTCACAAGAAGATGAGATTGTTATGACTATGGACATTGAAGGCGCTGAATACGACATTCTGCCTAGAATGATAGAAACAGGTGCTGTTACCCTATTGAATAGGTTTTATATTGAGTGGCATGATTCTAAATTGGCACATGTTAGTCAATTAGAATCAAAGAAACTTGAAGTTGACTTACAGCTAACTTTAGGCGATAACTTGATAGTTGGTACCAGTGGCGATTGGGATATTGCGCAACCAAGAAAACGGCGAGAGGCAGCAGGAATAAAATGAAAAATTTAATTTATCAATACTGGCGCGGCAATCTTCCCCCTGAAGCGCAAGCATCTAAGAAGAATATCTCTGCTTGGGCAGAGAAAATCGGTGCTGAGCACATATTTGAAATCAATCCAAAATTTGATATTCCCAACCCAGTTCCAACTCACTATGCTGCTTTCAGGCCAGTGTTCTACGAAGAATTTGATGAGTATGACAATATTCTTTTCCTTGACTGCGACATATTCACGGTAGAAGGATTAGATGTTGACATTTTTTCTCAAGGATATGAGGGCATTGGTATTGTTGATGAACCGCATAAAGAACTTTCGCACCTAACAACAAAAAGTCATTTGAATACTGCTAATGATGAACGTTGGGCATCTTGCGTGAAGAATAATCTAGGTAAAGAGGTTATCAGAAATAAAAGAGGTAACGTCAAAATTTTCAACACTGGGGTTGTTCTTTATACAAGAGCAGCAATTGAATTTGCTAGAAAGAATTGGATTTCTCCTAACGATTATGCTGCAGCATTAAGCGGCATTCCGAAGTTCTATTTCCTTGACCAAAACTATCTCATATATAATATGATTGATGCACCATATACTGTAATGGATCCTAGTTGGAATTGTTTTGTTCATTATGATGCGGACAAAGAACCAGACATAACTGGTCGCCGCCAAGTTTATGACGGCAGAACCAAAGACGCTAAATTAATTCATGTGCAATTACGCGGTGCTGATAATAAAGGAGAAGATTGGCACTATACCATTGTTAATGAACCAGTGGAGAAATGGGATGTTTAATGCTTACATCATAACAACAAAATTTGCCTTCCCTGAGAACAAGAAAGTTGCGCAGTTGACAGGAAGATGTAACCAATCTACCGTAGCATCTGGACTTAAACCAATTCTATTCGAAGCAATAACTCCATACACATTGGAAGAATACTATCCTGGGTGGGAAGTTGAGATTGAATATGCAAAGCGTCTAAAGGCAAACTATGAAAGAAAGAGCGGTAATAAAATTTCTGTTGAGATGATGAACAGAATGTTGGTTATGCAAATGTCCATGACCATGAGTCACTATGAAGTTAGAAAAAGAATTATTGCTAACAACGAAACAGCAGTTGTTTTAGAGCATGATGCTGTTTTCTTAAGACCTTTGCCGTTATATGACTATGAATCTAATGTAGTCAACCTTTGTCAGATACACCAACAAACGCATGGATATGTAACAAATGCAGCAAATGCTAAAAGGTACAACGATCAATACGAGATTACTGGATTTGTTGGGCATGACAATATGAGTCGACATATCAAAGATTGGTTAAAGGTCACACCCTTTGGTTCTAATCCTGTGGTCGGTGGAAACCATGTATCAGAATCTCAATGGGATACCCACAGGGGCGCATTAAAGGAAAAGAAATTGACATACATGCCAGAACTTCCTGGCATTGATAAACTTCTGGAGAGAATTTAAATGACAAGAAAAAAATACACAAACGACCCTAGTTGGGATTACAAGGTTTGGGAATATAAGAATTATGACGAATATGTCTCTGCCCAGAATGCTGGTTATAACCGTAAGGTAAACACGCATGTTGGCGTTGGTATAGAATGCATTGAAAGATTAAAGGAAGAAATTTTGGATATTCGTCCAGACTTTAAAGCGTCCAACATTATCTGTCACGGCACCCGCAGCGGTCACGAACAACAATGTTTCATAAAAACATTCAACCCAGAGTATTGCATTGGAACTGAAATAGCAGATGGTTGCGAGAAATGGCCAAACACATTCAAATGGGATATGCAGAAACCTATAGATGAATTCTTCGATAAGTTTGATATCCTTTATTCAAATGCATTCGATCATGCAATGGAACCTGAGAAATGTTTGAATACTTGGGCGAATCAGGTTAGAATTGGAGGGTGTTTGGTACTTGAAGCGTATGTAGGAAGTTCCCACACAAGTACTGATCCGAATGCATATTCGACTGGATGGTTAATTTCAGAACTAGAATCAAATGGTTGTCAACTCATAAAGGAGTGGGCGAAACCTAATTTTGCTCCTCCTTTGTTGGAGCATTTTAAGAGGAAACCAAATCCGTATAAGTGCGGCGTTCCAACCTTTTTATTTGAGAGAAAAAGATAACATATGATCAACGCAAAACTAGGCCACGTTAAAACACTGCCTGAATTTTATTCTGAGATTCGTAAACAACATGAAGAAGCGCACGGACATGATTACTGCTGGCAGCATGATGCTATGCAGAAACTCATGAAAGAATGCGATTCCTATAAAGAACTAGGAACGCACCAAGGTGCTTCTGCTGCTGCTGCCTGCCTGACAAACCCTAAGTCTGTTGAGTTGGTTGATATTTCTTTTGAGAAGTGGAGACCATTCGAATCTATCTTTGTTGATTATTGTAATGAAAATAATATACAGTTTGATGTGCAAGAGAAATCTTCCGCGGATCCAAAAACTGCTAGCAGAGTTGATTTGTTACTCATTGACAGTAACCATCAACCATCGCACCTAGTCAAAGAACTGAGTTTACATACTCCTTTTGTTAAGAAGTATATTGTATTACATGACACTTCAAGGTTGTTCGGTAAACCAGATGATAGACTTTGGCAGGTTGTTCAACAGTTCACCAATCAGATTAATCCTTGGGTCATTAAAGAACGCAATACTGCTAATGTTGGATACACTGTAATTCAAAACACATTAAACACATGAATGTCTCAGTCATAACATTAGTACAAGATGATGACGCGCACAGACAAGGCGAACGGTGCGTTGATAGTGTTCGTCGTCATCACACTGCTGGCGATCTTTCTCCCTTTCTAACGCCAGCGGTCACTCCAGAAGAAGTAGACTTCTGGATGTATGAAAAGAAACTTCACTGGACATACCCTTGGGACAAACCAACCCTTGATATCAAATCTGGTCTAAACCTTCATCCGTATACAACTGCCTCTCCTGTTAAAAGGGTTGCTTGCTTTCTTTCTCATTACTCAGAGTGGGAACAGTGTTATGTTGATCAAGAACCCAGGATTGTCATGGAACAGGATGCGCTACTAACCAAGAAGATTGATCTGAGCATTCTTGAGAACAGCAAGTTTCAGATCATTGGACTTAATGACCCACGAGGCGCAACCCGTAAGTCTGCAGTGTTCCACCAGAAAGTTGAAGAAGCAAAAGAAAAAGGGTACAATGTAATTCGAACACCAAAAGTAGACAATGAAAATGTGCCGCAGGGAATAGCAGGGAATTCTGCTTACTATATAACTCCTGAAGGTGCCCAGAAGATGATAGAACTGGTTAAGGAATATGGCGCTTGGCCAAACGATGCTATTATGTGTCGACAACTATTTCCAAAACTGGGCGTGACAACAACTTACTATACAAGAGTCCAAGGAACCGCAAGCACAACAACATTATGAAATCTTTTGTAATCACAATACTAGACAACCCAAAGTCTGTCCAGGCAGCAGAACGTTGTATTAAATCAATGCCTGACTTTAACGTAGAAAAATGGGAAGCGTTTACTCCATCGTCCTGTAATGTTTACGAGGAGTTTGAGAACCGTGGATTTGACCATCAGGGATTTGATCCGCAAGGCGGTAAGGTTTACTCTTTCAAAGAAAATGCCATGGCAGCATTTCTGTCTCACACAAGTATCTGGATGTGGTGTGAAGATAACAACGAAGAGGTACAAATCTTTGAACATGATGCAGTAGCAACTGGTTTTGTTCCAAGGTTCATTGGTTATAACAAATGTATCTCTCTAGGGAAACCGAGTTACGGTAACTACAAGATTGCCCCTCGTATTGGGGTTCATCCGCTATTCAGCAAACCATACTTCCCAGGCGCGCATGCGTATCGTATGAAACCTGCTGGTGCAAAACTGTTATTGGCGGGTGCTAAGAAACATGCACAACCAACAGACATTTTTCTTAACAACACACACTTCCCTTGGTTAGAAGAATATTATCCTTGGACTATTGATGCAAACGATTCATTCACAACTATTCAACGTGAGTTGGGTTGTCGAGCAAAACATAATTGGGATGGTGGAGAGACTTTTCAAATAATCCATGAAGATTAATCTGTTAACAGTTTGCACTGACGCATATCCTATTGAGTATGCAGTCAAAACAGCAAGACGTTTCAAGCAGTTGACCGACTTTGATGTTAACATGTTCTGCGTTACAGACAGACCGCAAGAACTGTATGACAAGCAAGGCGAAACACCTATTGTTCCAATAACTTCTCCTCAAAATGTTACAGGTTGGTGGAATAAGATTTACTGTTACAGCAATGATATGCCTGAAGGTTGGAATGTTTATCTTGATCTTGATATTGTAATGGTGAAAAACTTTGATGAAGAAATCCGTCATGCAATCAGTAAGAACAAAAAGATTGCCTGCGTTTCTGATGCTATCATGTGGAAGGGCAACAAGTTTAGTTCGTCCATGCAGGTATTTAAAACAGGTGAAATGGTAGATGTCTGGGAGAAGTTTCAGTCAGATCGAGCAGTTCACCAACAGTTTGATGGCGGCGACCAGGTCTGGACTGGTAAGTTTCTGACAGACACAGGACAAGCAAAGAAGGTTTTGTATCTCGACGAGAAGTTTCCAAAACTTAAAATGAATCTCAAGTTTCACTTGGGTGAAAAGGTTTTTGGGCAATGGCAGTTCCCGCAAAAGATATCCCCAAAGATAAAAATGGTTGATTGTGGTGGCAGACCAAAACCCCATGACCTCCAAGAATTGGAATATATAAAGAAAAATTGGCACAATATTTAAATTATGGGTAAAACAGCGCACGTACTAGGCAACGGGGACCAGTGTGTTCTCTACAAGAAAGAGCAACGCGAAGGTCTAAAGTTACTTTGTAATCTTCCTCCCTTTGCAGTTGATCCGTCAGAGGTTTATGCAACCTGCATGGTTGACTTCAAAATGATGGCAGCATTAACGCAGGGTTCGTTAAACCTTGACATGTATCCATGGATTCTTGGAACAAGACCGCAGATTTGGATGAATGATCCAAGGCAGTCTGTGTTCTATTTGAAGTATGCCCAGAACGTAAAAGAGTTTTACACAACAGTTCCTGAGTATGCAGGCAACGCAACAAACTTCAACTGCGGACACATGGCAGTGCATTATGCTGCCAAGAAACAAAAAGCAGATGAAATTAACATGTATGGATTTGATACGCTGTTTGATTTCAACATGAACTCTGTGTCTGATTTGTATCTCTCTTCCGACAGAGGACAGACCAACAACTACAGACTGATTAACAACTGGCGTCCAGTCTGGTTTCATCTGTTCCAGGAGTTTCCAAAGACTAAGTTTGTGTTACACCACACGCACAACGACCTGAAGATTCCAAACCTTGATAATGTTGAAATAATAACGTATGATAGTCCAAAGACCAAGAAACCAGAGAAAGACAAGAACGGTTGGACTGTTCCTGAAAAGAAAACTGCTGAAGTTGGAATCAACCGTAAACATCGTCGGGCATTGGCAAAGCAAGAAAAGGAAAAACAGAAAAGAGGTCAGAAGTGAGTTTTGATTTACAGTTAACAGACTTGGGTTATGATGATCTGGTCTGCGAAACTGGACCAACCAAAAGAGAATATGTTTCTCCAGATGGTCATCGCTTTCCTTCTGTTACTACTGTACTTTCTATTCTATCAGAAGAGCATATTGCTAAATGGAAAGAAAGAGTTGGCGAAGCGGAAGCAGAAAGGGTTTCTCGTCGTGCCTCAAATCGTGGAACTCTGGTTCATGAGATCATTGAGATGTATATCAGAAACGATCCAGATTGGGCGCACGGTTACATGCCGCACATCATTTCTTCTTTTCAGGCAGTAAGATCAACATTAGACAATCGCATTGGTAAAGTGTATGGTCTTGAGACACCGTTATATTCTGAACACCTTGGACTTGCTGGTCGGGTTGACTGTGTTGCTGAGTTTGACGGCAAACTCTCTATCATTGACTTCAAGACAGCAAACAAAAAGAAAAGGAAAGAGTGGATTGAAAATTACTTCATCCAAGAAACTGCCTATGCCATCATGTGGGAAGAGCGTACAGGTCAACCCATCACCCAGTTAGTCACCATTATTGCCGCTGACCCCGAAGAATGTCAGGTGTTCGTGGAACACCGCGATAACTGGACAAAACCCCTCCTCGACTGTATTTCAGAATACAAAAAGCGAAATCCTTAATAAAATCAATAACTTACGAACCCTTTACTATTTCGCCGAATGCGGTAGAATATCTGTATATTAAGTTGAAATGAAGGAAATCGTTATGACTGATGCTTCTGAAAAAATCCGTAAGGCAGAAGAAACTCTGCACCTTGTCCTTGTGGAAGAAATCCGTAAGGCAGAGGCGACTCTGCGTCTTGCCCGCAAGTGCGGGTTCTCGCTCGTTGAGCGGCGCAAAGAGCGTCGCATAGAGAAGTTGAAAAAACTACTTAACGGAACCCCTAAGAATTGAGTTGGAGGAGAAATAGTTATGGCAAATTACGATACATGGACGCCCACCCAAGAAGATATAGACATCCGTATCCAAGGGTGTAAGTTCAACGCTGAAGCAAAAGGGTTGGACGTTACAGACCCTGCTGTTATTATGTTTATTGAACATACAGCAAAAGTAATGGCGACCATGGATTGTGAGATACGTTTTATTCGCAGTAAGTTTCATCCTGAAAATACCCTTGCAAATCAATAACTTACAGACCCTTTACTATTTCGTCTGTTAAGGTATAATATCTCTATAAATTGAGTTAAGGAAATAACCAATGAATAAACATATTGAACTGGTCAAGCAATGGTTGGCAGATCCCAACTCTGTGACAGAGGAGGAGATAAAGAAAAATGCTGCTGAAGCTGCTGCTGCTGCTGAGGCTGCTGAGGATGCTGCTCGTGATGCTGCTGATGCTGCTGTTGCTGCTGATTATGCTGCTGAGGATGCTTGGGCTGCTTGGGCTGCTCGTGATGCTGCTGATGCTGCTGTTGCTGCTGATTATGCTGCTGAGGATGCTTGGGCTGCTTGGGCTGCTCGTGATGCTGCTGTTGCTGCTGAGTCTGCTGATGCTGCTGCTTACTGGGTGAAGGAATACGAGGAGATGACTGGTGAATAAACACATAAAAGACACATTTGAAGATGGATTCATTTTTGGATTCACTTTTGGAATTGCAATAGCAACAGTTATGGTATTGGTGATTAAGCATGTTTAAAATATTTGAACAGGGATTGGTGTTCTCTAAAGTTGAACCCGATTCCATTTACTATGATGTTTGGGGACCAGAGTACCAGTGCACTGATGTGTCATATGACCTGCGCTTTAAGTGTCGCGATGAACGGCGCACCCTTGAAGTTGCCAAGGAACTGGCAAAGGCAGTAAGACCTTCACTTAAAACCAGACACAAGGGAGCAGACCTTTTAATTGAGGTTGAGGAATTGGACTGTGTAGATTCTAGAGATTACTCTCGCCGTGCTGGCGCGGTTCATATCCGTAAAAACGGTGCGCCTATACACTCTTTCTTCATTGAAGAAACTTTTGAGGGCAATGACAATGAAGGTTAAGGAACACCAATCAAACCGTAAGAAAGCGGAAGATAAGAAAGGTGATGACATTATCACGATTACCCGCGCAAACGACGACGAGTTAAAGGTTACTGGTCTAAGGAAAAATGAAGAGAAACTTATTGAGGAGTTTCTGGAACTGGAGAAGAAACAAAATGGCAATACTTGAAAGAATACCAGACAGGCGACCGATTATTGACCTTAAAGGTCCGCAGGGAAATGCATTCTGTTTGATTGGTCTTGGCAAACAATATATCCGTCAACTGAGGGAAAATGGGATTTGGGTTTCAGATCATGATGAAGTTCAAATCATGCTGGACGAAGAGCAATTTGAAAAGGATGCGACTTCTGGTGATTATGAGAATTTGATTGAAACGTTTGATGCGTACCTTGGAGAGTGGGTTGATCTTGTAAGATAATTTTTCAAAAACTTGAAAACCATTCGAAGAAATGGTATATATAATAACGTTCGTTGGATAGAATTATGGAAGGGCGACATTTACCTCTCTATCTCAACTTAATCGAGTCGCCGAGTTTACGACGTAGGGTGGGGTCGGTAAACACTATTTAATGTATATAAGGAGAAAAAGAAATGGTTGACATTATAAGGGCATTAGCATCTTGGACAGTTTTGGTTGCTGTTAAGTTGTTTCTGACAATTGTTGGATTGCCAGTGATTGCTGTGGCGCTTCGGTTTCCTGTTGATAAAGATAATGCTCGACCATTTCTTGAATTTGCAACTTCTCAAACCCCAGGATGGTTTCACCGTGGGTTGCCTAAGTGGGCATGGATCTGGTCCAACGAACGTGATGGCGCAATAGGCGACAAACGCGGTTGGTGGTTTACTAATTGCGACGTTGGCGAAAACGGATATGACCTTTTGGCGCAGTGGTGGTGGTTAGCAATCAGAAATCCGGTCAACAACCTTGAGTATGTTCCGTTCTTTGGCGTTGATATGTTCAAGGCAGAGGTTGAGGTTCTTGCTGGCCAGGATCAGGTAGATGACGATGACGATGGTTCTAAACTTGGTTGGAACTGGTTGACCTGTAATGATGGAAAGTTTAATTACTATCACTTCCACTTCCTCAAGCAATGGCCGATGTGGATGCAACCCGACAAACAAAACCCTCGGGCGTTTGAGTTGAGAGTTGGTCACAAGATGGACATTAAGCACAATGAGGAATTTAAGGGTGCTGCTGATGGCGAAGATGAAGCGCAAAGGGCATATAAGGGATTCACGTTTAGAATCCGACCATGGTTCGATTATAAGAACTGATATGCCTGCCATCTGAGCAGACCCCGCAGGATGGTGGCAAACCTGCGAAAACAAAACCACCCCAGTTTATTGTTAATGGAATTGTTATGAGTAATGTGATTGACCTTGAACTTTATCGAAAATCAAAAAAAGAACTCCCTTACAAACTTGATTGTTTAGATACAATAACGTATACTCTTACCATAAATGACATTGAGTGTGAGATGTCGATAGGTGAAGACCTAGTAACCATCTATAGAGAAACGTCTGAAGAGAATGAAGAGAATGAAGATAATAAAGATTGATAAAGATGAATTGAAGTTCATATTTATTATTGTTTTTGCTGTTGGTGTTTTAGCAGGTACGGTTTTAGAAAAGGTTCTGGATGCGATGGATGAGGTTGATGTTCCAGAACAAGTAGTAGAGTGTCCCGAGTAGCTCAATCTGGTAGAGCGCCTGACCTACTGAAAAACGAAAGACAACCACATAAGCGTGTTTCTGACGCCGAGACCCCTCCAGGATTCGCTCCAGAGGGGTTTCATCATTATAGGGGCACTGCCCTTACCCGCCAGGAGAACCCTCTCCAGAGTCCTCTCGCGTCCTCTCGCGGCATTATTTCCCTTGCCAAATCAATAACTTACAGACCCTTTACTATTTGGTGAAATGGCGTATAATGGTTCTATAAATTGATGTTAAAGGCACCAAAATGAACGAAAATAAAATCAAAATTGAATTGACCGAACACCAGTTATTTTTAATAAGAAACGCGGTAGAAGAATACTCAATCCACTCCGATAACGCGTATCGGTTACATTCAAAATACACAGAAGAAGATTTTGAAGGACTTGAAAGACTTATAGAAAATGTGTTAACTGGGGAATCTTGAACAAAATCAATAACTTACAGACCCTTTACTATTTCGACCTATTAGGCGATAATAGTTGTATAAATTGAGTTGAGGAAAGAAAATGATCAACGAAGCAACTTTGAACGTTAAAGAAATGACAACAGGCGAAGTCCTTGACCTTATTTACAAGGACTGCTATTCAGTCTCTGAGTTTGTAGCGATGACTGAAGAAATTGCGCTCCAGATTATTGAGTGCGACCATTTTGAACAATCATTAGTTGACTGGGCATGGATGACTGTCCAGGGAATGTTGGAGAAAGAAGTATGAGTATTTTGTTTGAACAGTATTTGAGTCCCGCGAATGAACATTCTGTGTTCAAGGGTATACCAATTGAGATGCGGGATACCGCTGAGGTTCGTAACATTATGATGACAGGCAACTACAAAGTGCGTTATCGTGGTCCTCGTCGTAAAAATGCTCGAGGGGTCTGTTCCCATTCGGGGCAGTTGACCTGCCTCAAGGAAGACGCCACTTCCTTTGCGATTTACCCAAAAAGCAGTGAGTTCTATAAAGCAGAGTTTGGAGTTTAACTAACAATGAGAAAGAGAGATCTTCCAAAATTAAAGAAAGAATTTGATGCTCGCGGCGAAGGTTATCTACCAGGAATGGAACCCGATTTCCTGATGCACATTGAAGGACCATACTGGTCGAACAATGTTTCGTATGCTGGGTCAACATTGAGACTTATTGATGTTGATCCGGACAAAGAGAAACCTCTTTTGGTTGAGGGTATTGAGGGTAAACACGTCTGGATTTGTCATAAGCATGCCAGCAGATCAGAAAATGATACAGTGGTTGTGAAATTTAAAGGTATGTCTGAACAAGAATATCTTGAGGCGCAAGAAGCAAAGCGCCAACGAGCACTAAACCCATACTGTGAAGATCGGTTTGGCAAACGGTTGAAGGATTCTCTCGCTGGGTATTATCCGAGCAGAGTTGTCTATCAACATCGCGGAAAGATGAACGATTCTATTGTGAAGTCTATCAAATGGTCAAAAGAAAATAACGTTGTCATCACTATGAATAATGATGATAAATTGATCTTCTCTTTGAGTGACGGTGACATAGCAGGACAGAAACCTGAGACACCGTTGATCTGTGATGAAATTGTAGTTATGAGGAGATAGATAATGAGAGTCACGATCAAGAAAATTGAAGCACGACTTCCAGAAGGATACAAACTCCTGAAGCATCCAAAGTTCTACATTGAAGTATAAATAGAAGTTATGGCGCTTCACTTGAAAAGTCCGAAGAGAAACGTTATAATAAAACAGTTAATGAATCGGGAAGGTAATTACATTAAATGTCTCAGTAGCTCAGTTGGATAGAGCAATTGCCTTCTAAGCAATTGGTCGGGAGTTCGAATCTCTCCTGGGACGCCAAACGTTATGTACATTTGTATTTGTAACGCCATTACGGAAACCATGATCAAGGAAGATTCTTCCCTGATGCAAAAGTGTGGCACCAGATG
>Ga0099849_1000757_pt1 | contig 15002 bp, 19 predicted proteins | sample CB_VirMetaG_4_FD_78177 | JGI IMG/M metagenome (GOLD analysis project Ga0099849, IMG submission 78177) | Freshwater to marine saline gradient viral communities from Chesapeake Bay - CB_1508_1M Viral MetaG | ecosystem: Environmental > Aquatic > Marine > Coastal | place: USA: Chesapeake Bay... | reverse complement strand
GTTGCTTGTTCAGCAGTAAGGGGTGTGTTTGAAGTAGACATGTTGTAGAGTTTTTGTGTGTTTGTCTGTGCCAAAGATAGCGGCAACTTTTTTCCCTATGCAAATCTGAGAGGAACTTTTTTGCAAGAAAAATGCGAGGTGCCCTGTTTTACTCGCGTTGCACGACGAAAAAAAAATGGCCCCCCAGTTGCCTGAGAGGCCATCCAACGATGAAACTACACTGCTGACCCTGTCAATCGCAGCGATACCAAGCGAATATACGACTCAAGTCGCTTCGCGCACAATCCATTTGAAGTCGTCGCCCCTTTCTTGTAGGCGTGCCCACCATCCCCCCAGCCTAGGTGTGCTGAAGTTCTTCTCAGTAGCCCAGCCCGCATAACGGTCGCCCAGTTTCTTGTAGCTACCTAGGCGCAGGTGGTGTACGGTACGCTGCTGCAGGCGCATCTGCTGTGTGATGCGGTCAACGGTGACTGGTAGGTGCCACTTCTGGTGGTCGTGACCCCTCAATATGAGGTCGGCGTCCGGGAAGTCCTTTTGGTCAATATCCGCACCGAGGATGCCTTTGGAGCGCTTAGCCCCTCCACCATATCCGTGGTGGTAGTGCACGTTGAATCTACGCGCCCCACTGCCGCGCCTGTGGGCATTGACGACCAGCCATCCAGCATACCCGCCCACCTCTACATGTCCGCCCTTCTCATTCATAATTTGCGCCACGCGGTCAATCGGCGAGACCATCATGCGTTTCTCGATGTTGGTTTCGTGGTTGCCCTTACTGATAAACTTGATGACGTCTGCATATTTGGACAGGCGTTCACCTACGTCCTGGATGACCTCGTCGACGTAGACGCAGGACTTGTATTCGGGTCGCAGTTCAGAGTAGTTGCCTCGTGGGTCAAACCGACCCTGCATAAGGTCAAACAGGTCGCCAAAAATGAAGACCCCCGCACCGAGTTCCTGGGCTTCATCCAGGTGTCGATGCAGGAGGTCCCTGTCGCACTTCATCGCGTCGTAGTGAATGTCGCTGATGAACAGAAAATCTTGATGGCCTTGTCGACGCTTGACGTCTACTTCAACCTGGTGCACTGTGCGTGCTTTCCTTAGTAGGTCCATATCACGTTTTGGGTTTTGTTAGGGTCCATGTCTACATGCATAAAGTCCTCGCCAATGCCGATACGGGTGAAACCTGCATCGAGCAGGGACTCCAGCATGATGAATCGACGTCTAGAGTTAGGTACGGCCAGGTCGACAGCGTAGCCCATGAGATGGCTGCTTGACCTGCTGCCTCCGACAGCCTTATTGTGGGCAATGCTCCTTACGCCAGACGTGACAACAAAAGGAAAGCCCGCAAGGTCGCGGGCATTATCGAGGGCCTCCAAGACGTTGGCCTCCATCAGTTCACCAGAGCCTGGTTCGTCAGGCGAGTCGAACTCATGAAGACGGAAGTATTTGTACATGTTAGAACCCCTTTTTGGCCAGCAAAATTTTCAACTCCTGAATGCCTTCGACGCATTCCTTGAGCATGGCCTTGAGTTCGTTTTGGTCTGACTCCAAACGGTACACGCGGCCTTTCAATTTTGCCACCTCTGCGTTGAAGTTCACCCAAACACCTATAACGCCCACCAAAGACGGAACTAAAGTTATCAACGCATCGAAGTTCATTGTGGTTTGTTGGGCTTGTTGGGTTTCTTGTCTTTCTCCTGTTTAGCGAGCCACGCTCGCAACGCTGCGATGCTCTGCTCCCTAGTCATCCGATGTACTTGTCGGCGATACGGGGGTCCAAGCCGCCACTGCCAATGCTGATGCTTAGGCCGTTTTGGAAGTAGGCGTTACGCTCAGGCAACATGTCCGCAGGACCGTTGTCGTTGTACTCGTTGAACAGGTTGACGTTGGCTGTAAGGTATTCAACCATGCGGGTAGTGTAGAACTGCGCATTCTGCCGCGCATTTTCCACTTGGCGGTGCAGGTCATCAGAACCAATGGCTGCTGTGTTCTCAGCCGTCCGAATAACCAGCCCACCGTTGTCGACTTGCACGTAGAGGTTGGGGAGCAGTTCAACCATGGTCCACCACACGACCGCCTTACGGACGTAGTCGTCCATCAGTGTTGTATATGCACCAGAGAGTGTGCCACCAGACACCTTGGTTTTGAGAGCCTGTAGGAGTTCTGTGCCGAGATACTGCTGAAGGTACTTGTCCTGCGCCAGGATGATAGACGGAACGATTGACGCCTCCTCCACAGCGCCGTTGAGTTGAGTCAAACGCTTGAGGTAGTCAGGATTGACGAAGAGGACTTCTGCTTGTAGTGCCATTATTGAGGTGTTGTCCAATTACGGGGTTCGAGAAAGCCGCGGTTGGTTTGGTCGCGGGTACGCTTAGCCACGCGCGGGTCGTTTACGGGGAGGGGTTCACCGCCAGCCTCACGAATAATTGCCTTTGCACGGTTGACGCTAATCTTGTTGTTGTTCTTGCGCAGGTATGTGCGACGCTCCCAGTAGTGCTGACAGGAGCCACCACCTTTGTACAGCCACAGGTCGTACGTGTCGGAGCCACCAGGACCCCACCCAGGGTTGACTGCACGCTGTGATGCAGCCTGTATGTCCTCCTTACGCCATACGCGCTCGCCAGCGGACACCATGCGCGAACAAAAGTCGCGCGATTCGTTGCCGTTAATGCCCGTTTTCTTAGGTGCGTAGGAGTAGCGGACCTTGATGAGCTCGGTATCTTGCTCAGAGCCTGACTGTGGGTTGCCACTAGGTACCGACGCAAAGGCCCACATCGCATCGTGAGCATCATTGGTGTCGTAGTCCACCTTACGGCTGTCGATGAGCGTCCACTCGTCTTCGTCTACGTCCTCTGCCAGGTCGAGGAGGTAGTCACAGGCCATGTTGATTTGCTCCGTAAGGTCAGTTGACGGCGCTTCTTCCTCGGCTTGCGGCTCCTCTACGGGAGCGACCTCCTCGATGCGAACAACGCTAGGTGTCCCAGCAGCCCGTAGGACGCTGTCTACGGCATTAAGTAGGATGCGCTGGTATGGTTTCACCACTTGCTTGTCGAAAAGCCGCGAGGCGGTCTCTAATTCCTGTGTGTTGCCAAGCTGCCCTGCGGTCTTCACACCAAACATGGCTGAGGACACCACGCGGTGACCCACCATGATTTTGTCGCTGACCTCGGTAGACAGAAATTCGTACTGCTTATCGGCATCGGACAGGGGGAAGGGCTCGAAGTCAGGCTTGCGGTCGGGAGAGTCGCTGTATGTGACGATGAACTTGCCCGCGTTAGTGGCTCCACTTAACTGCCGTTCAATGTCTGTGCGGATGCGGTTGCGCTCCTCCTGGCTAGGCACGCCGTTCTTGAAGTGAATCGTGAACGAAGGGGCCAGGCCATTCTTGATGTTGTTGATGTGGTACGTCCCGATTTCCTTATCCAGCTCGATGTAGTTAATCGACCCGATGTAGTCGGGCTTGGGGTAGTAGTAGCTGCCAGGGCTAAACGGCTTGACGTACAAGATTTGGACAGGGTGCTGATTGCGCTTCTCAGGGTCAAACACGCAGACAGGCTCAGGTTCGATTGAGCTGTCGTCCCAGTCGCGACTGTAAAAGACGTAGTTGACCTCCTCGTCTGCATCAACCTGCCCGCTGCGGATATTCTCAAAAGGGCAGTGGCGCACCTTGCTAATTGTTGTGCGGTCAATGTTGTATACGACCTCCAAGGCAAAGCCGCCCTGAATCTTAAGGTCAAGGCACGCCTTACGCAGCTCGTCTTCGAGGCCCCACTCCTGAATTTTGAGCCGTGCGTCTACACTGTCAGCAAACACACCGTCGCCGTAAATCATGTAGGCGATAGATGTGCAGAGCGCGTTGTGGGTAGCGCTGCTGTGGTACAGGTCGATGAGGTATTGTGGGAACAGGTTGTCGTCGCCGTACTGAATCCAACCCTGGTTGGACGGCACCTCGGCGTACGAGCGTTCCTGATATTCGTTTAGTTTGAGGAGGTCCATGGCTTATGACTGATAGTAGATGACGTTGTCAGGTATGCTGATGCTCGGCGTAGTCCAGTGCGCTTCGGCAGTCACGCGAGCCATACCACGTTCGCAGACACCAACGACACTGCTGTCGCTAGGGTCCAAATTGCTTGAGGAGTTCTGGCCGTAAATCTTGTAGGTATACATGCCCGAGTCCAAGATACGCACCTTGCCAGCCTCTACCGCCCCCTCTGTTCCATCTGTGGGGACGTCGGCTGCCGTATAACGCTCGTTGTCGACCGAGGGGGTAGACAACACAACAGGATGAGTTGCTGCCGTAGCAAGCTCGGTGAACACGACCAGGTAGTGTGTAAACGTGCTCAGAAACTTACGCGCCTGGTAGGGCTGAACGTAGATGATGTTGGAGGCAGCATTGGGAGCGAGGTGTATCATGTGTGTTGGATGTAAAAAGGGGGACCAATGGCCCCCCTTCCCGTGTAACTAAACGGCCCCAAGGTTTATGGCCCAGGTGTTTACGTAGTTGGGGTCAACGTGAGGTTGGTGGTGACTTCATCCCAGAATGGAGCAGGGATAGCCTCCTCGGCTGTGAACTCCAAGGTGAAGCCGTTCATGTCGCCCAATGCTGTGCCAGTAGAAAAAGTGCCGCCACTCAATTCTGCACCGCGGGTATGACCCATCACGAAGTAATTGTCGTTCATGTCCTGCACCAAAATAACCAGACGTCCTTTGCCAAGGTTAGTGAGTTCCTTGACATCAGCAGCGACAGGCTTGTTGCAAACCAAAGAGAGCACCTGGCTGTAGAAGACAGTGCCGTTCTCGATAGACGAGTTGATGGTCTGCGTGAAGCTGCTGGTGTTTTTAGGGCTGACAAAGTCCTTTGCCACAGTGCCACTAATCGTTGAACCGACCTCGCCAGTGCTATCGTCGTAGAGCCACAAAGCGCCGTCAAAGGCGGTCGTACCAATCCAAACCTTTTTGACACCTCCAAGGGCGTCACGGCAAGGTAATGACCGTCCTGTTACTGTAAGCGTACATGCCATGTGTTCAGAGGTTGCGAAGATGCAGGGAGGCCCTATGCCCCCCTGCGTTCTTCAGGTTAGAATCAAACGCGACGGACAACGGCCATTGAGCCAGCGTCCACGATTTGTGTGCCAGCAGAGAACTGCATGACGATGCGAGTCACGTCGTCACCAGTAGTGTTGTAGAGGTCCAACACGTTGGCGTTGATGTGGTCAGTCAACAAGTCGGTACCGAAGTACAAGTTGTTGGGGTCGCAGAAGATGATGCTGTCGTTAGGCATACCTGCAGGGGCAACGATTTGGAAGCCCAGGTAAGAGACGGGGCGCTCCTCACCGACGAAGGTTGGGGAGTAACCGCCTGATGTCTCCAGCAATCCAGCCATGGAGCGCTGCAACAAGAACAGGCTTTTGCGGCTCATGTAGATAGTAGAGTTCGCGCTGCTCTGCACCTCGCTTGGAGCGTTGTTTACAACGTCGTCGAGATGAGTCAAGATGCCTGCAGCACCAGCACCAGCAACAAACGCGCCAGTACCTGAAGCGATTTCCTTGTCGTAGCCCAAGCTAGCCTGCTGGTCCACGGCTTGGTGCATCAAACCGTCGAATGAGCTACCGTGCACACCACCGCCAGACAAAGACGAATCAGATGGGTCGAAGTTACCGCCCCAAATGTTCTTTTCCACTGTCTCAGCGACCTTAGCTGCCACGTACTGCGCAGCGTAAGAAGTGAAGTCGGCAGGAGCGTTGCTGCTCTGACCGCGCATACGCATACCTTCCCAGGTTGCACGCAGGTCCTTGTTGCAGATTTGCTCGTTGACCTTCAATGCGGTGGTAGCGAGTTCGACCTCACCCACGGCCAACTGACCAGAGCCAGGTGTAGCGAAGGTGCATGACGCTGCAGAGATAGCAGCACCAGAGAACTTGCGGAGGACCGCCTTGCTGTGAACGTTCTCCAAAGTGGAGATGTAGTTGCCAGCCAAAGTATCGGCTGAGAGGATAGCAGCAGCCACGTATGGACGTGCCGCTTCTCCTGCGTAGCTACCAGCTGCGATGGTAGCGTTGTTAAAATTAAACTTGCTCATGTTTATGAGAATTGTTGAAGGAGAGCTGCGACGCGCTCCTGTGGTGAAAGATTCTTGAGGTCGACGGGCTGCTGCTGTGCTTCAGCAGGTGCCGCGTGCTTGAGACCAGGGGCGGCTGCCTCCAGTTTCAATGCCTCAAGCTCGGCCTTGACGGCTGCGAGTTCGAGGGCTTGTGGGTCTTCTTGTGGCTCCTCGGCAGACATCTCGACAGGCTCCTCGGCCTGTTCTTCCATGTCCTCCTTGTCCTCCTCCTCGTCCTTGTTCAGGGACGCCAGTGCTTCGCTAATCATGTCGGCCACCTGTGCGGCTGTGACGTACTCTGGCTTGTCTTCTTCTTCGTCTTCGAGTTCAACCTCGATTTCGATTTCGATTTCTTCTTCCTTGTCTTCTGCCGCTGGCTCCTCCTTAGGTGCCTCGGGGTTGACTTCGCTCAACTCCTCCTTGGGTTCTTCCGACTGCTCGGCAGGAGCGTCCGCGATAGATTCGAGGGCACCTCCTTCGCCGATGACCATGACGCGGCCATCTTCCAATTCGTAGTCGCCAGGAGGAAGGGCAATGCGTTCGCCTTCGTCGTTAATGATGTACACCTCAGCACCTGCCTCGAAGGCTTCTGCGTCAGTGTAGATGACTGTGCCGTTGGCCAAAGGCGCTTCGGCGAGTTGAGTTTCGGGGGCCGTTTCTTCGCTTACGGTCAACTCTACGTTGAAGCGATTGAAGACCTCCTGTACACGTTCTTTGAGGGACATGATGAGGGTGGTTTTGTGCATAACGATTTTAAACGAAAATGCTTACGCAACACGCTCTGTTTTTCACTACGCCACCACACCCAAAACAGGAAAAAAACGTGTCATTTTGACACCGATTTTCATCCCGGTAACTGCCTCGTTACCATCCGACTAGACGTACTCAAAAGTTGGATATGCACATACCCGCCAGAGACGTTAATCGCTTAAAACGCCGTTATACGCTTGTAGGGCCAAATGCCGTTTTCCCGACGAATGCGCTGTTGTTAGTCGTCGAGTTCACCCAATTCACGGAGCTTGTTGCGGCTCCAACCAAGGGCACTTTTGCCACCCCAAAGGAGGTACGAGATAGTGCCGCAAGCCTTTGTGTCTGAGGGGTCGTAATCTTCCTCGGCTCTGCTGAGGTAGGAGTACATGCGCTTGACTGTTTCCAACGAGACGCCCTCACCTTTGGCAAGCTGTTGCGCACGGACCTTGCCAACCTGTGTCGCGCACTTGTTATTGACTTTCTCGTTGAGTTCAATGCCGCGCTTTGCGTTGTTGCGCACCGACGTAGGATAGTCCGCAAACGACTCCATCTCGATGGCCTTTGCCAGTTCAGCGAGCATACGTTCCTCGCGTTGCTGCACCTCCATCTTGTCGACGAAGTAGCCTTCAATGCTAAATCCCTTGACGCGGCCCTCCTTGACCCACTCCTGCCAGATAGCCTCGTTGTCCACCTTGATGGCGACCATCCAGGTACCGACAGGCACGTCGAGATTGTAGACAGCGGACTTGTCCTTGTCCTTGTCTTCGACGACCCATGACTCGACCAGAGTCAGACCTGTAATCGTGTGCTCGTGCTCCAGGGTGTGGGAGGACTGATTGCCGTGCATCATGTAAAGCTCGGAGGCCCGACGCACTGTGGACTTGCTGAAGTACACGTAGAACTCACCCTCGGCCCCACGACGGTAGATAGGCTTGTCGGGCACCAGTGCAGGCCCCATGACGATGCGCTTGTCTGCATCTACCTCAGCAAAGGCGACGCGCTGTTCAGAGAGAGCCACGAAGTCGAGTTCGATAGCGGGCTTGTCTACGAGGCTGATGGCGTCAATGCCGTACACCTCTGCTTCTTCGTCGATGACTAGTTCAAAAATGGTCATAGCGTGGTCTGGTCTAGAATTTTTTGATTGGCCTGTTGTGCGTTGCTGACGTTCTCAGCGACAACGTAGGCGCGTAGGGTGTCTTGCCCTGCGCCACCACCCAAGAACCCAAGGTCGAGCTGTGGTGCCGTAGGTGCGCCTGGTCCTGTGCCAGGCCCCTGAATGTTTGGAGTAGGTGCTGCGCTACGTGACCTGAACTGGGTCTTGGCGATTGCAGCTACTTGTGCTGCACCTGCCACACCTGCTGCGGTAGCGGCAATGAAGCGGGAGCCAGGGAACGCGGTCCCGTCTTTGGCAAGTGCGTCAGTGATAGCCTGTGCGGTGTTCACGATAGCTGTCGCGTAGCTTAGGGCCTTGTTGCGCTGGAATGCCTTACGCGCTTGCGCCTCTCCCTCACCAGCAAACGCACGGTTGAGTTGACGCAATGCAGAGAATGCCTGGATGGTCAGTTCAGAGCGAGCGTCGAGGTAGTCCTTGGTGAGGTCCACCGCGTTCTCGAATTCCTCCTGCCGTGCTTTCTTGCGCTTGTCAGCCTCACTGATGACGATGCCAGTCAAGACGCTTTCGCCAGTAGCCATGAGGCCCCTGTTCTCTTGCATCTTCAACCCCAGGTTTTCGAGTTCTTCAATCTCGTTGCCCTGTGCTTCTAGGCGTTCCTGGATAGCCTTATCGCGGGCCTTCTGTGCGGCCTGTTCCGCAGCTTGTTGCTGTAGCAGCAATGACTGACGCTCGCCCTCCAGTCGCTTCTGTGTACGCAGCGATGCTGTCTCCAGTTCAATGACACGGATGCGTGCCTCCTGCACACGGTTGAGGTCTTCCTCTAGGCTTTCCCCCAGTCCGACCTGTTCTGCCGCTATACGCGCTCGTTCGCGGGCCAGACGCAGCTGTTCATCTACCGTGGATTGCTCCAATGCGATGGCACGCTCCAAAGCCCCGATGCGCTCCTGGAATGATAGTGTCTCGTCCTCTACCGCTAGTCGCGTCTCCGCAATGGCTCGGTTGGTCTCAGCACGCACCAAATTGAATGCACGCTCCTCGTCCTTAAGTGCATTGAGGGCACGCTGTAGTTCTGCTGCCGCCTTGGTCTCCCGGATGATTTCATCAGTGATGCCTGTGAATGCATCCTTGGTGTCGGCAAGGGCACCAGCAAAGTCGCCAGTAAAGAACTTGACCAAGGCCCCACCCAGACGAGAAATGCGGTCCTTGATAACAGCAAACGCGGCACCCAAAGCCTCCGTCGCTACCTTCAACTGCTCCGCGCCACGCTTGGTGCTAGTAAAGAAAGACACCAGGCTGCCCATGGCCACCAGGAGCAAACCAATGCCTGTTGCAGCCAAAGCGACCTTGAAGGTTTTGAGGCCACTGACTGTTGTCTTAAGTCCAGACGCAAAATTTTTGAAGCCTGTGATGGCTCCCCCAGTCATCTTGTCGAGCTGGTTAGTCAGGCCACTGGTTGCTGCTGCTGCCCCATCAACGGACTGAGTAACGTTGTCGACACTGCGCTTGACGCCCTGGTCTTCGGCAGTTATTTCGAGGACGACTTGTTGTCTAGTTACAGCCATGGGATGTGCAATGAAATGACGTAGGCGACCACGCTTAAGTACACGGCGGCGAGCGTCCAGTCAAGGACCCGAACGTAACGGGGGATGGTGCGCTTGGTGTGGCTGTACATGAGCAGGTCGATGGCTTCCATGATATAACGCGGGTTGTCCATTTGCTTACGATTCTGGCTGTGACTGAATGGTGAGAGGCTTGCACAGGTTCAAAGGCGTCACACCTCCAATGACGATGCTGTTAGGCACCCAGTTGTAGCCGTAGAACTCGCAGCACGCTTGTGACCCGTAGTCGGGGCTTGCTGGAGTAGTGCTGTTGAATAGGATATAGTTGCCGCGGGTGACTAGGCTTGTAGGTTCATCGGCACACAAAGAGACGTCGCTGAGAATCTTAATGAGAGTGAGCTTGCTAGTGCCGTCTACATTGGCGTCGTATTCAATCTTCAACACGCGATACGCTACGCCCTTGATGTGGATTTTGTCGTTGAAAGCAAAGTCGCGCACATCGCTGTTGGTCAGGTACGCATGGCACTCCACTATACGGGCCTCGGTGCTGTAGAGTTCGGTGACATACTGCGCCCAGTACAGGATGTAGAGTGTGTCGCGTGGGTTGCACGTCTGTGGCACAAATGCAGCCTCGACTCCGAAGTTGAGGTCCTTGTCGGTAAGGTCTGCCACAGCAGCGCTGTACTGGCTAAACGAAGGGAACAGCGTCAAGGCAACTTCGTCGAATGTGTCGTTGCGCAGGTACCAGGTGCCCAGGTCAAGCACGGTGCCGTGCCAGTAGCAAAACATGAGCTTGGGGTCGGAAACGATAGACCCGTCGCTGTTGATAGCCCTATGGATAGGGAAGAAGCTGCCTGGAATATGCGACACAATGTATGGGGCCGCAGGGACCTGTATTTCCGTCTTGCCAGTAGCGAAGGGGTTCTCCCCATCTAGTATGCGATAGCGTCCGTATACGCGGTCCTGAGAGCGTTGTAGCTCCTGACTGATGAAGTCCCCGCCAGGGGCGTAGCTCCAACTGTACTCCTTGCTTTGAATGTCAGAGGTAGGGCGCATGACGAAGTCCATGCTGTAGTCCACCTTTGTTGACCAGTCCTTAACGGTACCTGAGGACATGTAGTCCGTGAACGGTTCAATCTTTAGGTGGTTTGGCTTATCGGGGTCAGGGATGAACACCAAATTGAACATACGCTGCAGTGCCGTGAGGTAGTCAATCTGCTTGACCTTAGGCATATTGGCTGCAATGTCAATTTCCTGCCCACTCAACACCTCGGCGGCCTCGATGTCGACAACTGTACGGACCCCAGAGGTAGCGTTGTCGTTGCCCTTGATGACATGGCTTTGCCCTGCCTCTACACGACCCTGCAACTCGACGGTGTCTCCATCTTCCAGGAACACGACCGTCTCGAATAGCTTGTTGTTGGCAACAGAGAATGTGTCGTCGCCATGGTCTACGATGTAGATGTACTCTGTACCAGAAGTGCGCACCACCTTCAGGCGCAAACCAACGTGGTCGGTGTGGCTGCCCTGGTCCCAGGAATACGTCACGCGCACATCAAAGAAGCCATTGAGAGGGGAGGTGTACTGGTTACTGGTATTGTCCCACTTGTTAGCCTCGTCGATACCTCCCGTGCAGTCATCTACGACGTCCAACGTGCCCCAGGTGCTATTGCCGTAGTCCTGTTCTAGCGCGGCCCTGGCTCTGTTCTGTTGTGCGTCGGTGCTAGCCAGGTTTGTGGTGCCTCTAAACGCAGGTATGTACAGGTCATGAAATGCTCCGTCTCCAGCAGCCGACGGGTCGCCGTCATTGATAAAATTTGACTCGTAGGTAAATCCCGCCTCGTCCAAAATGGCGTTGAGAATCTCGCGGGCCATGACATACGGGGTTAACTCGCCAGTAAAGATGCCGTCGGTGCTTGTCCAGGGGTATTGAAGGCTGCTAGTTTGGCTGACAAAGGACCAGTTGTTGCCTCGGTCGATAAGGCCATACCTGACCTTGCCTGAAAACAGGTTAGCGGTCCAGCTACCTGTGACGGCTGCGTAGGTCAAATCGTGATTGAGGGCACTGAGGTCCAAGTCAGGAAGCAAAGCATCGCCGATAGCGGTCTTAAGGTCTACGGCTTCACCAAAGAACACCAGCTCGATGTCTGCGTAGTGTTCCTTCTGCATGTAGACGCCTTTGACCTGCACCCCTCCTCGCAGAATAGGCATTGTGTCTCGCTGCAATTCCGCCTCGAATTTCTGCTTGAGGTCTACCGAGCTAGCGTCAGGGATTGTGACCAGCCCAAAAGCCGCGAGGTTGCGCTTAGTAGCGGGCACACGGAACGTCTGGGTAAAGCTGCTAACAGGCGACTGGATATTCTGGACGTCTGTGAACTGCTTGACCAGGTTGACCGACTCATTTTCGTACAGGTCAACGGTAGCTGAGTTGATGAGGAGGCTCAGCATCGCACGGGCTGACTCTGGGTGATAGTCAGAGACACGTCAAACATCTTGCTGGCCGCAGGTTCAATGACCAACGAGTTCTCGTCGACTTTGCAAGGCTGCCATGTGTCCGTGCCGTATCTGAAGTAGACAATCTTGGCACGCATGAGGTATTCAAGCATGTCGCGCTCGTCAGCAGTGAACTGATTGTGGTTTAACCGGAACTTGCGCGTTGCCGTTTGGTGGTAGGTCTTAGTGACCTCGTCCCAGTATTGGAATGTTGGTGAAGGGCCGCCGTAGGTCAAGGGGTTTGACTGGTACGTCTTGGCCTCCTTCGTGATGGTCTTTGGCGCACGTCCATCAAACCGCAAGAGGTCCCAGCCTCCAGCCCAGTTTGTGAAGGCAATTTGCACTGGCTTATGCTTAATTGGCCGACAATCTTTGTAGATGCGCAGGGTCGCGCCCACACGAGCACCCCAGGCTGACTGAGGCTGCACCTCACATACATGCCAATCGTCGTCCCAGTTACTGCCAAAAACAGCGTTTGTCGACATCTGGTCAGGGCCGATAATGCCTGTCTTGTAATTGCTGGTGATGGTAGACGACCCCGACATGATAGCCGTCTGCGTGGCAAGCGTACTACCCGAGCTGTCCTTAAGGGTGTAGAATAGCCTGTAGAAGTACTGAGTGATGCCCATATTGCTTGCTGCCAGGAGGCACATTGCACCCTGGTCGTCGTCAGCCATGTGCATGTCGATGTACTCAGTAGAACCAGGGGCAAAGTTGCGCACCGTCAGCCATCCTCGCTTAGTGACGTTGCTGAAGGACGTCATGTGGAAATCCGCAAAGGAGGGATGTAGGCCCTCGCTTATTTGACGCACTCCAGGGATGAGGTAGATAGACGTGTTGGCATCGTTTAAGTCCTCCGTGCCGTCTGTGTTGAGCCTCCCAACCTTGAGGGTGTATTTTCTGACTGTCTCTTGAATGGGGTCGGCTGGTACTGCACCGTTCTGTACAGAGTTGCCTTGAATGAACCGATAACCGCCCTGTGTGCTGACCGTGGTTGGTAGTTCTAGCCTACCATCGACAAACGAAGACAGGTCGAACACACCTCGGTTGCTAGCGTTAGGTGAGATGTAAATCTTGGCCACCTCTGTCCCAGTGCTGAAGGCGTTTGTGGTTTCTTCAATCTGAACGATAAAGCGCACAGGAGTAGACACGCTGTCGTAGAGCGTGTAGACCAGTGGCTGCCCAGTTACGTTGACGTCGTCGTTAGGCTTGCTGATAAATACTACGGCCATGGTTATTTTGGCTTGATGGTGATGCCGCCTATATCGGCAGACAATTCTTGAAAAAAGTCAGCGGCCTTGGCTTCCGCAATCTTCCTAGAATACTTTGGCCAAATGGCATCGTATGCTAGTGTCCAGTATTTGACGCCAGCCAATCCCTTACGCTTAACTGACCTTGCGATAACGTAGGCCGCAGAGCCTATTGCTGCGGGTGTCTGACTGGTAAAGCGGCCACCGCTATCACGCAGACGCACTGGCTTGTCAGACATCCACTGCTTGATGGCCTCTACGTGCTTTCTGCTAGGGTTAGGGAACCTGTAGCTGTAAGGCGCATTGCGGTTACGCTCAGTGCCGTTGACACCCCAGTGGATGAAGGCAGCGTAGGGAAGGGGGCTGCCGAATTTTAGCTTCCCCCCTCCTATGCTGTATGTCAGGGACTTCTGCAAGTCCCTCGTGGCGACGCCGTATCTGCCGTTCTTGCCGATTCTTTGCGCTCCTAACTCCCGCTTGGCAGCTAGGGTCAACTCATCAGCGAACTCTCGAATTACCGCGTCGTAATTGGTCATACCTGTTTGCGGAGCAGCAAGATGTTGGTGTTGGTGGTCTCATCTACCTTGACCTCACGCACGGCAAACGGTGGTGGGTTTGTGCGGTCGTGAATCAGCTTCAACGCCACCTCGGCGCGATTGCTCCCCTGAACCAGTCGGAACTGGATGGTCTGTGAACCATGAGCTGCCGTAGTGGTAATGCTCAACATGTCGCCTTCCAGGTAGTCCTGACCAGCGGTATCTGCCACGATGGTAGACAGGTCCCCATTGCCGTCAAAGAGATACGTAAACGTCGCCCCAGACCCCTTGCCAGTGATAGAGGTAGCAGGTCGCAATGCAGCAGTCGCATTGGCATCGCTTGTGAACGTGCCGTTGTTAATCCCGCTAACTTGGTTGGGCTGTGAAGAAGTAACCAAGGGCGCAGCGTACTCGTAGCCGTAAGGAACTACAACGACGTCGGACTCGTTGTGCTCCTGCTCCATGATGTAAGCGTTCACCTCCTCGAACCCGTCGGTGTCGCGGAGCGTCTTCCGCCCAATGAGGTCGTAGGTATTCACTTTTTAGGGCTTTTGCGGGACCGTCCCAGCACGATAGCGTTGACGATGCGCTTCAAGACATCCACCACCTTGTCGTCCTTGGTGCTCTCAGTGAGCCCTGTGTACGTTCCAGCGGCGGCGAGGATGGCGAGGGCCAGTTCAGCCCAGTGGGTTGCGATAAAATTCATGTGTTTGGGTTTTAGATGCTTTCGGTGAACCAACCGTTGTCGACCATGTAGTCGTGGTCGCGCACGGTGGCGGTGCTTGGAATGATTTGTGAGAACTCAATCTTGTCGCTCGACTCAATCAAAGAGCGAAGGGTAGCTACCTCGTCGGCGGGCACTTCAGGGAAGGCACCCACGAGTCGGTCGAGGTCCACGTCGTCGTGGCAGTAGATGACCCAGTCCTCTTGGATGTGCATGGCCCAGTCGCCCCCGTCGGGGTGCTCCACGAGGCCGAAGACGGTGCCGTCGGCTTGGTAGTCGTGTTGCATGGCTTCAGGTGCCGTGATGTTGTAGAGCTCGCGTGTGATGAGTTCGGCGCGCTCCTGTGACGTGTGGTCGTCGTTGGCTGAGATTAGGATATAGCTCATAAGTCGTAGTGGTTTGAGATGTTGCGTTCGATGCCTTCGCGGCGCTCGCTTTGGTCGCTGGAGTAGACGACGACCTCTTGGATGAAGCCG
>Ga0099849_1000756_pt1 | contig 15006 bp, 23 predicted proteins | sample CB_VirMetaG_4_FD_78177 | JGI IMG/M metagenome (GOLD analysis project Ga0099849, IMG submission 78177) | Freshwater to marine saline gradient viral communities from Chesapeake Bay - CB_1508_1M Viral MetaG | ecosystem: Environmental > Aquatic > Marine > Coastal | place: USA: Chesapeake Bay... | reverse complement strand
TGGCAATGAGGTTATTGCCGCTTATGGTCGGCTTTGGACTGCTGACTTTGGCTCAGATAAATCTACTATTTATTGGTCTGACTTACTAATTGGTCACGATTGGTCTGGCGGAACAAGCGGTAGAATTGATATCTCTAAGGTATGGCCTGATGGCTATGACGAGATTGTGTCATTAGCCGCGCACAATGGCCTTCTTATTATTTTTGGCAAGCACAGCATTGTGGTTTATCAAGGAGCAGAAGCTCCGGCTACAATGGTTTTGGCTGATACGGTTGCGGGTGTTGGTTGTGTTGATAGAGATACAGTCCAGCACACTGGCACTGATGTAATGTTTTTATCGCATACAGGCTTGCGTAGCTTTGGCAGAACAATTCGAGAAAAGTCGATGCCAATTAGTACGCTGTCTCGAACAATTACCAAAGACATTATTAACTTAATTCAAAATGAAACAGAGTTTTTTAGATCTATCTACAGCCCAGAAGAAAACTTTTATCTACTTACTTTTGTAGGGCAGGCAACTACATTTTGTTTTGATGTTAGAGGTAGCTTAGAAGATGGATCGCTTCGTGTAACTCGATGGCCCGGCTCTGTTTTTACAGCCTACGAAAGGTTAACTAACGGCACATTATATACGGGAACTAAATATGGAATAGCAGAGTACAAAGGTTATTCCGATAACGGCACAAGATATCGTTTTAAATACTTTAGTCCCAGCTTGACGTTTGGCGACACCTCTAAAATTAAAATTCTTAAGAAGATTAAGCCGACATTAGTAGGCGCTAACAGTGCCACTGTATTTATGAAGTTTGCGTATGACTTTGGAACTTCCTACAGAACTACAGAATTTACAGTAGGCAACCAGAATCCTGCCTCTTTTAATGTGAATGAATTTCACGGAGATGCTGACCCTTCTCACAATTCGAATCCGCTGTCTGAATTTACAGGCGGTGAACTAACCAACCAACGCAGTCTAAACGCTGTGGGTAGTGGTAGTACGGTGGTAGTAGGTCTTGAGTCTGACATCAACGGGTTTGCTTTATCACTTCAAGAAATAAATCTATTAGCGTTAATAGGTAAAACAGTTTAATTAGGGAGAAACACAATGCCAGAATGGTTACAGAACTTGCTTGGAGGAGGAGCTGGCGCAGGGCTTCTTTTTAAAGCTTACGAGGATCTTGGAGGCGTAGGGGAAACCGGCCTTCAAATGGGACAACAGCTTGCCGAGCAACAAATGGAGCAAGCGGCGTTTAGGCCATACACAGTAACGAGCGCTACTGGCGGTCAGTTTGGGGTAACGCAAGATCCCACTACTGGCCAGTTTCAGTATGGACTTCAAATGTCTCCTGAAGAACAAGCATTTCGACAGGGCATGTTTGGTGGCGCTGGTCAATTTTTTGAAGAAGCACAACGCACACCTCAGCAGTTAGCAGAGCGCGAAGATGTTTTGTTTGAGCGTATTCGTGAGGCTCAACGACCTGAAGAGCGCATGGAGCGTTTAGGTTTAGAAGAGCGCTTAGCGGCGCAAGGTCGATTAGGTGTTAGCACAAATCTCTATGGCGGAACTCCTGAGCAGTTAGCAATGGAGCGCGCACAACAAGAGTCTATTGCTAGAGCGCGAATTGGTGCTATGGATCAAGCCCGAGCAGAGCAAACTCAACAAGCGGCGTTAGGACAGCAGTTTTTAGGTGCTAGTTATCTCCCTCAAGCACAACTACTTTCTGCTATTACCCCCGGAATGAGCGCCGCAGGACAGCAACAACAAGCGCAGTTGTATGGCACAGGCCTGTTTGGTGAGGCTGTGGCTTCTGGTATTGATACACTTCTTGGCGCAAGTCTTGGCCAGGCCAACCTTGCTGGCGCGCTTGGTGGCGGATTATTAGGTGGTGTTTTAGATTTAGACTTCAACATACCTACGACATAAAGGAGATTTAAAATGGCACGATTTGGTAGAGAATTAGTTAGATCTCTTACACAACCCGCTTTTATGGAAGATGTTAGGCAGGTTGGAATGCTTGCAGGATCAATGCCGCGGCGAAAAAAAGAAGAAGAAAAAAGGCAAGATCGTTTAGCTAAAGAGAATGAAGTTTTTAAAATTTATGAGCAAGGCTTGCGGTCATCAGAAGATGCAAACGTAGCAGGCGTTACTGCGGCAACAGGAAAATTGTCTGGAATGCTTACAGAAACTCAAGATGAGTCTGTTCGCTCTGATTTGATGACAAAAATATCTGCGCTTGGACAGCTAACAGCCCCTACCCAAACGGCCAAAAATCAAAGAAATGTAAGCGATCTTATAAAGGCAGAAAATTTACTTGCCGAGCTTGGCGAAAAAGGCGAGGCACTTACAGAAAATGAAAAACAAATAAAGGAAGGTGTTCAGCAAAGAGTAGATCAACTACGTCAAAATGCATCTACTGTGCAAGCGGCTAACTCTAGTCGTCGCGATGCTCGTATAGCTAGCCTTCAAAAAAACGAGGCTTTAGCTGTTGCAGAAACAAATGCTATGAAACGTGATTTGTCTCGATTTGTTGGAAGCGATCAATTTCAAAGCCAAGCTCAAAAATACAGAGATAGAGGTCTTAGCCTTCAAGTAGATAAGTTAGAAACTGAAGTCATGGAAGTAATGACCAAGAGAGAAGAGCTAGTAGATAAGTTAAATGAAAAAGCTCCTTTAACTCCTGAAGAAAAAAAAGTAATCACTGATCTTGGGTTTAAAATTACTGACGATATTAAAGTTGATAGAAAGCGTTTAAATACAATTAATGAAACCAAGTTCCAAAAGAAGCTTGATATTGCGTTACGCCCATTAGATCCAGCATCTGCAGGTCTTGCTAAGGCTCTTGTAAAGCAGGAGCTTGAGCAGATTGTGCAAGAAGGTGAAATTGAGCAACTTCCATTCTTCCAAGATATTTCAGATAAAGTTGAAGACATACTTGAAGACCCTGAAGAGTTGGAGTTTTTCTTAAATCGTGTTGATGGGGCTAGTCAGGCTGAAATCCCCAACATTATTAGAGAATACCTTAAAGGCAAATTCCCTAAAAAGTTTGAGGAAATGCAAACTGAAATGCGCAGGGAAGCAACAATTGAAACTACTAAGCGGGGCGCTCTTTCTGATATTGCGGCAAGTACTAATGCGGCCAGAGGCACGGCCGCGTTTGAGGCCGGCATAATAGACGAAGATAGGCCGTTGACTCCTGATGATGAAGGCTACTTTGATCTTTCAAATCCTGATGATGCTGATCGCGCACTTATGCTTTACGAGCGTGAAGAAACTAAGAAAACAAAAGCTAGACAACAGAAAGAGCAGTTAGGCGCAACCACAAGCGTAGGTCTTACTCAAAGATCAAGCTTTAATTTTTAATAGGTAAATCATGGCTAGAGAAATGATTAAAGAGCATGAAGGCAAACGCCTTGATGTTTATAAAGACTCTAGAGGTAAGAAGACTGTTGGCTATGGTCACCTTATTGACGAAGACTCTCCTGAAGATATTCGCAATCTAAAAGTCGGTGAAGAGATATCGGCAGAAAGAGCAGAACAGCTTTTTAACCAAGACTATGCCTACCATGCGCGTGCGGCTAAAGAAATTCCTGGCTTTTCACGGGCATCAGAGTCACAAAAAGAAGCTCTTATTGACCTTACTTTTAATATGGGCCCGAATTGGTATAAAAACTTTCCTAAATTTGCTGAAGCTTTTGAGGCGGGTAACTACGAGCAAGCGGCAAAAGAGCTTAAAAATAGTGACTGGTACGATCAAGTAGGTCGCAGGGCACCAGCCATTGTCAGCATGGTTAAGGAAGCGGGTGCCACCCAAAAAACTACAGAAAAACCTGCAAAACCAAAAGGCAAAGTAGACTTTGACCGTATTGTTGTTGGGCCCGATGCTCAAGTAGCCAAGACAAAACCAAAGATTGATTATAAAAATCTAATTGTTATTCCTGACAGTGCTAAAGAATCTCTTCAAGAGCTTGACCAACTAGAGCAAGAAAGAGCAATGGGATTAGCCGTTGAAATTGGAGAAGGTATTACCCTTGGTTTGCTTGGTGAGCTTGCCGCTGTAGCAGAGGCGGCGTCATCTGATCGCTCTTATCAAGAGGCAAAAGATAACTACGAGTTAGCTCGCAAGAAATTTAAACGAGAAAACCCCAGCCTAGCTACGTATGCAGTGCCGTTAGAGCTTGCCGCTACAATTCCTACAGGCATTGGCTTAGCTAAAGGTCTTGGTAAGTTAGGCGTTAAGTCTGCCGCAGGTCAGTTAGGCATTGAAGGCGCAGGCTACGGACTTGCTACAGGAGAAACTTTTGAGCAACGAGTAACTGGTGCTGGCATTGGCGCTCTTACTGGACTGACGCTTGGCCGCGTAATTGATGTTGCTACATCGCCATCGAAAGCTGGCGGACTAAAAACAGACAAAGACTTTGAAGCTGACAAAGCGTTAGATCCAGATGATTTAGCTGAAGCCAACAGCATTCAGCAAGCAGATGCTCAGCGATTTTTTGATGAGGTAGATAACCCGGCTTACAGACGAAAGCCTTTATCTGAAGCGGAAACGGTTGGTGAGCTGTGGAGCGGACTAAAAACATCAGCTCAAAACTTCTACAACCAAAATTTACGTGGTGTATCAGACACGATATGGGCGGAGGTCAGCCCGCAAGTAGGTGCTTTGGTTCAGCGCTTTGACACTAAGGCTTTGCTTACTATAAACAAAGAGTTCTCTGACTTATCAGAACAGTTAATTCCTGTAGCAAAAACAATCAATGAAAGCGAACACGCTAAAGGTGCGCTACTTGATTACGCCGCAGGCAAAATGATTGACCCAGATCAAATTCGGTTGCTTCGTGAGGAGCGCAAAAGACTTCGAGCTTCTGGACTTAAGGGTTCCAAAGAAGCTAAAAAAATGGAAGACAATATTAGGTCTAGCTCTACTGAGCGTTTAATGTCTGAGTTATCTCAAGACTTAACAGCCGAGCAGAAGGTAATACTTAAGCGATATCTAGCTTACAGCTATGCTAAAAACCAAAAGTTAAACAAGAAAACATTTGGCGCTGACTTTTCGGATGACCTTACATTCTTGCACACTCGCTTAACAAAAGAGCAAATTAAAAAGCTAAAGGAAGAGCGTAAGCTTACTGACGAGCAGATTGAAGGTTTGTTTGATGACCCTGCGTTTAAGCAACGAACGCGCGGCTCTTATTTGCGTGGTGATGAGAATGCCCCCAAGCCGGCTAACTATGACAATCCGCTTATCTCTGACATACAGCGCATACAAAGACTTGAGCAGTTATCTCAGATGCAGGACGCATTTAAGTTAAACATTGCGGCCGCAGTACAGCGCAATGGCGGTCGTCCGTTAACTCCTAATCAACTAATGGATGAGCTTGAGTTTAAGTTGTTTGAGCGAGGCATCAGCCCAGAGGGATCTAAATACACTCGCAAACAAATATCAGAAATGATTATGGGTCAGGAAAAAGCACCTCACCCTTTAATTCAGGCGCTTAACTCTATTGCTTACGCCACTACGTTGGCAGGGCCAATGTCTGCAATTCTTAACCTTGCTGATATTCCACTGCTCGGCGCTAAGTACGGCGGCAAAGCAGTTCGTGAAGGGATCAAAGAAGCTGACCCACGAATGCTGACACCGTTTAAAAAGCCATCTGACTTAGACCTAAAGCAAATGGGCTTAAACAATCAGGTGTTCGGTGAATTCGTTAGCCAGCTAAATGAGCTTCAATCTGGCGGTACTAACTGGATGATGAAGACGGCTAAGGCCGCAAGACAAAGTGCAGATTTCCTTATGAGGAAGTCGGGCTTTGCGGCTATGGACGTTGTTGGCAAGAAGGGCGTTATGCGCGGCATTCTTACTAGCGCGGCAGATGACGCTAAAGCAGGAAGACTTGCAGATAACTGGGGCTTTTATTTTAACGACGCAGAGCTAGACATCATAGCAAAGCAATTAAAGGCTCACGGCACCGAGTACAGCAAGTACACAGGCAAGGGCAAAGACCTTGTTGAAGAGTTGATGTTTGCCGGGCTAGGCCAACAGCAGTTAATTAGTGCGGCAGGTCGTCCTGCTGGCTGGGCAAGGAACCCTAACCTTCGTCCTCTATGGGCGTTACGTGGCTTTGTTATTAAGCAACAGGCGTTGGCGTTACGAGAGGTAGTAGGTAACATTAAAGCTGGTAAGCCAGATAAAGCCGCTGAGTTTATGGGGCGTTACGCCTTATATGGAGCCGGTGGCTATGCAGTAATTAATGAAGGCCGGCAGTTTATCTTCGGTGATGGCAATGTATCGGCAGGAGGACTAGCTCGCGGATACGGCGATGCCTGGGCAAGCTTGCTAACAGCTAACACGCTTGGCCTTAATGACTACCAATACGGTCAGATCCAGCAAAATGGACTGCTATACACCTTTGCTGAAGGGATGATGCCTTTGGCTCCGAGTAGGGCCGCAGACATCGTTGGCACAGCTATCGAGGTAATAGACCAAGAGCGACCACCGCAAGCGTTTGTTACAGAGGTATCGCCTTTAATTAAACAGTCGTTAAGATTTGGTCGGAACGTAGCACAAAAAACTGGAGCTACAGAGGCTGAAAGTATGTTTGCTGAGGGTCTTAGAAGAAGAAATACCGAAGACTAATCCCAACTAACAAACTCTAACCAGCCTCTTACCCCTGCCGCCCTGTCATTCTCCATACGGGCGGCTTCTGCTTTGTAATGCTTAGCTATTTCTTTAACTTCTTTGTGCGCTCGCTTGGCTAAATCAACGTCTTCTGCTTTTTCTCTAATTAACTCAAGGGCACCTTCGCCGTAAGTGTCAATATAATGACGCACGAAGTAGTCGGGGCTACTGCCGAGTCGTTGGTGGCACCCGTAGCAGTGGGCAAATGCGTTTAGTTTGTCATAACGAATGCCTTTCTTAGCACGGCTAAAGTAGTGTGAGCAGTGAAGCCCGGCACTATTCTCTTCATATTGCTTGCCACAGCTCTGACATTTGAACTCATTACGAATACGAATGCATCTACTAAACCAATGATCTGCCGCTGTTCTTTTTAATTTCATTGCAATTGATCCTTCAGTTGTTGAGGAAACGGTACATACACTTGCTTGTGCTCTGAGAGCCACCTAATTAGCACCTCAGCCGCCTCCGATAGTTGGATAGGGGTTAGCTTGGTTGTCGATGACTTGCCGTGCATGGCCTTTATAACGGGCTTGTACAGGGTCTCTTTAACTAACACCTCAGTAAAGGGTATTTCAAAGCTATCACTAAACGGGTGTCGCACGTAATGCCCTGCATCATTTAGTTCGGTAGCTACCTGCCTAAACCAGAGATGCATTGCATTGTTCTGTCTGTCGCTACGCGTAGTGTCCTTGATGTAGTACAGGATCGTCTTGCCTTCCTGCCATTGATCGAGAACAAAGTTAATAAAGAAGTTGGCTTTGTCTTTGCTGTCTACTATCCAGCGATGTGATGGGTCTGTCATTTGATCTCCTTTTTAGTTTGCCCAGTTTGCCCAGTTTGCCCAGCTGGCCTCTAATGCCCTAGTTTTACCCCCCTACTTGTCGCGCCAAGCCCCCTTAATGCGACTAAATTTATGGAAAAGAGGCCGCTTTTCCCTAACAACACGGGGTCTAAATGTGGGCATTAGGGGCATTCTGGAGGTTTTGGGGCATTCTGGGCATTCTGGGCATTCTGGGCATTCTGATTACATTGGTATCCAGCGGTAATACTTTTTGCCGTGTGCGCCTCTGCGTTCTAGCTTGAGGTTGTTGCCCTTGAGCAACTCCATGCAGGTGCGAAGCATCTTTTTTGTCACGCCGTTTGGGTTGACCTCGCTGTCGTTGAGCATGTCAAACAAGTCTGCTTGTGAGTACAGCTTATGTGCCTTCATCGAGCTACTCAGGAATATATATTCGTCTTCGTATTTAGCGATTGCTTTGCCAATCTTAATCTGCGCAGACTGTTTAGCCTTCATATCGCTGATGTCATCGGGGCTCATAAACTCAACAGAGTCTACGGATTCTTCGTAGCCCACCGTTTCGCTTGTTTGCTTGTACTTGAATCCACCTTCGAAGCTGATCTGGCTTCTATCTTTTTCATTGATTACTAACAACTCTTGGTGAAATGAAAACTTATCATTGAGAGGATCAAGTCCGAACATGTTGTCGACGTCAGCCTTGAGATCTCCAACGCCTTCAAATATGAGTCGCCCATCCATGCTTCGATGCTTGTTGCAATGCCCCAGCAATACGACTGTGCCGCCTGCCGCCGCAAATTCTCTAAAGACATGAAGCACATCTCGCATCTCGCCCTTATTCATAACACCTACAAACTTTTTAAGCGTGTCACAGATAACTATCTTGCCGTCTGCTTCGCCTTCCTCGCGGATAGCATTGAGCAGTTCAAGTGCTTGGTTGGTGTTCCGAAGGTATGGGTCATTACTATTTGCCAGCGTAACCATTGTCATGCCGTGGCGTTTGCCTAACTTAGCTTTCTGCAAGGCGCCTCTAGCTCCGTCATCTTCATTGAAGTAGATAACATCGGAGCCTTTAATAAGGTTGTTGCGGATAGATTGGAATAGATTGCCCAGAATCCATACAGTCTTACCAGCTCCTGAAGGGGCGTATACGAGCGTTACAGTTCCGGTGGTAATCATGCCGGGGATAACGTCTCTTTCTTTAGCCAGGCGCTGTTCAAGCTCTTCTATGCGGTCGTTGAGTGCCGCACTGCGTAATCTGTCTAGGGCGGATCTCCCATTTTGCCCTGTTGCAATTGGTTTAAGCATTGATGTTGGTGCTGTTATTTGGTTCTGCTCATCGCAATATATTGACCACTCATCAGTCATTTATTGGTCCCTCTGTTTTGGTTGGAAAAGGCTTTAACTGTGACTGACCTAGCCAATCTTGTCAATAACCTTTAAAAGGTTTGCAACTCTTTACAACTCTTTCGAAGTTCGATAATATAATCTGACCTACCAAAAAGGAGAGCAGTATGAGCAAGCTAATTGAAGAGCTTTTAGAAGTTCAGCGAGAGTTATCTCACGCCACAGCTGATGCAGTAAACCCTCATTTTAAAAGCCAGTATGTAAAGTTCGAAGATCTTTGGGACTATGCCAAAGAGGCCTTGAATAGTCACAGCATAATGATCCAGCAGTTAAGCCACGAGTGTGAAGTCGGAGCCTGTATTGAGACTGTGCTGTATGGACATGGTGACTCACTGTCAACTGGCAAGATGATTGTTCGTGCAGATAAACCAACGGCGCAAGCATTCGGCAGTGCAATCACTTATGCCAAGCGTTACAGCCTATCAATGGCCTTGGGTATCGGTGCTGATAAAGATGATGATGCCAACAACGCTACCACTGGGTCAAAGCGAGCATGGTAACTGGCGAAGAAGAGTTCTTTGCGTACATGAAAGTGATACGTGAGGAGTTCGATTTTATTTATCAAGTCAAAAGCGCAGTGGCTAACGAAGAATGGGAGACACTGCGTTGCATCGTAGAAGAGACGCCGAATGAGATAAAGGAGGCTTTGAATCTGGCGCAATCTAAGGGCGGTGTATTTACCACCCGTGAAAATCAAGCAATGAAAATTAATCCATTAAGGAGAACGCAATGAATGAAGAAAAGAAATTTGTAGACGGCATGATCGTCAAGCTACCACCAGATACAGCGCCAGACTTTGTAAAACTAAAGCTGTCATTCAAGCTGGATGAGTTTGGCTCGTGGATAGGTGCGCAAAAATCTGAAGATCCATCGCTTGAGTGGATTAATGTCGAGATCAAAGAGGGTCGATCTGGTAAATGGTATGCTGAGCGTGATACGTTTAAGCCATCGCCACAGCAACCAGCTCGCCAGCCAGCGCGCAGTGGCCCGCCAAAGTCAGTGCCAAACGACGACATCCCTTGGTAACTTCCAGTGTGGGGTTATGGTTCCTTTCCTCACACCCTTGCCCCGTTAAACGCGGGGCTTTTTTATAGGAGAAAGTAATGACTGAATACGTTTACTACCGTGAACTGTTCGAGATCTTTAAGGCGTACACTACGCCAAAGCTTATCCGCGTACTGGAGTCTCAGGGTATCGAGTATCTAACCGATGCCAAGGGCAAGCCTTTCACTACGCGCTCTGCCATCGAAGGTGCCCTCGTCAAGTCCGAGTCTTAACTCGCACCATCGAGCGGCTTCGGGTCCCTCCGTGCCTGCGGAGGGGTTCGTTTTAGTTGGATAGGGGTGGTGCCTTCGGGCTGTCCAGTGCCAACACCTTGCAAACATCGTGCCACCGGAGGAAAGGGGTGCGGCGTTTTTGCCCATTGGTACGCCGCGAACCAACTACCGGGGAAGAGAACTACCCCTGGACTAGGGCATACTATCATTCTCTAAAGCTATATTGCCATTCGGTAGCATCATCGAACCCATAGGTGTAATGGATGCTTGAGTTAATGTTAGACCGACCTTCAATGGCATCATTCCAGCCAGCTCGGTAGTCTGACTTAATCAGGCTGATGTAATCCTGCATGTGCCATCCACATGGATCGGTGTCGATTATAGGTACAGCTTTCAACGGATCTAGTGCCATGTCCTTTGACCCCCATCAGTTTTAATAATATCCCAAACAACATCTTCATCATTGATGATGCTGTGACCTTTCCAATCACATAGAAAAATATGAAGGTCGACTATTTCTCGAGATGCCATCTGACCCCAAGCTTCGCTGTGTTCGATTTCTGATTCAGCTAAAAAGCTTGCTTCAATTTCATCGGCATCTACAAACAAATGCAGGATACCTTCTGCCTCGTTGTAGTCTTCAATGATAGCTCCCATGTAATCATCAGCATCTTCTTCGATACTACCGCGTACGAGAATATTGATTTTTCCTAGCATTGTTAAACACCTCATTTAGCTTTGATGTAGGTATACCATCTGAGTGACCGTTGCCCAAGGCTTCAAACACAAACTGTTGCATGTCTAAAAAGTCAGGCTCACAGTTTTGTATTCGGCATACATTAAAGTAAACCCGGAGCAATGACTCCGGGTAGTAACGATCAGGCACAATTTCTCTCCGGTTCTTTCTCTAAAACGCCAAGAGTCACCTTGATACCCATGTCATGCAGTCGCTTTACAGAATTAGCTAAGTGATCTCTTGCACGATCAAGCTCGTGAAGTGCCTCCCAATCACAGTCATTGATGTAGATATCAAGCGCATCATGATATGCACGATATCTCATAGCGTAATCCTCAATTACTAATTTAATATCCATCAGAACGCCTCTTTACTTTCTAACTTACTTAGCTCTTCACGCAGGTAGTGAATAGATGAGTTGATGTCCAGCATGGTCATGCCAGTGCCATCGGTTAGTTTTGATTGCGGTATGTTGTCCAGCTCTGCATAGGCAATACGCAAATGCTCAATAGCTTTCTTCATCTTGTCCCGTCCGTCGATGTGTACGACCTTTTCGTCTTTGATGATGTCAGGAAACAAACTCTTAGCTACCACACGAACAGCTTGTGGGTAGACATTCTCTGGCCTGTATAGATCAAGCACGTTGTCGATAAGAATCTTGATCTCTGACTCTAATAACTCAGGGCAGACCTGCTCGAAATAAGTTTTAGTTAGGTCCATTAGTAGTTCTCCGGTTCGATAGATTCATCGGCTGTGTAGTTAGGGTTATTCAGCACCTCTGGTCGGTACATAGAAAGCTTTGTTTCTTCACAAAGATCGCAGACTTTACATAGTGGAATGCCTCTTGCATCGTGCTCCCACCATGAGTCTTCGCCTTCGTGCATGCAGTAACGTAAGTCCATTGTTTTCTCCTTTGGTAATGACAAGTAAGTGAGGGATTTCCGCAACCCCCGCCAAAGCCGGGGTGCGGAATCCTGAGCGGTTATGCGGCTTGATCGTCATACTTTCGCATGAGTTCAAACTGTGACATGCAATACTCGAATGCTTTCTGTGCATCCTTTGCCGCTGTCGTAATGTAACGAGGGTTAGACTTGATAGCCTTCTGCCATGACTTGATGTAGCTGGCGTGTTGGCTGATGTCATAGGTCACACCGAGCTGAGCGCATAGGAAGATAGATCCTAACTCTGCAACTAACTCTTCCTTTGCATAGTCTTCGTGACCAAACGCACCGGTTAGATCGCGATCAAGTCGTTTGCTGTGACCTGTAGAGTGAATGCACTCGTGGTAAAAAGTGGATTGGTAGGCATCGTCAGACTCAAATTGCCCTGGCATAGGCATTCGGATCTGGTCAGCTGAAGGTGAGTAACAAGGATTATGATGAGGTGCGTTGCTTACTTTGACTTGCAATGCGTCAGCTATATCGTGCGGACGCTCAAGTCTGCTTTCTCGCAGTGGCATCTCTGGTAATTCGATACCTGTTTGGTCAATGTTGAATAGGTTGTACACCTTTGCAAAAGCAAATTCCTTATCAGGGTCTTTCTTATCCTTGGCCTTGTTAAAGAAGATTGCAGGCGTTGCCTTCTGACCTTTGACACTACCACCAAGTTGTTGCACTTGGTTCCATGTCAGCCAGTAAGGCTTGGTGTAACCATACTTCCAGCTGGCAATCATAGTCATCAGCTGATTAGTGCCATTGTATGGGCGCTTGGTTACCCAGTTTTGGTGGAGGCAAGACTGTGACTCCCATGTCTTGCGCCATGTAGTCTCGTCTGCCATAGCAGATTCAACGAGTTCAACGATTCGATCGTATTTCATAACAGTTCCTTTTTGGTTTTGGTTAGTAAACTTTATCAAACTTATGCATTGTTATCTAAAGTTTCTGTCGCCTTTGCCTCTTTTATGAGTGAAATAAATTCTGATTTGTTAAGGCCAAAGTCAATCGCCCATCGAGCAAAACCTTCCCAGTCAGGTGAGCTGTGGTTAAACAAGTAATGCTCCATGTTCATCAGCACAGTCTCGCCAACCATTCCTTTGGTGTACCACTTAGGGTCTAAGCTTCGTAAGTTATCCATTAAAACCAACCTCCATCGGCTTCAGTTTTATTTTTTACTAGCTTGCCATTTTTTACTTCGTAGACATCAAGGAAATCCATAAAGCCAACTTGCTTTTTCTTTCGGACATTCCATTTACTACCTTCGTCGGGCTTTGCAGTACGAACAAAGTCTTTCAGTCGCTTGCAAATACGAGCAGGATAAACGTGACCTCTTTCACTAATGTAATACATAACTAATTCCTTTTAGGTAAATAATAAAGCGAGGGTTCTTTGCGCCCCGCACAAACCGGGGGCGCAAGAACGTGAGCGTTATCGCTCGTTAATGTAATGAAGATTATCTTCAGGCCCATCGTAGTAAGTTTCTTTGTAGCGTTTATTACTAACCTTGGTGTTATCCCAAAGCAATGACCAACCTGCCATCGTGTCGTAGAAATCAAGCAAGTCAGTCATAACCTTTTCGACTTGCACCAAATCTTCATCGTTAAAGAACTCAATCAATGCTAGCGTTTTGTCATCGTCATCAAAGATTCGATAACATCTATGTCCGTTACTCATCGTATTCGTACTCCTCATCTGCATAGTCATCGGCTTGAGATTCATGACCTAACACTTCACCAGTGCTGTCGTAGTAAACATCATGTTCACGAGCCAGTGTAAGTCGGATGCGTTTTTCAGCTGTCTTACAAGCCCATTCAATTGCATCGTCTTCGTTCTTGGCAAGTACCTTGATGTTCGTGTCAACAGTGGTGGTTACCTGAATGCAGTAAACACGCTGGTCAATATGTTCTTTTACCTCGGAAATGCGATCTTCTACATAACTAAGAGAAGAACGTATCTGGCGTAAAACTTCAGGTGTGTCACCATCTAACTCACGAGCTAAATCTGAATCGTTAAGGTGGTGAAGTAATCGACTGCGATAGTCGGCTAACTCATAGAGCAAACCGTCAAGATCTTTAATTAAATGGTCTTTCATGCTACATCCTCCGTTGGTACTACATCTATTTGTACTGCTTCCAAATCTAATAGGCGTGGTCTGTCATCTAACAGATCGCCTTCGCGCCATCCGATAACTGCATGGGCTCGTGCCAAGCATTCATCGTCAGCTTCCACCATCACAATGTGACGTGTTGTTTCTATCAATGTGACTATGTATTCCATTACTAATTCCTTTTATAAAATTAAATTAACAGACCGCCGTTCGGCGGCGCGACCCGACACCGGCGCTGTCCAGCCGGTACAATAGTCGGTCGCCCGACTCGGCATGTCTGTCGTCAAAGCTGGCGTTAAAGCTAGTGTTGTGCGCTAGCCGCCATCGCACCATGGATAACAGCTACGCCAATTAAAACTATTAAGTAATGCGATACAACAAGATTGGAGACCAACATAAAAAAAGGGAGCCTAAGCTCCCTCTCTGATTCCATCCATGAACTTGATAAAGTGATCTCTCAAGTGTTCGGTTGCTTGCTCATCAATTTTCTTACGAAGATCTTGATGATCAGAATCCTTCAACATTCTTAACAAAGTGTCGATCTCACGAACACTTAAACGTAGCTTTAATCCATTCTTTCTAATTCGATAAAGCTGTGCTCTTTCTTTGTTAGTCATAGCCATGGTAAAACTCCTTTGTATGAAGGGGGCCGAAGCCCCCGAATGGATTTAAGCGATCTTGCGAGTCTTCGGTTTCACGACCTTCTTGGAATCCGTTACTGCCGCAAGCTGTGTCTGCTTTAGGAGATGAGGGTTGGTGAACTCCTCTTCGTCGTGAAAGTTTGAAGACATCTCGACTTGCTGGCCTAGCTTGTACAGGTCAATGGTGCCTGTGATGTTTGGGCGTCTCCCTTCTGGGCTAGCGTCCGCCCAGAACGAGTACGGTAGACGTAAGCTTGATCCATCTTCGAACTCAATGGCGACACTGCCTGCGTGTGTTGGACGCTTGCCTTGATGGAACTGGTTAGTCCAGCCAGCAATTGAGATTGACTTGATTTTGTTTTTCATTTCATTTGAAGTTTTCATCTTGAGATTCCTTTTCTCTATATGATTGAAGAGTCCGAAGGGACTCTGT
>Ga0099849_1000754_pt1 | contig 15014 bp, 6 predicted proteins | sample CB_VirMetaG_4_FD_78177 | JGI IMG/M metagenome (GOLD analysis project Ga0099849, IMG submission 78177) | Freshwater to marine saline gradient viral communities from Chesapeake Bay - CB_1508_1M Viral MetaG | ecosystem: Environmental > Aquatic > Marine > Coastal | place: USA: Chesapeake Bay... | reverse complement strand
TCCCCATTTCAAAATATAGAAACTCGTGGGTGGAGATATTTTGTAGAGCAAGAACTTGCTAAACGTAACATTAAAACTAAGTTTAAAGGCACTGATGAAATTACTCTAGATGCAGACGAAGATACAATCATAGACAAGATCTACAATCTAGCTTCAGAAGAAGTAGACCATAGACAAAAGCTTTCTGCTAAGATTAAAGAAATTCTATCTAGAGTAGAATCCCCAATCCCAAACTTCTTAGGGTACAAAACATACTTAGATCCTAACGAAGTATACCGCATGATAATCTCTAATGCTATCAACTCTAGAAATTATAAAGAGTTTATAGCAAACCTAGAATATGCAGGTAGAGGCCTACCAGCTATAACTAAAATAGCTGAAGAAATCAGCAAGTTAAGCATTCAAGAAAAAGCTATGGTTAGACACGGCTTTACTCTTGCGGCTAACGAATTCTTTGCAATTCGTAAAAGACTTAATATCAACCAATTTGGGGATGTAAAGTCTGTAAGCTATGCATTCTTTAATCCAGATAGACGTAGCCAGATTATTGATGGGGTTTTTAGGACTAAAAATAGAATCTATCAGGAAGCGTCTAACAATCCTAGAGCTCTATATGATGTTCGTGTAAACCCTGCAAGTACTGCTAAAGAATACATTCCTATAAGAAAGAATGTACAAAAAGTATTAGAAGCTTACGAAAAGTTTGAAGAAGTCTACAGAGATAGAAAATCAGATCTATCTAAGCTATCTAAAGCTACTGCAGATGTATTAGACAGTCTTGGGATATGGTACGGATCTACACTAGATCAGCATAAAGCTAATGTAAAGAAAGTACTTACTCAAGGCTTACAAACTCGCAACAAAGATGTAGTTCAGGGTAGAGAGGCTGTAGCAGAATTATTCTATCCACGAGGTACAGACGTTAACATAGAAAATATTATAGCTGGGCTATCAATGGCGGGGAAATCTGTATACGATACAGAATCTTCTACACTTGCACATCTTTTAACCCCGCTTCAAATGTTAGAGCTCCCATTCACTAATTCATTTATTGATGCAAATGGGAAAAACAAATACCCAGTTAATACCCCAAAAGGATATAACGATGTAGAGTATGCTGTAAAGTCTGGAGAGTTAATTGAAAGTCTTAGACAAGATGAAATCTTTACCCCACACCCAAGACTGCAGACTATGTTTGCTTATCTAATGGATAGAGCTAAATTTAGAAATCAGTTTAAGATTATACAGTTCGGTACTTATGCAGACTCAAGTAATTTTGAAGCTTCTGACTTCAAAGCTAGAGGTAAAAAGACAGCTCTCTTAGTTGCTTTAAATGCATTCTTAAATCAAGGCTCTACTGACTTTGCTTACATTATGCTCCCAACAGCAGGTGACAGGCAAGGTGCTTGGTATATGCGTGTCCCAAGAATGAATTCTGCAGAGTTAAAGCAATTCACTAAAAGAGATATTCTAGAACGTATGGTCTTAGCAGAGTTAACTAAAATAAACACTGCTAGAGAGAAAGTACGCAATGCTATTTACAATTTAGAAGATAAAACTGATGATGAGATTGCAGAAGCATTATCTGAATTAGTAGTCCCATTCCACGTCCCTGATAAACTTAAAGTAGACTTTTCTAAACCAAGACAAGCTGCGCAAATGATTGCTAAAGCTAGGGAAGAAGGAAAGTTTGGGACAGGAGAAACCTTCTCTATCTTCAATGTATTGTCTGATACAGAGTTCTTTAAGTCTAACTTAATGAGTGAGTATGTAGAACAGTACATAAATAGTCAAGTTGGGGATGGTACAGTAATGACTGCAGAAGAGATTGCAGCATTTGAGTCTAAGCTAAATGAGATGTTAGATACTTTAGAAACATCTATAGCAGAAGAAACAGCTAAAATGTCTGATACGCTGGTAGAATTGGGGTTGGATGAAAACTCTATAGACAGAGATGCATTTGATAAAGCTGATAACTATACAACATTTGATGAGTTTGTAGAAGATTTAGTCTTTACTGATATGGTGTATAGAGCTGAGTTTGCAAAAGCATTTAGAGGCGGTATAGACTTTGCAGGAGACCCTACTAAATTCTACAAGCGTATGTCTACTATGGGTACTCCTGGACCTACTCTTACCTTACAATCTGAACTAGAAGATGAAGAAAAAGGAGGCATAGAAGACTATGGAATGCTTGATGAATTTAACGAAGCATCATTCTATGACTTTGGTTGGGTTAGTGGTAAGAGAGATGTAAGTAATTACCTTAAAGATCTAAATGCAGTAGCAGATAGAATTGGGGGAGAAGTTGGGGAAGTAGTTAGAAAAGCCTACCAACCAGATAATATTGAAGGTATTGACGGAACTGCATTGATTAGTTTAAAGATGTACCGTCACTATAGAATGGGGGAAGGAAAGTGGTTACCTGAAGATGAAGCTGCTTATCAAGAATACAAAGAAACAGGTAAATTTAATAGACCTGTGTACATCTTAAAACCATTGTATGATGGGACAGTGCTTAAGAATGGGAAGATTACCCCACTAATTGATAAAACTGCTTACGTACCATTAATCAAAGAGTTGACTGAAAACCGACCAATGATTGATGAAATACGTAAGAGAATGGAGAATGAAGGAGAATATGCTTCTTCCCCAGAACTGCATGTAATGTACGCTATCAGTGCTAAAAAATTATCTAGACAAGGTTCAGTGTCATTATCTCCCGCTAATATAGAAGGGAGCAAAAGAGCATTACTAAACACCCCAGTAAACACTCTTCCTGGAAGAATATTACGTACAGCTCAACCTACAGTAGAAGTAGAAAAAACAAAGATCAAAATCCAAAGACAGTTCCGTAAGAACATTATAGCCAACATAAATAAAAATGGGGAGTATAGTTTAAGCGGGCAAACTGCATCTGGTCAGCAGCTATTTGATCTATTCCATGCCGCTATTAGCGAAAAGATTAAAAAGTCTACTAGAAGCTTTATGAAAGAGTTTGGGTTTGATGATCTAAAAGCTGCAGTAGAAGCTCAAGATCGTCAGGCCACACTTAAAGCTAAGCAGAGGTTCTTACAAAAGTTCCAAGATATACTCAGAGATGAGATTGAGGAAAGAGAACTAAACATAAACTACTCTGATGCTATCAAACTAGTAGCAGATCAACTACAAGGAATAGCTTACAATATCCCATTATCTTTCCCTACTCTTGAAAGAAAGTTTGAGAATATATTCTTTGCACTCTTTAAATCAAGAGTACTTAATCAAGAAATTAAAGGTATAGAGGTTCCTCAAATAGCAGAGCTTGGGGGATTTGTAACAGATAAAGGAGAGCAAAACAAACTAAAATTCACCAGACTCCAAGGAGAAAAAGTTATAGCAGCAGAAGCAGCTATATCTCAAAAGCTCTTGGATAAAATGGGGTTAAAGGTTGGGGATGAAATTGTTGGATTCCGTGTACCTAACCAAGGTATGAGCTCAATGATTGTATTTAGAATCAATAAGGTTCTCCCAGACTCATACGAGAAAGCTATAATGGTCCCAACCCCGATAACTAAATTGATGGGGTCTGACTTCGACATTGATAAGATGTTCTTGATGTTCCCAGAAGTCGATAAAAAGACTGGGAAGATTTTAGATGTACCTTACTCAGAGATTTTAGATAATCCTTCTAATGTATCTTCACTGACTAACGCTCAGTTAAGTAACCTTATGTTGGATGTATCTAAAGCTATATTACTAGATCCCAATCACTTAATTGAAACACAGCGCCCGCTAGACTCTCCTTTATTTGGGGATATCAAAGAAAAAATGTTGGAGATTGCGCCGCAAGTACGTCTTCAAACTGATCCTGAGACTGGGAAAGAAGTAATTAACTTTAACTCTCTACTCACAGAATTAGAGATGGAGAGTAGAAATAAACTTGGGATCGCAAAACGTGGAAGCTATGCTAACGTAATTGCTGGTAGAAACGTAGCTGTGCACGGAGACATACAAATTAATACAGATTTTGCCCCAATGATCAATGGAGTTATTTACAATCGAGTAACTCAAAAGACTATGATGGATAGTGAAACTCACGACTTCATAGTTAACACAATTGGGATAGATATACTTCAAGAAGAATACACAGATTACTATATTTCATTGTACTTGTCTGCTGCAGTAGATGCTGCTAAAGATCCATTACAGCACTACTTAAATGATACCCCAGGTACTACAAGAGTAATCTCTTTAATGTTGAGTGTAGGTATAGACCCTGTAACAATAGCTATGTTCTTAAATCAACCAGGAATTAGAGCTGTTACAGATAGATACATGCTTGAAGAAACTACCCCAAATATGATGAAAGCTATTGCATCAGAGGTAGTTACTGAAAAGTATGAACTAGAACTCCCTGAAGACCTTATAGTAACTGATATGAACATAGAAGAGCTCTATGATAATATCAATGAAGCTAACTTTATAGATGAGGAAGGGGATATTATGCAAGAGCATGCAGAAAAACAGTTAGATCTAATCAACAACTTCTTAGCATTCTTTAGTGCAGGGGGAGAGTTGCAAAGATCTTATTCTGTAATGGCTGCAGATAACGCTAAAAACATTGGTCAAAGTGCAGGTATACAAGCATTTATGGATGCTCACGATGCTTTTGTGTACGAACTAAACCAAGAAAACTTTGTGTATGGGGTGCAAAATGTACTTGAAGACGATAGTTACCCATTCTCTAAAGCGTATGTAGATGCATATAAATCTGTATTAGATGTATCAGGGTACTTATTTAACTCATACAGCCCAGCAAGCTTTTACTTCAAAGACAAAATAAGGTTGATGACTGGTAGAGCTTCTTTGACAGAAGAACAACACAATCTTATATCTAGAGCTATTAACTATCATCTTCTTACTTCTGAGGGTTCTCCTTTAGCTCCTTTAATGGAACAAAAAGAAATAAACAAAAGATACTTTGGGGTAGTTGGGGTAGATGAAAACGGGCAAGAAATAATAGATGAATCTAAAACTGTAATAGCAGTATTAGAAAAAGTACAGGAATTCTACCCTAAACTTGCAGAGACAAGCTTTATGAAAGCTATGTCTAACGAGGTCGAATTTTTAACTACTGTAGAAGAAAAAAGTACTTACTTTAGGTACCTAATAATGAGCAACAAACCTCGAACACAAGAAGAGAGCAATGATATGATCTCTACGTTTGAAGATTTGTTATTTAATCCTCAAGTATTTATAGATTCTGAAGGAAAAACTCAAGAAGAAATAGAGTTTCAAAAAGAGCAATTAATCATGCTTGGGGAAATGTTTATTCAGAATGCTATGATAACTAAAGCATTCTCTTTGGGGGAGAATTCTTATTCAGAACTTATCCCAGCAAGATGGATTAGTGAAAGTGGGTTAAGCGATTTCTTCCGCAAAAAAGAGTTAGAACTAGATGAGTACAATGCACTAGACTCTTTCTTATTTGATTTCATGCGTCAGTTTGGGACATCAATAGCCCCAGAACTTAATAGTAAAAAAGGTGACGGTCTCCCACTAACTATAGAAGGGGTAACTAAATCAGATGGTACTTACGATAGAGCTAGAGGTATATTTAGTACTTTTGCCAAAGTATATTCTATATACGGTACACAACTATACATGTTAGATAAGGTAACCCCAAAAGGAAAAGCCATCTACACTAAAGTAATGCAGAAAGGCAGGCCTGGTAAATTCGTAGAGCACAATCTTAGAAACAATGGGAAGATTGACAATCAAAAATCTTTAATTAGATTAGGAGATATGGATATAACAGGTAAGTATGGTATGTCAATGCTGACTTACTTTGCAGTCAACAACATGGTGTACAATAAAGGTAAAAACTCCGGGCAGGCATTTATGGAAGCACACCTTGGCTTACCATTATCTACCGAGGGTGGTAAAAGAACTGCATCTAAAGCAACTAAAAAATGTAACTAATGGCTTGTAAATACGACGCACCTGGATTTATAGAAGACAGAAGAAGAGATCCTGTCTTAGAGCATATAGAAACTCTGCCTGGTAATAAAAGAGACTTACAGTATGTGCTTAGAACTTTAGCAGAGTCTGGAGTTATACGTTTATCAATAGATAATAAAATATACGTACATAATGGAGATTATTTTGGTCCTGGATCTGATGCATACTCTTCTGTAATTAGAACTAGAGAAGAAAATTTAAACGTTCTACAAGCTATAAATTCTTTAGTTGGGGATATATTTAAGTTTAAAGCTACGCAAACATGGTCTTACAAAAAACCATTAAATTACAGAACAGAGACATATGAAATTACGGTAGACAGAAATTTGTTTGAATCTACTCCTGCAGATTTTGCAGTAGATAAAAATTCCCCAACATTTGAACAAGATAAAACTACTGGACAATTTAGACTACCATTTGATCAACGAATGGTTAGAAATAATGAAAGTGCAAAACTTGAAGAACTTGCTAGCATATCTGAACGATTTGTAGCAGCATTCAAAGCTGCAGGTATAAACGTGGAAGTTGTATTTAATGCAGACTTAGATGCATACGGTAGAGTAGTCCCAATCTCCCCTACAGAAGCAAGAATAGAACTAAACCCACAGATTGCTACAATAGAAACAGCTTTTCACGAGCCTGCTCACATATTTATAGATCTTATTGGATTAAATAACCCTGATGTACAGGGAGCACTGAATGAACTTCGTGGAAGTGAATTAGATGCTTTAGTGAGAGAAAAGTATCCTGAACTTACAGGAGATAGATATGATAAAGAACTGTTAGCTACATACCTTGGGTTGGGTGGAGCAGAATATAAGTCTCAACCTAACGCTCTTCAAAAGTTTGTAAACAACATTATAGATTTCTTTGCTAGAGTATTTGGGTTAGATACTAGAAGTGGGGAAAGGCTCCTTGAAAGATTTATGCGTTTAGAGTATTCTGATGTTGAAAATGGGGTAATAGACGAAGCAGTTCAAGAAATGCGTGCAACAAAACGCAGAAAGCCAAAAGCCTCATCCGCAGCAACGAACACAAAAAGGGGGAGACGATCTACAATTAGGCAGCAATTTGCTGAAAGAGATCCACAAGTATTTGCACAAGACTTGATGGATAAGATTGCAGATAGAATAATAGTATTAGAAAGAAAAGGCGGAGTAATAAATAATAGAACAAAAGCTCTTAGATCTGAAGAAATACAATTATTAGAGTCCCTTAAATCTCAGCTAGCTTTACTAGAAGATGCTAATGAATTTTCTTCATTCGTACTAACTGCGCAAAGACGTGTGCGAGTTATGAATGCCCGCATGACGGCTTTAATAAATGAATGGCCTGAGCTTGGGGATGAACTATTAACTCAAGAGCGCTATGAAGCTAACATAGGGAGATTGGTTAGTATAATGGATGAGGTAAACTTTTACTATAACTCAGACTTTACAAAATCTACTCTCCATGTTATCAGCAGATTAGTAGATACTCAAATAGATAAATACGAAAAATCTCAAAAAGAAGGAGCTAGATCTAACCCTATATACAAAGAGTTGGTTAAAATGCAGGAAAGATTAACTGAAATAATTCCTGCACTAGAAAAACTGAACGAAGAAATTTATTACGTAGGGTTAGATTACCACGCAGATTGGTTGCTTGGTTTTCACGATACTAGCATTGATCCTAAAGTAGAAGCTATTATCAAGCAGATACAAGAAACTAAACGTTGGAGAGGTGGGGTGATGCCATTAGGACTAAGAACGTCAGATCCTAGAGTAAATGAGCTTAAGAAAAAATACAACAACAAGGAGATTACAAAGGACGAATACAATGATGAGATTAGAGAGCTAGCCATTGAGCATATAAAAGAAAAACTCCCAAATAGAACTACACTTAGGGAGATGCTCAGAACAGCATATAAAGATAAATCTTCTTACAGCTTCTGGGTAGACCCACATATTTACTCTTCTTGGGTACCTGCTCAATTGTTCCAGAAAGGAGTGCAAACTCATTTAACTGCTGGAACAGAGAAAACTAGGGCTGAAGTATTTAAATTGTCTTTAGCTAGACAGGCTTTTCAAGAAGGAACTGGGAAAACTGACTTTAACCCTGCTAAATTTAATGAAGAGCTTATTGAAAGGGTTACTTATTGGGTTGTAGATCCAACTACAGATAAGTCTGTAAAAATGGAGTTGCTATCTTTTGTACAACCATTCTTAATTGAGAAGTTCAATACTGCTAAGAAAGAGTTCTTTGAAAGTATTAAAAAGAAATACAATCCACCAAAGTATGATCCATCTTCCCCTGAAGAATTTATTGAGTGGAGAAACTCAGAAGATGGGAAAAACTACTATAAAGCTATTCAGCAATGGTGGAATGTAAATACTGATAAAACTGACAATGCAATTGAAAGCTTAGATAAAATTGCAGAAGAATACATGAGTCTTATAAAAGACGTATCTCGGATGCAGGGGCAGATACGTTCTGGTAAAGCTAAAGGAAAAGTATTAACTGAAGCATCTATTGAAAAACTTGAGCAAGATGTTCAAGCTAAAATGTTTGTGTTAGAGCAAATTGAGAAAGATGTGAAAGATATGGTTGTAGTTAATGAGAGTGCAGATAGATTTCTGCAAAACTACAGCCAAGGGAAATATAAAAAAGACTTAGTTATATTCCAAAAACAATACGCTAAGCCAAAAGAATCTTTATACGCTAACCCAAAGTATCAACGTATACAAAGTTCCCCAGTATTAAAGAATGCGTACGATTCTCTAATGAAGGTTATGGAAGAAAAGCAAAAACTATTAGGATTTAAAAATCCTATGCGTAAAAATGCTTGGGATGAGTTTTCTTACTTAGTACCATCTGTTAGAGAAAATACAAAGAACAGATTGATAGATCAAGGAGTGTACAAAACACTCAAAGATTCTATACAAGATGGAACACAGACACAAGCTACAGACACTAACTATGGGGTACTTTTAGATACTAATGGGGACCCACTAAAAAGTACAGCAATGTATTTTGTAAATGCAATTCCTGCTAGTGATGTAAGCAAAGATGTTTGGGAGAGTGTTGCATTGTTTGCTCACATGGCCAATATGCACAAAGCATTAGGTAAAGTTACAGACGTAGCTACTATGCAATTGACTCTTATGGAGAATATGGCTATCGGTAAACAAAATGCAGGCAATCCTATTATAAATTTTAGAAAAGCACGTAGAGGAGATCTAGAGCAAGTCCCTATGCAAGGAAGAGATTCTTTTATGTATAAGGCTACTAAAGAATTTATTGATAGTGTTATATATGGGCAAAGAGATATTAGAATTCAGTTCCAAGCTTTTGGGAAGACATTGGATGGGGGAAAGATTGCATCTAATATTGCAAAGTATACAGCTCTTAACACTCTGTCTTTAAACTTACTGCAAGCTACAAACCAATTCTTGCTTGATAACTTTCAATCTTTTAATGAGTCTATAGCATCAGAATATTATTCTACAAAAGATTTAGCTTGGGGTAAATCAGTGTATTGGGGAGCTGTAGGAGCTATTGCTGATTTAAATACGTTTACACAACGAACAAAATTAGGTCAAGCAATGGTTATGTTTGACGCCTTAGTAGAAAATACTGATGGTCCTCACGCTAGAGGAGGGAATACTGCAAAAAAAGTAATAGACACAAACAACTTGATGTTTGTGCAGAAAGGAGTAGAGCATGAACTTCAAGCAGTACGCATGCTAGCTTTAATGCGCAATACTAAAGGATTTAAAACTAAATCTAGGGAAACTATATTCGTAGAAAAAGGAAGTAGAAAACTTACTACAATAGATACTGGGGAAGAAGCTAATCTATGGGATGTACTCACTAAAAATGATAAAGGATATTTGCGTATAGATAGGATGGTTGGGAATTACACTAACAAAGATGTAGCTGCATTTACTCTTAAGCTTAGAGGTATATCTAGAATGACCAACCAGATTAAAGGTAGTATGGATAGATCACGCTATCAACGTAGATGGTGGGGTAAGTTAGTAGGTTTATTTAGAAACTGGATGCCCCCAGGTATTAGAAGAAGATTTGGACATGCAGATGGAGTGCATATAGATGAAGAAATTGGGAATGCTACTGAAGGTATGTATGTTAGTTTTGCAAGATGGATGACTGACATATTTACTACACAAGGAGCACTATCTAATCTCCCAGAATCTTGGAACTCAAGAACTGATATGGAGAAAGCTAACATTAAAAGAACTGGTATGGAGCTTGGATTTGGGGTTATGCTAATGGCTTTATCTACTCTTCTTATGTCTATGGTAGATGATGATGAAGAAGAAACACCATTGACCAGTTTTATGCTCTATCAAACAATGCGTCTTAAAAGTGAAATGTTTCAATATATGAGTCTTGGGGATGCGTACAGAATGATTAAATCCCCAACCCCAACAGCTAGACCTATTGGGAATATCTTAGATCTTGTATCGCATTTGTTTTTAAGAGAGATACCCTACGCTGCAGGCTTGCCTGTAGATGAAAAAAATATCTTTTATCAAAGAAATAGCGGAATGTTCAAAAAAGGGGATAGAAAAATAGCTAAAAAATTCTATCAAGCATTCCCAGTAGGGCCTGGATTGATGAAATCATTTAACGCTAAAGAAGCAATTGAATTCTTCGAACAATCCCCGTTTAAATAGCAAAAAACGAACAATAAAAAAAAGAGAGGTCACCCTCTCTTTTCTTTTTTAATTGCTACTACTAACAGGGTTAGATACCCAAGAAGATCCATAACTGAATCCTCAGTATTATCATCTACCCCTACATTTCTAATCCTTGATAACTTATCATCTATTCTAACTGCAATCGAATCTGATGCTTTTAGCTTAGAGAATATCCTAATTGGGGATAAAGCTGAATCTCCGTAAGCTGCATTCTTAGTTGTAAGAAGTTCTTTAACTTCATCTAAAACTTTAACAGCTTCTTCAATAGTAGAATGTTCTACCTTTTGAATATTAACAGGACCAGCTGTGCTGTGGGATTGGCTCCAAATTGTGTCACTCATTGTATAATTGTATTTGTTCGTTATCTGTTAAAGGTTTTGGGAGCCCAAACCAATCAATCTTAGATTCAAGCATTTCATTGATTTTTACAAAATGCCCATTCCCAAAAAAGCCAGCTCTCCCAAAACTATACATTTCTGCAGCTGGGTGAGCTGATATTAACACTCTATCTTCAGGAATATACTTTTTATACTTCTCTGCGTGTTTGCCCCAGAGAACAAATATAGTTGAAGGCTTATGCTTGACAATGCTTTTGATTACATTAACAGTAAAAAATGTCCATAAATGGGAATGACTTGCCGGATTTCCTTCAACAACAGTTAACGAAGTATTTAAGAGAAGCACTCCTTGTTTAGCCCAATGAGTTAATGAGTAATCAAACTCATCTGGGGTGTGGTAATACTGCGCATTCAGCTCTCTTGTAATAACTTTTAAGCTTGGGGGTATAGGGGTAGAGTTTACCCCAAAAGCAACCCCAATAGCTTGTCCATTATGATATGGGTCTTGCCCTAAAATAACTACTTTAACATCAGAAAGTTGACAGAGTTCAAAAGCTTTAAATGTATCTACCCCCGCAGGGTAGATTTTTCTGAGTTTCTTTTCTTTCTGAATCTCTTTCTGTATTGTAATAAATTTAGGGTCAGAGAATAGGGGGGACAATACATCCCCCCAATCTCCTAGTTTATCTTTCCAGGTCATGTTTCTTTGGTAAATATAGTTCAGGATTAAATACTTCGTAATCCATATTTAAGATACTAAATAATTCACTGTCCTCAGGTAAGTCAACATCAAGCTTTGCTTCAAGTTCTCTACGCAAAGACTCAGACTGAAATAATATCTTTCCTGTATGTCCATCTATATCAAATCCATGAAACTCTAGTATCTTTAATTTCCACAAATCATCTATCTTAGAGTATCTCCCGTTAATAAAATGCTCAAAAGATTTAGTTGCTGATGCTGGTGGGGAGAAAACAAACATTACATGATACGGGTCGGGATCGTATCTTTTTATAAAGTTTCTAAACGAACACAATGCTTCTTCAAATTTTAGAAACAATGGGTCCCCAGAGAATCTATACAGTAATGCTATTACTTCCCCAACATTATCAGGTTCTAACCCAATAAAACAATTGATAAATAGCTTATCCCACATAAATAGACTTCTGTTTCCCCCAAGAAATGGGAGAGCAAAAGTGCTACTTGTTGTGAGTTTAGCCACCACCAAATCATACCCAACCAACTTACCATTAACTGTTGCTTGGTAGATGTAGTTAAATTTAAATGGGTATTTTGATTTAGGGTAGACAGTATCTCCTACAGTATAAGCTAACCCTTCAGGAGTATAAATCTTTACAATCCCGTCTTCGTTAGATTCTTGTAGTAAATTTAATACCCCACCTGTTAAACGAACACTTCTTCCGTTCTGTGGGGTTAGGGTGAATTTTGAAGTTACCATTCGTCATCAGGGGTTTGTGGGTTAGAAAATATAGTATTGATATCGTGTACAATCAACTCTGGAATTATATTTTCCCCAAACTCCCTAATAACATCTTGCTCTGTCTTTAAAAGATAGACTAATCTAAAAGTCTGATTAAACTTAAAGATTCCCTCTGTCATACCAAACTGCTCTACATACTTTTTAATAGTAAATGCTTCAAAATCTTTTGTTCTATCCTTTAACCAATTCTGTGCAGTCTTTTCCCCTACTCCTTTTAGTCCCGGAATATTGTCTGTAGAATCCCCCATAAGCATTTGTTTCCATAGAAACCACAATGCTACTGCGGGAGAGGTATGTACAAACTCTGTTGTACGATAATTATAATGCATGCCAACACATTGATACAACACATCTTTATCTGGGGAGCAGATGATAGTCTTACGTTCCGTATTATACGAATAGTAAGCCACTAAATCATCTGCCTCTAACTCAGATAAATATGTAAACTTCCACCTCTGAATTAAATACTCTTGCAGTGCTAAGAATATAATTGGGCGTGAGAGTTTTGCATCTTTGCGTCTAGCTTTATACTCAGGGTCAACGTTATATCTAAAACATTTTCCCTTAGTAAGAAACCCAGCAAAAGAAGAGGTATTGCAAGTATTCAACATATGATTCAAACGTTGATCAAGACCTGCAACAGCCTCTTCTAATGTAGGTTTATCCATCTCGTAGTACAACAAAGAATCCCCATCAATCAAACATATATCATTACCTTTTGGGATTCTTTCTATACTCATTACAGTGCAGTTAAACGATTAGCTTCTTCTTGGATTTTGTTGAGTTGATCAGAGTACTCTTTCATTATCTCTGCACGCATAATCTCCCACTCTTCGTCGGTCTTAGCTGCGTAAGTAGATGAGTGATAAATTGATCCGTTAACCCCAGTCAAGCTAGAGTGTACGAAATACTGCAAACAACGAATAGCTCCTGTAGAATCATCAGGTACTGCCCCAACGTGCATGGGATCTACAAACACATTGTGAATCTCACCTGAGTAACAGTTGATATACATCAACCCCCCAAAGTGAAGACCTTTAACACAGGAATGGTGGTCATTAGTGTTTACCTTATCCCAAGAATCAAGACGATGCACACACCCAACTTTAATGAAATGTCCAGGCTTAGAATACCCATTAGGACCTTCGCAGTAAAATTCATCTCCACGATTTCCCATCACCGCAGGTTCAAACAAACGATCTTCTACAAATTCTGGGAGACCTTCAGATTCAATCTCTCCTGTATCTGCATTGAATGTACGTTTGTAACGATCAACCATTTCCCCAGTCTCAGTATCAAACTTGTGTAGAATCTCGCTAGATACTTTATACCCATTCAATAATCCCTCTTTGGTGATTTTGATTTGGTACATAGTAGCACGCTTTGTTGCAACTTCTTCACTCAGTCCGTGCTCCTCCATAAGCTCTTTCTTAAGCTTAGGGTGTACATACTTCATGTTAATGAAATTGAACATACGCTCAGAGAACTCTTCCCCATTCCCATTCTTATTCTTTGTACGAAGAACAGGGTTACGTAACCAACGAGTCCACAACTTAATCAAAGGTTCAAAGTCTACCCCCATATCTATAGACTCATAGATTCTATCTACAAGAGCTTCAGGCATAGGTATATTAGATACTGAATCTTTTGTTTTAAGGAAACACTCCCCACTTACAGGATTTACATAGATGTGCTCGCACTTACTTTGCACAAGTTGTGAGTAATCCTGAACTGTAAGAGATTTAAACTCCTCTAACGCTAAGTTGTAATCCTCTAATGAGTTAGCTTCATTAGCAGCATCTGCAACTTTTAGCATTGCTTGGTACAAATCTTTATCGTATGATACTGAAAACGGGGTGTTTCCATACGAACCTGTGATTTGCCCATCCACAACATTAATGTGAATCATAAATGTAAAATTTAAGGGTTAATTTTTGTGTGGTAAATTAATTTCTATATCAAGTTTACCACGAGACTTGAGATAAAATTCTACTTCTTTTTCGAACAAAGTGTCATCGTAGGGGAATGATATGTAGGACATTAAATTATCAACTCCTTCTATGAATTCTTCTTTGCTACGATTTAATTTAACAGCCTCATAATCAAGTATATCCGCTGCTTTTGTATCTTCTAAGATAAACAATTCTCTAGACTTTTCAGCTATATCTTCTTGGTTATCTGTACTATTTACAAAGTGCTGGAACTCTATCATTCTCTCTAACATATCAATGATATCCTTCAATCCTGCAGAAGAAACATCTATGTTTCTATACACATCTACATACTTACACAAATTCTCGTACATTTCAGAGTACTCAGGGTTAATAAATCCTACTCTCCTAAGCCACTCAGGAACACTTTCTATAGCTTTACCCGTTAAAAAGATTTTTAGCTTACTATCCACAATATAAGTGTTAGATGTTTCATCCCAACTGCAGAAAAATTCATCAATGTGCTTACAGTTAGGGTTA
>Ga0099849_1000753_pt1 | contig 15022 bp, 18 predicted proteins | sample CB_VirMetaG_4_FD_78177 | JGI IMG/M metagenome (GOLD analysis project Ga0099849, IMG submission 78177) | Freshwater to marine saline gradient viral communities from Chesapeake Bay - CB_1508_1M Viral MetaG | ecosystem: Environmental > Aquatic > Marine > Coastal | place: USA: Chesapeake Bay... | reverse complement strand
TTATCCCAAGAAGGGTGGAAAACGTTTGGGTACTCATGACACAAAGGCGGCGGCATTGAAACAGTTGGCAGCAATTGAGATAAACAAGGAATCAACAGGGGGTGAAGATATTGATGAATCACTATTAGTAGAGTATATATCTCGGTCTGACCTGAAACGATTGGAAGATTACGCAGACCAATTATTTGCGGAATATGATATAGATGTTGTTCTCACAAAACATTTTCACGAACGGTTAAATGACCCAAGAAATAAACGTGATATTACCGTAGATGAAATGAAGAAAATATTCAACAGCACGCTCAAACGCCACGGTGATGCGATAGAAAGGTTGAATAGTGGTGCGGAACGAGTCGTAAAGAGTATGTCCACAGACATCAACATGCCATTCGTTTTCCAATGGGACGATAGGAATCAAGAATTTGATTTGGTGGCAAAGACAGTAATGAGAAAACCGAATTTCAAATCATACACTCCGTTTCTCAAGGTTGATTCGGTTTCAATGGTCGGTGACTTATTGACGGAGGGAGGAGCATTCGGACATTTGATACATCCGTATGAAGAACCCGACATGACTTTTGATGACCTCGTTGAATTGGCAACTCGTGCTTTGAGTGGGGAGTTGAACGTGGAGGGTGATGTTCAAGAAAAGTTGGATGGTCAAAACTTGAATATTACATATAAAGATGGAAGGATTGGAGCGGCACGTAACAAGAGCACAATTAAGAACCCGATGACAACCGCTGAGGTTGCAAGTAAATTTGAGGGACGGGGAGGTATCAAGACTGCGTTTGTAGAGGCGATGAATGATTTAGAACAGGCATTGGAAGCGGTTGGTGTGGACAAACTAAACGATTATTTCGCGAATGGTCAACGATTCCTAAATATTGAGGTCATCTTCCCCGAGACTAAAAACGTGATAGATTACGGGGCTGGAGCATATTTGGTATTGTTGGGAATGGTTGAGTATGATGATAAAGGAAAGATTGTTCAGAATCTCCCCGCACTTGCGAGGAAGTTGGAAAGCACAATCAATCGAGTGAATGCACAACAGCAGAATACATTCACTATTATCGCACCGAAACTTTTGCAGATAGCAAAGTCGGATGATTTTGATTCCAAGGTAGGGTATTATACAGGTGAGATAAAAAAAATAGCATCTGAGGCGGGATTATCACTTGGTGCAAAAATAGGCGACTATTATGATACGAAGATACAGGAGTATGTAGAAGAAAATTTCAATCTCGACGATGAGCTGGAAAATGCACTTGTTGACAGGTGGTCACGTGGTATAAAGAGTTTCCGATTCGATAAGAACAATCTCGGCGACCAATACGAAAAATTCAAAGAAATTGATAGTAAAACTATTGGTAGTGTATTCAAGAAAATACGTTGGCCGATAGAGAAATTGGTATTACAGGTAGGTGCGGATACGATGTCGAATATTAGTGACTTCCTGTCCGCCAATCCGAATGATACTGTCCAACAGATTCGTTCTGAATTGAAAACGTTGATTCAACAGGCACGTTCGGCAAAACAGCAGGGTAATGAGAGTATTTATAGAAAATTTGTAGAAAATTTGAAACGATTAGATGCATTGGGAGGTTTTGACCGAATAATTCCATCCGAGGGGATTGTATTTCCATACATGGGTAGGTTGATGAAGTTTACGGGAACATACGCACCGATAAATCAATTGTTGGGGTTATTTAGATATGCGAGATAAATTGTATTATTATAACTATTTATAATTAAAAAGATATTATGTCGAAGTTACAGAACATCAAGGCAATCCGACAGATGTTGGATGGAACACACAGGACACAGACAAGAACACGTATCGGGTTGAGTGACGCGGATTCCGCATTGGAGCGGTCACGAACTCGTGAGGTAGGTGAGACTTGGGAAGAGAAAAATGCAAGTGGGGATGTCATTGCGATATGGGAGCAACGTAAAGGATATCGTGTTCGGAAGGGTGTTAATCATAAGGTAGTAGAAGAGATTCGGGCATTCCTAAATGAGTATCCGAATTGTTATGATGATTGTCGAACAAAGAAGAAGGGTAAATTGGACGAACGATTCAGAATGAAATTCGGTCGTTGTGCGGATTGTCAAGCAAGGTATGAGACCAAATTGAAGTTATCGGGGGGATGGGAAGAATACGAACGGGAGCAGATGAAGGCGAACGCCGACGCATTCTTCGAACAGGCGGACAGGGAGATAGCACTTGTATATGAATCTCTCACGTCAAGTTCAATTGATTACGCTAACTCAAACGGAACGATGGATTCATGGTCGGCAGACCCCGAAATGGCGGAACGTATGTTGAGGGAATATAAGGGTTATAAAGAAATTGCATATGAACGTATAAATAATTATAAAACTCAAAAACAGGACTAATCATGGTAATAAAATTTTTAACACGTAATGGTTTGTATTTAATACTCGCCTTCGTTCTTGCGTCATTCACAACGGCATATTACACTACTTGTAATACTCATACTCCCGTCGAGGATGTTGTGGTCACTGATTCAGTAACAACTACGATTGATTCCACACTTGTAGATACTATTTTCACGGATACATTGGGGGAGTGATATGGCAGAGGATAAGATAATTGTAGTTACTGGAGGGGGTGGTGATAACGGAAAGAAACCACTTTTGATATACTTGGCAGTGACACTACTATTGTGTATTGCATCATTTTTCACGGCACACTATTTGCATTTGAAAACCGATGTATTTTCAGAAGTCAAGAAAGATACTGAAATTGTATTGGAAGAATCCGGTAGAATAAAGGTTAAGATTGACCGTATTGAGGCCGATAGAAATTTGACTATTGAAGAGATACGTATTTTGAAAACCAAGATAGATTCTTTACACACTATTATGGACACATCTGCGGATTCTTCATGTGAAATGAGTATACAAGAAGTTCGTGAAGCGATGAGAATTTTGGGGAATTAATTATGAAATGTCTATTATTTTTCTTATCTTTACTATTCACCAATTCGGTATTTTCTCAAATGTTGGTGTATGGAGATTCTGTAACAGTATCTAATGAATTCTTAATCCGTAGTGCAAACAAGATGCAGACTCTTCAGAATGAGTTAGAGAAATTCCAAATGAGTGATTCTTTGAAAACCGAGACCATATTGAGACTCGAAACACTCAATATACAGACACAGGCTATTGTAGAACTGAAAGATACCGAGTTGGAAATGTATCGTGGATTGGCGAATCGTTTCGTAGAACTCCCACCATTGGGAAATCCGAAGTGGCACGAATCTAAAACGTTCAATTTTGTCGCGGGGGTCGTGGTAGGAGGACTCGTAATATATTCGGGTGCATACATTGTATCTAAAATAAATTGATGTCAGAACAGACTAACATACGAAAACTTGTTGAACAGGAACTCGCACTGTGTGCTGGCAATCATGAGTATGCCATCAAAAAATATTTTATGGTAGAACACCCCATACAGGGTAAGATATCATTTAATCTGTATCCATTTCAGTCAAAGACACTTCAAGAGTTATTACGACACAAGTATAATATAATACTGAAATCCCGTCAGATGGGAATTTCTACACTTGTGGCATCTCATGCGTTGGTCAATATGTTGTTCAAAGACAACTTTAAGGTATTGGTTATCGCTACCACACAGGAGGTTGCAAAGAACTTGGTGCATAAGGTGAAGGTGATGTATAGTAATCTTCCATCATGGCTAAAAGTGCCAGCGGAGGACAACAACAAACTTCAGTTGACATTACGTAACGGGTCATCAATCAAAGCGATTTCGTCTTCACCCACCGCGGGTCGTTCCGAAGCACTTTCGTTATTGATAATTGACGAGGCGGCATTCATTGATTCGATAGATGAGATATGGACATCCGCACAGATGACGTTGGCAACGGGTGGTGATGCCATCCTACTTTCTACTCCGAATGGTGTGGATAATCTGTTTCATCAGTTATGGACAGACGCGGAGATGGGCAATTCTCCTGAAGGTATGACTGCATTCAATCCAATAAAATTGAAGTGGGATTTACATCCTGACCGAGACCAAGCGTGGAGAGACCAACAAACACATCACCTTGGGGAACAGAAGGCGGCGCAGGAGTGCGATTGTGATTTTCTAACTTCCGGACATTCTGTCGTGGATGGAACTATAATAAAATGGTATGAAGAAAACATGGCAAAAGACCCTATTGAACGTAGGGGAATGGATGGAGATTATTGGATTTGGAAATATCCAGATTATACGAAGTCTTATGTTGTATCTGTCGATGTGGCGAGAGGTGATGGTAGTGATGATTCATGCATACAAGTATTTGATGTTGAGTCTATGGAACAGGTCGCGGAATATATCGGAAAGGTTTCGCCGAGGGACTTGGGGAGGATGGCAGTTACTATTTCGACCGAATACAACAAGGCGTTACTTGTCATTGAAAATAAGAACATCGGGTATGATTCGGTTCAGGAGGCGATAGACATTGGATATCAGAATCTATTTTACAGTTACAGGAACGATGTATATGTAGACCCCGCCAAACACATTTCAAGGGGATACGACCTGAAATCGAAAAAGGATAAAGTCCCAGGGTTCACAACAAATACGGCTAACCGTCCGATGATAATTTCTAAGATTGACAGATACTTTGCAGAGAAAGCCGTGACTATTTATTCTAAACGGTTGATATCACAATTATATGTATTTGTGTGGTATGGTGGGAAAGCACAGGCAAGGCCGGGTAGAAAGGACGATGCAGTAATCGCATTGGGTATTGCACTTTTTGTCAGGGACACCGCATTGAAACTACACACTTTGGGTATTGATTTGACAAAACAGGCGTTAAAACATATGCATAAACGTGTTCACAAACCCGACATGAAAAGGTTAGGAACAGAGTGGACACAAGATGATGGACGGGGTAATACTATTTCCACACGGTGGTTGTTATAAAAACGAGATGATATGTCTGAATTCAAAAAAATAATTAATAGGTTGTTTTCACAAAAGGTAATTGTGAAACGAATGCCTAACAACAGGTTGAGAGTTATTGATTATGACAAACTCCAATCGGTTGGTAATAATATCGTGCCCAACTATCTTGGGGTTAAGTCATCTCTATACGGAAATTCACAATACGTATCGGGATATAATCAAGATGACATGGTTGATACCGCGAGGATGACCATGTATATGGATTACGATGCTATGGAGAGTGACGCAATCATCGCCGCGGCATTGGATGTATACGCAGATGAGGCTACGGTTAAGGATGATTTTGGAAATGTGTTGACGATAAATTGCGAGGATGACATTAAAAAAAGAATATTACACAATTTATACTTTGATATTCTCAACGTGGAATTTAATCTTTGGCATTGGATTCGCACTCTCTGTAAGTATGGTGATTTCTTTTTATACATGAACAATGTACCCGGAGTTGGTGTAGTAGACGTAGTTCCGATTCACCCATCCCTCATCAAACGGGATGATTATTCGGGGGAGGACGGTAATCAAACACAATACCGATATGAAGGTGAGGGACAGTATAGTTACAGTAATGTTGAGAATACTTTTGAGTATCATGAGATTGCACATTTCAGGGTATTGACCGACACCGATTTCCTACCATATGGTAAGTCTTTACTTGAGGGGGCGAGGAAGGTTTGGAAGCAGTTGACGATGATGGAAGATGCGATGTTGATTCACAGAATTATGCGGGCGCCTGAACGTAGAATATTCAAGATTGATGTCGGAAATTTACCACCCGAATCAATAGATGCATATATTGAGGATATTTCTAATTCCATGAAGAAGATTCCGTATATCGACCCACAAACCGGCGATTACAATCTCAGGTTTAATCTTATGAATATGTTGGAGGATTTTTTCTTACCAACACGTGGTGGCGAGAGTGGGACTGAGATTGATACATTGGCGGGTCTTACAAATGATGGTAACCTCGAGGATATTGAATACCTACAACGTAAGCAGATGGCGTATCTGAAGATTCCCCGTGCTTACCTTGGGTATGATGAGGGTGTGGAAGGAAAAGGAACACTTGCGGCGGAGGACATTAAATTCGCAAGATTCATAGAACGTATTCAAAAAATTGTAGTATCTGAATTAGAAAAGATTGGTCAGATACATTTGACCATGCAGGGTTACAACACGGAAGACGTGATAGATTTCTCACTAAAATTATCCACACCATCTCTGATATACGAACGTCAAAAGATAGATATTCTCACACAGAAGGTTTCTCTTGTTGAGAGTCTTGCGGAGTTGAATATTCTGTCAAGGAAGTGGTTGTATGAGAACATATTTAATATGTCAAAGGATGAGTGGACAGCGGAACAACAGTTGGTCATCGAAGACTTAAAACGTAAGTTCAGGGAAGAACAGATTACCTCGGAAGGTAATGACCCATTGGTATCGGGTGAATCTTTCGGAACTCCACACGACATTGTCTCCATGCAAGTTGCGAGTAAATTGAGTAAATACAAGGACTTCAATCCTCAGGATTATGAAGTGTCTGATGATGACCCCCGACACGATAATCCCGGCAGACCAAATAATCCTGTAAATTGGGAGACGGATAGAGACCCAATTAACGGTAGAGACCCGACGGGTCGTAAAACTTTCCAAACAACCTTGACTGCGAGTAAACAGGTTGACAAGATAAAACGGTCAATCGGAAAACTCTCACTGAAACAGATGTTGACAGAAGATGTTGACATGGATGGGATGGATGAGTTGGTTGAAAAAAATAACGGTTAATTGAGGAATAATACTATTTATAGTATATTTATTATTAAATGGGACTTGAATACATGAAGAAATTCAAGCATAGTAAGATAAAAAACACGGCAATCCTCTTTGAACTATTGTCAAAGCAGGTCACTGCCGATGTATTATCTGAAACGAGCAACAAATCACTGCCGATGATTCGTAAGTATTTCAACTCCAAAACAGAGTTGGGTAAGGAACTTGCATGCTACCACATAGTGACAGAGGCTATTGGTAAACGTGAATCATCTGCCAATAAGATATTAGAACTTGCGGTTCAGCATCGTAAACGACTTGACGTGAAGAAATTGGCACGTGAAAAATACAATCTTATATCAGAACTCCGAACGGTTTACGATATAGATATGTTCTTCGAATCACGGGTGAGTAATTACAGATTATACGCGGCGTTGTATAAGATGTTTGAATATGATTCATCTGACAACCCGACCGCTCATGTTGAATCGTATGAGACGATTTTAGAACACATGACTTCGACTCCAAAGGCTAATATGATTTCCGAGGGTAAGAAGATGTATTCTGAATCAGAGTCACCCGAACTTCAGGCGTTGACCTTTAAGATGATTGTTGAGAAATTCAACAAAAAATACAAGAACTTGTCGGAACGTCAGAAGCAATTGATTAACCGATTTATCACGGAGAATACAAGTTTAGAACCATTCAAGAATTATTTTTATGGTGAGGTAAAGTCGGTTCGTAATGACTTGTATGAAATAGCAAAAACGGTTGATGACAAATCTTTACGGATTAAAATAACTGAGAGTATTACATTGATGAATGAGATGGTTACTTCCAAATACATCAAGGATGAACACTTATCCGCGATGTTGAAGTATTATCAATTAGTTGATGTATTAAACGGGTAAAAATATGCGAAGAATAACATTGACACACAAACAGGTTGAAGAACTTGAAGAGAAGGGTATTCTACAACTTGAGGACGGTAGTTACATAACTGTTAAGGGTGGTGGAAATAAAGAGTCAGATGATGATGAGTTAGAGGAGATGAACACGACCGCATCTGCGGGAGGTTCATACAATACACCGTATGCATTTTCCAAGACAAAAGGTGGTGGAGGTAAAATCCACAAGGATTACGAAGAGGTAAAAAATGACTATTTAAAAGAGATGTATAGCAAGATTCTTGAGGTCACATACAACGACTTCAAGAACGATGACAGTATGACTAATAAGCAGAAGATAAATAGTAGTCTTAAAGAGATTTCAAATCAGATGTATAATATTGAGAGAACATTGAAACGTATCTCAAAACTAAAAACCGAGATGGGTGCAGATAGTGGTGTATTTCTAACCAACACATTGCGTAATTTCAATAAGATGTCACAAAGAATTTTGAAGATTGGAAATTACATTCGGGAATTGAATAAATAGGATATTGAAATGAAAAAAACAACTAAAAACTTACTCCGAAAGATTATCAAGGAAGAAATTCAACGCACTATTGCGAATAGTAATAAACGACGTAAAGTTTCTATTACGAATAGTAAACGACGTAGAATCAATGAGCGGTATGGATATCAAGATTTAGAAGATGAAGAAACTGGAATAACCGAAGACCAATTTATTGATATGTTGGATGAAATCGGTTGGGAAGGAATTGATACTCGTTGGTTAGAACCACATAGACCATCCGAGGTTATGCAGGAACTTGACCCAATAATGTATGCTGAAGAGTTTAACACGTGGGAAGCAGAGGAAGCAGACATCACTTCAGAAGATGAAGATTATGATGAGGAAGAATCAGAAGAACTATTTAAAGATTGGTTTGATGAAATCGGTGATTGGAAGTATCACATTGAAGAATGGTTGAGTAATTATGATGTGTCTCGTGTAATGAACGAACTTGACCCAACGTTGTATCGTCAAGAATTCTTAAATTATGTAGATTCACAAGGGGATTATTAAACAAATGAGATTTACAATGAAAACCACAACAAAGAGACTACTCCGTAAGATTATCAAGGAAGAGATACGACGCACTATTACGAATAGTAAACGACGTAGAATAAACGAATCTGATGTTAAAAAGAAAATAAATAGAAGAGGTGATGTAGATGGTCTTATAGTAACTCATAATGGTAATAATTATGAGATTGTTTATTCGGGTGATTTTACTATGAGTAGTGCTATACAACCATATGGTATTGTAATGCCAGGTGATGATATGGTTTCATTTTTAGGTAAAGATAAAAAAGCTAAATCTATTTGGAAACAATTAAAACCAAAGGTTGATAAGTTTCTAAAATCAAACAAATCCGTAAACGAACGTGTATTGTCAGAAAAGACAGTATACTGGAATGCTCCCGCAAGTGATGAAATAATGATATTCCAACACGATGATGGCACACGAGAGGAAATCCGTCCAGACTATGACGGTGAATTCCAATTCATGGGTAAATGGTTTGATACTAATGACGTGGACGGAGAAGGCGATTTTGTCACAGATGTTGAACAAATGCTCAACAGTCAACTTCCCAACATCAATTTTGAATATGACGAAGATTTGGTATAAATCTCAAGGAATGTGATATGAAGCAGATATTAGTAGAATACTTACCATTCAATTACACACCATCCAATATCAATGAAGGTGTTGGGGGTAGTGATAAATTCGTGGTTAGTGGAGTCCTACAACGGGCAGGGGTTAAGAATCAGAATGGTCGTATATACCCAAAACCTATTCTCGAACGGGAGGTAGAACGGTATAAGTCTACTGAAATCCGAGAACGTAGGGCATTGGGTGAACTTGACCATCCCGATTCCGGCGAAGTCAACCTTCGGAACGTATCACATAACGTATTGAACGTTGAGTGGAAGGGAGACGATTTACACGGGGAGGTTGAGGTCTTGAATACTCCGTCGGGTAATATACTGAAGGAATTATTCAGGTCAGGTATCACATTGGGAATATCTTCTCGCGGAATGGGGTCGGTTCAGCAGATTGATGAAAGTACCGTAGAGGTTCAAGATGATTTCCAATTAGTATGTTGGGATTTTGTATCCAATCCATCCACACACGGCGCATTTATGTCTCCGAGTGGAATGGGTGGCGGAAGTGGAATATCTGCGGTACACGAGTCTGTTAACCGTGGTGTTGATTCAAATTCAAAGTATGATAAGGCACATAATTTAATACGTGACATCGTTTGCGAACTGTCGGGTGTTTGTTGCATAAAATAGGAATAATATGAAAAGTGATACAAAAAATAGATTACGTAAGTTGATTCGTGAAGAGATTCGCCGTCAAAACAAACGTAGACTTTTCGAAAGTACCAATCCAAGAGATATGCGTAACGAGTTTATCCAAGCGGTACGGGGTTACGGTGAGTTTAGAAATTCATTTCCACAATCATCCGATATCAAGTCAACTGTAAATGAAATTGGAAAATTGGTAGAGATGGCGGAGACTGTTACGTTATCAGAAACTCAGGAGTGGTTTGATAATGTCACGGTGAATCGTCACATGAAGCAGTTGGGTGAAGCGTATAAAGTAATGCAGAAAACTGGCACTGAATTGGTACAGGCACAACAACGGTTTGAATCTGCATACGAAGATATCGGACAAATCCTTGGTAAGTACTATGAGGTATAAAAACGACAAACGAGACCGACTCCGTAAGGTTGTCGGATTAATGACCAAGAAGGTAATGAGAGAATATCAAGATGAGGAGTCACAATCTTCTCCAAACTCAAGTCTCAACGAATACGGTGCATCTGTTGCTACCGAGGTTATCCGAGAATTGGTGGATGACCTAATACTGACTACTGAAATGCATATTCAGGAGAATTACGGTAGTATGGATGCGAAGCAGTTCAGGGAACAATGGGCAAAGAGTATATCACAGATAGAGAGAAAAATTCAGAATACATTAAAAAATATGTCAAAGGGTTAAATAAATAGTTTATGAATAGAAGAGAAAAAAAACGTAGGTCTTTACTTGCTGGTGGATTAGGTGCAAATGTTGTGGATGGTGAACTGAATACCGCCATCCAAATGTGGAAGCAGGAATTAAAAAATTCAGAAAATTTGAATCGGTTGTATGAGAATCGTGAGTTTGTAAAACCGTCGGTTCGGAAAAGAAAGATGATACAATTCGCAAAATACAGAAATAGTTTTCAAGAAGATTAAAAAAAGTTCGTATAAAAACGGTTTTTTCAAAAGTTTTTGTATATTTATTTTTTGATGTTAGATACGAATATCTAACCCAAACAACAATTTACCTACCATTAAGATTGACGAATAATCTTACGAAAGTACAAACAGGAGATTTTGTATGGAATTTAATTCTAAACTGTTGAACGAGGCGATTGCAGATGCAAAGGCCGTTCGTGAGACAGCAGTTCAGACCGCGATTAGCCGGTTGAAAGAGAGTTTTGAACCTACTGTTCGTCAGTTGGTTACTCGTAAACTTGCCGAAGAGGGTGAGATGGAAGATGACGATATGGAGATGGAAGAACCCGCTCCAGCACCTGCTCCAGCCCCTGAACCGGCACCTGCACCAGCGCCAGCACCCGCTCCCGCTGAAGAAGAAGATGACTTCGAACTCGAAAGTGTCATTCGTGAACTTGAAGGTGAGATGGAAGACGATTACATGGAAGAAGGTGAAGACATGGAAGACATGGAAGAAGGTGAAGACATGGAAGAAATGGAAGAAGGTGAAGACATGGAAATGGATGAGATGGACGAAGCGATTCGTGAACTCGCCGAAGAAATGGGAATTGAAGATGAAGATGACATGATGGAAGAAGCCGAAGAGGGTGACGAATTGGATGAAATCATTCGTGAACTTGAGGAAGAACTTTCAGAAGAAGAAGACGAAGAACCTATGGGTGAATCACGTCGTGGTAGTGTCGTAAGACGTAACCGCAGTCGTGGTCGTGGTCTCAATGAGTCACGCGTAGTCAACAAACTTCGTAATCAACTTCGTGAGGCATACGATGTAATTCGTAAGCAGAAAGACACTATCAACGAAGTCGCTCTTTTGAATTCAAAACTTCTATATCTTTCAAAGATTACGAGTAACAATCAACTTTCTGCTGAAAAGCAGATTAAGGTTTTGGAAGCATTTGACCGTGCCAAGACAATCCGTGAGGTGAAGTTGGTATATGCGACTATCGCAGAGAGCATCCGTAACACCGAGAAGAAACGTTCAAGGAAGATTACAGAGGTTGCATCACGACCAATGCGTTCTGACCGTAAGAAAATTTTAACAGAGAATAACGATATGGTATCACGCTGGCAGAAGTTGGCTGGTATTAAGTAAAAAAATGAGGAATAATAATGAATGTAAATAGTCTATTACCAAAGCAGGCACACCAAAAGCGTAGGGCTGAGGTGATGCAACTGCAATCAAAGTGGGAACGGACGGGACTCCTTGAGGGTAATCTCTCAGAGGTTGAACGTAGTAACATTGCCCAACTTCTCGAAAACCAAGCACGTCAACTCGTAACGGAAGCAAACCGTACGGGTACTGCACAGGGTTCAGAAGAATGGGCAGGTGTGGCACTTCCACTTATTCGTCGTATCTTCGGTGAAATTACGGCAAAGGATTTTGTATCTGTACAACCTATGAATCTTCCATCAGGACTTGTTTTCTGGTTGGAGTTCAAGTATGGAACAGGTCAACCCGGCTTCGCAACAGGTTCAGGTAAGGATTCTCAAGAGGATTCTATTTGGGGTGTAAGTGATGCAAGTAAGGGCGCGGAAGTTGCCACAGGTGGTCTTTATGGAGCAGGACGTTTCGCCTACTCTATCAACGACTACAATGTAAGTTCACTGCACGCAACTTCTGCTGTTGGTTTCACTCCAACTGCTACTACTGCATCTATTACTGACGCTAATTTCAACACCGATATCAATTTTGATACCGAGTTTTCAGCAAGTTTCACTGGTGACCTGTTCAAACTTACTATTCCGGCATCAGCATTGTCAAATCCTGACGTCGAAGGTGTACGTGCATTTACTGTATCTGCAACAGGAATTAACACACAGTATAACGAGTTTACTACATTGTCAAGTGATAAGTCACTTATTACGTTTGTAGTATCTGGTTCAAGTGGACTTGGTGATACTGAAATCACAGATTTGACAGTATACTATCAGAAGCAGCCAAACGATATTACTCGTGGTGACTTTGAAGATGGTAAGACTGGCGATGACCCACTGGACATCCCTGAATTGAACCTTGAGTTCCACAGTCAAGCACTTACTGCTAAGACTCGTAAACTGAAGGCAATTTGGACTCCTGAATTCGCGCAGGACATCAACGCATATCAGAACATTGACGCTGAGGCGGAACTTACAGGTATTCTCGGTGAGTATGTTGCTCGTGAGATTGACCTTGAGATTCTTGATATGCTTCGTGTTAACGCACAGACTAAGAAGTATTGGTCAGCACGCCTTGGATATGAGTACAATGGTACTGATGGTTTTGTTGAGACCAACGCCGCCGCCGCTGCATACAACCAAGGTACTTGGTTTCAAACACTTGGAACTAAGATTCAGGCACTCTCAAACGAGATTGACCGTCTGACTTTCCGTGGTGGTGCAAACTTCTTGGTGACATCACCAACAGTTGCTACTATTCTTGAAAGTATCCCAGGTTACGCCGCCGATACTGATGGAAGCAAGAGCAAGTTTAACATGGGTTCTCATAAGATTGGTACTGTTAACAACCGTTTCACGGTTTACAAGTCGCCATATATGAAAGAGAATGTAATTCTTATGGGTTACCGAGGTTCACAGTATCTTGAAACAGGTGCTGTTTACGCTCCGTATATCCCACTGATTATGACACCTCTCGTGTACGACCCTGACAACTTCACGCCACGACGCGGGGTTCAGACTCGTTACGCGAAAGAGATGTTGAGACCTGAATTCTATGGTTGCATCTTCGTAGAAGGTTTGCAGACCGTAGTGTAAGTCTGATTTGAACCATTAGACCTTTAGTACCTCACCCTTCACGGGGTGGGGTATTTTTTTTATCTGTTGGGTAATGAAACACTAAACGTATACTATTTATTAATGATGGTTTTATAAAAAAGGAGACAGGTTATGGCAGTACAAGTTAATTTTGAAAAAGAAGATATGTATTTGAAGGATGCATATCTACGGATTAAGAAAGTGATGGTGGTGGATGGCGTTCGTGAACGGTTCGAGGAGCAGGAGAATGGTGATTTACATTTGAAGTATGATAAGTATTTTGAGGGGAATGCAATAATATATGTGTATTCAGACAAAGAGGCGAGAGATAGGAATGTGATGCCGGTACACCATTTCGGAATAGAATTCGCATATGACCCAAACACAGATACTCGTGGGGTATATGAATTGGCATACACGGCATTGAAATCATTGGAGAGGTTTGTAGACGAGGAAGTTGTTGATGTATAACGAGGAATAAACTTGAAATGTGAAACTTATAATTTTGTAGTCAAGGTCGGAGCAACAACAGTATTTACTGTTGAGTATGTAGATAGTAGTGGCGCTGTCAAGGATTTGACTAATTACTCCGCACGAATGCACATACGTGAAGAAATAGGTTCGGACACCATCACGTTGGCATTGAATTCAACGACTCCAACTGCAAACAAGTCGGTGTTGGACATTACTCCATTGGAGGGTAAGATTGAAGTCTATATAAGTGCGACGGATACGATGAGTTTCACGGAGGAGATATATTTTTATGATTTGGAGATATTCACGGCTACTGACCCATACTCCAAGTCTGATTCTGAATATGTAGAAAGGTTACTTGAAGGTACATTTGTTACAACCGAAAACGTGACCCGATAATGGCAAATATAAATGAAACGAATAATGTAATTACTGTAAGAGAGACCAAAAACACGGTTAGTGTACAGGAGTCTCCCATAACTGTTCGTGTTATAGAACATGGAACACCTGTATATGCCACCGAAATACCAGAAGGTTCAGACCTATTCAAGAAAGCGGATAGTGGGGAGTATTGGTACGCAGAAGAAAAAATTGGTGTAAAAGGTTTAGGAGAGTACGGTGTTTTCGGTTATCGTCCACTATTTATATTTGATAACGATACACAACGATTGCAGATTACGGGTTCTACTGTAATACAATCGGATAATACAGATGACCCATTTGTTGTTTTGGCAGATGATAATTCTGAAGTGTTTAAGATAACACAGGATGAAATTCCTGTA
>Ga0099849_1000748_pt1 | contig 15081 bp, 13 predicted proteins | sample CB_VirMetaG_4_FD_78177 | JGI IMG/M metagenome (GOLD analysis project Ga0099849, IMG submission 78177) | Freshwater to marine saline gradient viral communities from Chesapeake Bay - CB_1508_1M Viral MetaG | ecosystem: Environmental > Aquatic > Marine > Coastal | place: USA: Chesapeake Bay... | reverse complement strand
ATGGTGGTACTGGCTCAGGTGGATTATTAAATTTTACAGGACGACCAGGTCGTCCAGGATATAATGGTTCTGGCCCTACTCCCACAAATATAAATACTATAGGTGCTGGTGGGGCAAGTATATTTGGCGCTTATTCCACTCCAAATAGTAATCAAGGTCTGAATGGCAACAGAAACGGCCCTGCTTATTTATATAATGGTTCACCTGGTGGCCTTTATGGTAATGGTGGTAAAGCCAATGGTTCACCTAGACCTACTGCGGGTTCATACCCTACTGCTGGCGCACCAGGAGTAATATTAGTAGAATATTAATTTTAGGGGCAATAAATGAAAGCATTAATTGATACAACATGTATAAACAACGTTAGTTGGGTCACTGCGTGGACATGGAATGCAGAAACACAAGAATATGATCCTACCTACAGTACAATAGAAGACACTCAACGTGTCGCAGAAGTAGTTGCAGATGATGCTACTTTTGAAGTATATCAAACATTAATATGGGTAGATTGTGCAGATGATTGTGTAGCAGATGAGTGGTATTATAAAGATGGGGCTTGTTATATAAAACCAGCTAGTGAACCTATGCCAGACAGCCCACCAGAATAAAAAGTTTTATTAACTGCTTAAAAAGGAGAAAAAAATGGCAGAAGACAAAAAAACAACCATCACAATAGATGGTGAAGATCATATATTAGAAGATATGACAGTAGAACAGCAAACAGTGCTTAACCACGTTGCTGATTTAGAAAAGAAAATTAAAGGGACTAGGTTTAACTTAGACCAACTAACAGTAGGAAAAGATGCTTTTATTAAAATGTTAAAACAATCATTAGCAGAAACAAAAGAAGAAGCAAAAGAACCTGCTAAAACTTAGGAGATTTAAATGGCAGTATCACTCAACGGCGACGGAACCATAACAGGGTTATCTACCTTAAGCTCAGTAACTATTACTGGCTTGACAAGTCTTACTACGACTGATTTAACCGCGGATACCACTACGCTCGTCGTTGACTCTGCTAATAACAGAGTAGGTATTGGTACTGCATCTCCAAGCACAACACTCCAAGTTGTTGGTACAGCAACAGCTACAGCATTTAGTGGACCTCTCACAGGCAACGTTACAGGCGATGTATCTGGTAATGCGGGTACCGTTACTAATGGAGTTTATACTACTGATATAGGTTCTACTGTTCAAGCCTATGATGCAGATCTAACTACACTAGCTGGACTATCGTCAGCTGATGGGAACTTTATTGTTGGTAGTGCTACCGGTTGGGTTGTGGAGTCAGGCGCCACTGCAAGAACAAGTTTAGGTTTAGGCACAGCAGCAACTACAGCTTCTACTGACTACGCTACAGCCGCTCAAGGTTCATTAGCAGATTCTGCATTACAATCTAGTGACATTGGCTCAACAGTTCAAGCATACGATGCAGACACAGCAAAGTATGATGATGTTACTGCTAACTTTACTGGCACACTTCAGCAAGGTGGTTCTAATGTATTAACAGGCAATCAAACAATAACGCTTTCTGGTGATGCTTCAGGTAGTGGTACAACTTCTATTACTGTAACAGTAGCAGACGATTCTCATAATCATATTATTGGTAATGTAGATGGACTACAAACAGCGTTAGATAATAAACAACCACTAGATGCAGACTTAACCACACTCGCTGGACTATCGTCAGCCGATGGAAACTTTATTGTCGGAAGTGCTACTGGTTGGGTTGTTGAAAGTGGAGCTACAGTTAGAACCAGTTTAGGATTAGGAACTGCAGCCACTACTGCATCTACTGACTACGCTACAGCTGCTCAAGGAACAACTGCTGATTCAGCATTGCAACCAGGAGACAACATATCAACACTCACCAATAATTCAGGTTTTATTACAGGCAATCAAACAATTACATTATCAGGTGATTTATCAGGAAGTGGAACTACATCTATTACAACTACACTAGGTACAGTTGCTGTGAGCAAGGGTGGCACAGGACAAACAACCTACACTAACGGTCAATTACTCATTGGTAATTCAACAGGCAATACATTAACTAAAGCAACTTTAACTGCGGGTTCAGGCATATCTGTTACTAATGGTGCTGGTGCAATTACTATTGCATCTACAGGTGGTGGCGGTTTTTCTAACGTGCAAACATTTACTTCACCAGGGACTTGGACTAATCCAGGTTCTGTTACCAAGGTTAAAGTTACTGTTATTGGTGGCGGTGGAGGCGGTAGTGGATCAAACCAACCTAATGCTAATGTTACTCGTTCTGGTGCTGGTGGTGGCGGTGGTGGTACTGCCATAGAATGGATTACTATTCCAACATCACCTGTGCCAGTAACAATAGGAGCTGGAGGTGCTGCTGGTAGTCCTACTGGCGATGGAGGTAATGGAGGCACATCATCATTTGGTGCATACTGTTCAGCAACAGGCGGAACAGGAGGTGATTGTCAGCCAAGTAGTCCTGGATACCCAACTTATGTTTTTGGAGGAATTGGAGGTGCTGGTAGTGGTGGTAATTTAAATCTGCCAGGACAAACATTAGGTTGGCATTCTGTTGGTAGTGCACAAGGTCAGAGTGGCGGTCAGTCTATATTAGGAACTGGCGGTATGGGTGGGCAAAGTAGTCCACGAGGTACAAAAGGTGCTGCTGGCAACAACTATGGCGGTGGCGGTGGTGGTTATGGAGGACCAGGTGGTGCATTTTATTGGACTGGTGGTGGTGCTGGTGCTAGTGGTGTAGTTGTAGTAGAGTGGTAATCTTTAGGGGATAATTAAATGGCAAAGAAAGCATTAGTGTCAACAATAGAAATAGCTGGTAATCCAGCTAATCCTGGCAATCGTGTGCTAGAAGTTGTTGATGCTGGACAAGAATTTGAAACTCATTCAAACCTACAATGGCATGATTGCCCAGACAATGTAGAGTCTTTTAAGTATTGGTGGAAAGATGGTGCTTTTAAAAAGTTACCAGCAGCTGTTGATGCTGTAGCCACCGCTGGTGAATTAGCCGTTGATGATGATGGCAATCCAACCGAGAAATATGTTTGGGATTGGGATACAGATTCTTGGGAAATACAAGACATAATTCAGGAATAATATAATTTTAGAAAGGGAAAAATTGACACACACAGCCGAGGTATTTAAAGAGAAGAAGTACGTACATTTAAAAGATTTTTTAGATGATCAGAATTGTGCAGAGCTAACACAAATACTAAAGCAAGCTGTTAAGGATGGCTTAACAGAAAAAGATATTCAATGCCCAAAGTCACAAGCCGTGCATGGGCATAAAACATTTGACAAGTTATTAGAAGATTTATTACCTCACTTTGAAACGGCAAGTGGACTCAAGTTATTACCCACTTATTCGTACGCTAGGTTGTATGCTCCAGGTGAGGAATTAAAAAAGCACACTGATCGACCAGCTTGTGAGATTAGTGCAACAGTTACGCTAGGCTTTGATGGTAAGGTATGGCCTATCTTTATGGATGGGCATGCAGTCAATATGAAAGTAGGCGATGCTGTTTTATATCGTGGACAAGAAGTAGAGCATTGGCGTGGTGAATACACTCAAGGTGAATGGCAAGCACAAGTATTCTTACATTATGTAGATGCTAATGGGCCACACAAAGATGAGAAGTATGATGGTAGAGAAGCATTAGGTAAGCCTAAAGCACATCAACAAACTCAGCGTGTATTAACAGATTGTGCTGTATTTGAATCACATCTAACCACATCATTCTGTCAGAATATGATTACTGAATACAGTAAAGAAGAACATGACAAACTTGACCCTGTTATTGGTGGTAGTGGAGATGAAGGCACAGTTGATAAAGAGATACGTGATGTTAAGCGTTTGATGTTGCCACAGAACCAAGGCATTGGCGGCATACTAACCTCAACCGCACTTAATGCTAATCACTATTGGTGGCAATATAACATTACACATAGTAATCAAACAGAGTTTTTAATGTATGAACCAGACGGACATTACAATCCGCACGTTGATACATTTCACATGCACACCGATGAGACTAGGAAACTTACGGCTTTGGCTTTTTTGAATGATGATTTTGAAGGTGGAAAATTTTTTCTCAGTGCAACGGGAACACCATTTTATCCTCCACAACAAGCTGGAACTGTGCTAGTATTTCCTTCATACATGGTGCATGGCGTAGAGCCAGTAACAAAAGGGGTTAGATATTCTGTGGTGACATGGATGGTAGGACCTTATTTTAAATAGGAGAAATTATGTTAACTCTTTTACAACATATTATTCCAATTGCTTTAGGATTCTTTGCTAAACTTTTAGCGATTAAATCTCAACAAGCGCATGATCAACAACAGTTGATGCTTCAAGCATTAGCAGCTAAGTCTGAACAAATAGACAAAGCCCGGGAATTTTCAAAAGATGAATCTCCAATGGCTGCTTGGAATCGACGCATCCTTATGTTTGTTATTCTTGGTTTGGTTGCAGTTTATCCTTTTGCCGGACTTATAGGAATTGATACCGTGATTGAAGTCAAAGAAGAGCCATCTTCATTTTTCTTTGGTTTATTTGAATGGGGTGGCGCTACACATTTTGAAACCATCAAGGGACTTTTTAAATTTGACGAAATTTTTCAATGGTGCACAATGATAGTGGAATTCTATTTTGGTGGCCAACTTGCAAAAGGAAGATAATGCCTTTAACTAAATTAGTATTTAAACCTGGAGTCAATCGAGACAAAACTAACTACTCACAAGAGGGGGGTTGGTATTCGTGTGATAAGATTCGCTTTCGTCAAGGCTTTCCAGAAAAGATAGGTGGTTGGGAAGTTCAAAACTTTAACCAATACGTTGGTGATGGGCGCAGTTTATATTCTTATAATACACTCACAGGCGATAGCATATTTGGTATTGGTACTAACTTAAAAATGCATGTAGCTGCGGGTACGACAGTTTATGATGTAACACCTATTAGAGCTACATTAACGACACCTACAACAGATAATTGCTTTCAAACAGATGGCTCAACTACAACAGTCACTGTTAATATTTCAGGGCACGGCGCTCTTGACGGTGACTATGTAACTTTTAGTGGTGCAACAGGGCCTGTTGGTGGTGTACCTGCAAGTGAACTTAACGCCGAACATGTAATAACTTATGTTGATGCGAACACATTTACTATTACAGTCACTACTGCGTCTACCTCTGTTGTAGCGGCGGGGGGTGGTACAGCGATTAGTGCAGCGTTTCAATGGAATACAGGTTATGGTGTTGCTACACTAGGTTATGGTTGGGGTACAGGTACTTGGGGTAGAGGTACATGGGGTTCAGGTTCGACACTACCTATTTATTTACAGCCACGAACAATATTCCAAGATAATTTTAATAATGATTTAATCTTTAATGTTAAAGATTCTTTTATATACTACTGGGTTTACAATAATAGTTTTAGTAATCGAGCAGTAAAATTAAGTTCTATAGCTGGCGCAGTTGCTGTACCACAACAAGTAAACATTACTCTATTTGCGCCGACTGGTCATTTGTTTGCTATGGGTTGTACTGAATATAATGCAGCGGGGGCTTCTCCTGACTATTTAGGTAACTATGATCCACTTATGATTCGTTGGTCTAATGTAGATGCAACGGTAGGTCCTGAACCTGAAAAATGGCAACCGACGGCTACCAATACTGCAGGATTTTTACGTATTAAATCAGGCTCTGAAATTATATCTGCTATTAATACTAGGCAAGAAACACTTGTATGGACTGACTATTCACTAACATCTATTCAGTTTTTAGGTACACAAGAAGTGTTTGGCTTGCAAGAATTATCTGCATCTATCAGTATTATGGGCCCTAAAGTTGTAGCAGAAGCAAATAACATGGTGTTCTGGATGGGTAACGATAAGTTCTTTGTTTACTCTGGTCGTGTAGATACATTGCCTTGTACACTCAAACGTCATGTATTTGACAATATTACAAGAGAACAAGCAAGTATTTTCTTTGCGGGCACAAACCGTGAATTTAACGAAGTTGTTTGGTTCTATATGTCGGGTAATTCTGGTGTTACAGATATTGATAGCTACGTTATTTATAACTATCAAGAAAATATTTGGTATTATGGCTCATTAGAACGTACAGCATGGATTGATGCTACGATTGCTGACCACCCAACAGGACTTAATGATGGATGGATGTATAGTCATGAAAAAGGCAATGATGATGGTCAGCCGTTAGGTGCTGCACCTGTAGGTATTAGTGCTTATATTCAGTCTGCTGATATAGATATTGGTGATGGCGAACAGTTTATGTTAACGCGTCGTATTATTCCAGATGTTGACTTTACTGATTCTGATTTAAATAACTCTGTGACAGGCGCTGCCTTAACACCTGAAGCTACCATTACAGTAGGGGTTAGAAACTTCCCAGGTGCTACAGCAGCTACAACAGATGTAGCGGGTTCTACACTAGCAAGAGATGTTGTAACTGCGACTGCTCCTGCGACATCAACTGCAATTATTGACCAATATACTAACCAAGTTTTTGTTAGGGCACGGGGTCGACAAATGAATTTTAAAATTGAAAGTGATGGTATAGGTGTGCAGTGGCAGTTAGGTATGCCAAGAGTTGATGCAAGGCCTGATGGTAGGAGGGGCTAATGTCTCATCAGAATATCCCCAAGGCGCCTAACTTAGTATTAACTGAGCTTGATTATAATATACAGAATGAGTCGCAGTTTAGAAACCAATTGCGTTTGTATTTTAACCAGCTTGATGATACTAACCAGACATTATATAGCGGTGTAGGTGGGTATCATGTTAACTTCCCTCACATCTCAGCCTATAGCGCGTCAGACTTGTATGCAACGGCAGATAATACAGCGACTAAAGTAGCGTGGTCAGCAGCGGATGATGTGCAAGGGTTTACCTTAAATGCTAATAATACAGCTACCCCAGACCATAACGGTACATACAAGATTGAGTATAGACTACAAGCGGTTAATACAGATAATACATCGGCGCATAATATAGTGGTTTGGATGCAGATTGATGGAGTTGATTTAGTAAACAGTGCGACCAAGTTTACAATGCCTGCAGCTAAAAGTGCAGTTATTCCCGCATACCAAGCATTAGCAGGGTTTATAACATGGGAAGCTACTGCAGGAGAAGAAGTCGCACTTTTCTGGGCAACTGAGAAAGCTTATTCAACATCAGGTCCAGTGAGTGGCGTTTATTTAGAATATGAAGCAGCCCAATCGTCACCTTATGCACACCCAGCAATACCGTCTGCATATGGCGTAATACAATATATTGGGCGAGATTAAGGTTTATAAAGAGGCAATTACATGATATTATTAGACAATCTAGACTGGCATAATTTGGAGCTACCCCCTATTAACTTATATAATGCTCCACGGGTGAAACAAAATGGCTGAAAAAGGTACAAAAGAAAATCCTTATACATCTTTGGAAGAACTTAAAAAATCAAATGCATATTATGCAGGAAAAAAAGCTGTTTCAGAAGTTGAAAAACGACTAGGCAGAAGACTTAGTCCAGAAGAAAAACGAATTGTAGAATTAGAAGGATTTGTTGACGCATACTACACAGATGATCGAGGTGTAACAACTCGAGGCGTAGGACAAACAGGAGATTATGCAGCAGGCGATACATCTTTAAGTGGCTTTGATAAAGCATATCAAGAACATTTAACTAGATTAAAAGCTAGAGAAGGCATGGGCAAATTTGGAGACTATTCTCCTACACTTCGTCAAGAATTAGTGCAAGCCGAATATCGAGGTGACTTAGGTCAAAGTCCTACTTTTAGAAAATTATTATTTGAAGCTAAAACAACAGAAGACTATAACAAAGCGGCAGATGAGTTTCTTAACAATCAAGACTATTTAACAAGAAAAGCTGCAGGCGGTGATGGTGTTACAGAAAGAATAGAGGCTGTTGCAGACGCAGTCAGAAAAGAAGGAGCAGGACTAGACAGTAGTACTTCATTGTATGACAAAGGTTTAGGGGCAATACAACAATTTAGAAACTATTTAGGTTTTAAAAAAGGTGGCGATGTGAACAAAATGACAACTCCAATGATTGATGTGTCAACGGATAGACTTCCTTATGACCGTTTACAAGAAATGGCAAGGCGAAGCATGATGCTAGGTAATGAACAAGACCGCATGGATGACTATGACTATGCAAGAGAACAAGCTCAAAGACCTTATGTAAATCGCTACCCGGTAGATGCTCAAGGACGAGGTGCATATAGCACGGCGGCTCCTATGGGCATGCAAGCACAACGTATGATGGGCTTTGCAGATGGTGGTCCGGTCGATAATGCTCAAGGTTTAGCATCACTTGGTCGTGGTGGTGACTCAATGCTTGTTCACATGCAACCCCAAGAAGTTGCAGGATTACAAAGACTTGCCGAACAAAGTGGAACTTCTTTAACAAAAAACCCTTACACAGGTATGCCCGAAGCATTTAGCTTAGGTGGTGTTCTTAAAGCAGCGGTTCCTATAGCTGCAGGATACTTTACTGGAGGAGCGAGTACTCCTTTATTTGGAGGTATAGGTGTAACTAGCGCTACTGGCAACGCTTTGTTGGCTGGTGCATTATCTGGAGGTGCTCTGGCCGCAGCTACTGGTGATAATCCTTTATTAGGTGCTATTTCTGGTGGTATGGGCGGTGTTTCTGGTGCAGGGCTTAATCAAGCTTTGATGGGTCCTGGTGGAGGGTTTAATCCTTTTTCTTCGGCCGCTGCAGAAACAGCGCAAGCAACGTCCTCTCTTTCTAATGTAGCAGGCTCTTATCCTTCGCATTTAAGTAGTAGTTTAAGCACCGCAGGTGGAACTATGCCTCAAGCAGCAGCAGGCTCTTATTCTCCGCATTTAAGTAGTAGTTTAAGCACCGCAGGTGGAGGCGCAGCTCCAATGGTCCAAGGCCCAGCTTTTTCAAATATAAATCCTGGTGCAAGTAAATTTAGTAACATAGCTACTAATCTAGCAACACCTGAAATGACAGGCACAGGGAAATTTCTAGGTGGTGAAGAAATAATGCAAAGTACAGGAAAACTTACTCCTGCAAGTCCTCTTCAAGTCGGTATGAAATTAGGATCTCCTATTGCTTCTCTAGGTATGGGAGGTATTGAAGAAAGTGATTTAATGCCAGATACTGGGTATCTTGATGATGCTAGAGCCAGAGATAAATATGATCCTACAAAACGACTTAATTTAAACATGGATACAGGCATTTCCGAAGCGCTCAAACGTGATAGTGGTCTACGTTTATTAGCACAAGGCGGCTATTTAGATGGCGGTCGTATTGGTGATGGCATGTCAGATAGTGTCCATGCTAATATAGATGGGCAACAAGAAGCAAGATTATCAGAAGGTGAGTTTGTAGTTCCAGCGGATGTCGTTAGTCATTTAGGTAATGGCTCATCAGATGCAGGAGCTCAACGTCTATATAGTATGATGGATAAAGTAAGAAAAGCTAGAACAGGAACTAAACAACAAGGACGTCAAATCGATCCTAGAAAGTATATGCCTAGATGATACAGGTACATACGGTAGGCTCTGATAAAGTCTATCAAATTTGGAAAGATGTAGAAGGCTATTTAAAAGCCTCAATAGAAACAAACACAGGTGATTGCACAATAGACCAATTAAAAGTGCTATTAGTAGAAGGTAAACAAACGCTTTTACTTGGCATTGAAGATGATAAAATAGTAGGAGCAATGACCGTAGAATTTGTAAACTACCCTAATGAACGGGTTATGTTCATCACCGCACTAGGTGGTAGGGGCATAGTTAATGATGAAACATTTAGTCAAGTAGAAACATGGGCTAAACTGCAAGGGGCAACAAAATCGGCCGCTTGGGCAAAAGAAGCACAAGCAAGGTTATATCAACAAAAAGCAGGATTTACGACAATGCGATATGTAATGGAGAAAAAATTATGAGTGGAGGCGGCAGTGGCGGTGGTTCACAAAATAGTACGAATACCACCTATTCAACCAACTTACCTGAGTACGCTCAACCGTTTTACGAAGAGCTGTTAAAACAATCTGGTAAACAGATTTATCAAACAGACGCTTCAGGTAACGTTACAGGCGTTAAACCTTATGTAGGTTATACAGGTGAACGATTAGCGGGCTTTACCCCAGAACAAAAAGCAGCTCAAACTGAGGTTGCTGGTATGACAACGCCAGGTGAATTCACTACGGCTCAAGGGACCCTTAGTACAGTAGGCGCGCAAGCAGGCACGGCAGCAACCAGAGGTCTTGGAGCGGCATACGGATACACTCCAGGTACATTTACCCCTGCTACTATATCAACGGGTGAGTTTGACGCAGCAGCAGCTAAAAAATACATGGACCCTTATACTCAGTCTGTTATTGACATTGAGAAAAGGGAGGCTAAAAGACAAGCTGATATAGCAAAAGCAGGCGCTAGTATGGGTGCTATTGGTCGAGGTACTTTTGGTGGCGGTCGTGAAGCATTAATGCAGTCGGAAGCAGATAGAAACACACAACAAGTATTAGCAGACATTCAAGCTCGAGGCGGACAGCGTGCCTATGAACAAGCACTTGCTGCATTCCAAGCAGACCAAAATCGAGGCTTACAAGCTCAACAAGCAGACGTTGCGGCTAAATTAGCAGGCGCAGAATTTGGTGAAAAAGGACAACAGTATCAAGCACAGCTTGGTCGCGACATAGGTATTGCAGGGTTAACTACTGGACTAGAAACAGGCGTAAAAACTGCCGCAGTCGCTGCTCAAGAACAAATTTCTAACTTAGAAAGACTCAAAGCACAAGCTACATCAGGTGCTGAGAAACAACTTCTACAACAACAAATTGATAATGTTAAATATCAAGAGTTCATGGAACAGCAAGACTATCAGAAAAAATTGCTCGAATATCAATCAAACATACTACGTGGTACTGCAGGTGCATTAGGCTCTACTCAAGTAACCTATGCTCCCGCTCCAAGCTTGGCTTCACAAGTAGGTGGGGGTATTGCTGGACTAGCAGGACTTTACGGAGCTTTAAGCGGCTAAGGATAAATTATGAATATTATACAACTCCAAGACAGACTTAAAGGAATGCCTACTGAGGTTATTATTCAAAACCTTCAGAACCCTACAGGCGCTGTTCCTACTTACTTATTAGCGGGCGAACTTAGCCGACGTCAAAAAATGGAAGCAGAAGCTGCTGCTGAAATGCCTTCTGATACCGTCACAGAACAATTAGTAGAAGAATCAATGCCTCAACAAAATCTTGGAGCGATGGCACCGCAATCTATGGCGCCTCAACCTGTACCCCCAGAACAAGCTATGGCTGCACCAGGAGTAGCAGGTTTACCTGCACCGAATGTAGGACAAAATTATGCTGGTGGAGGTATTGTATCTTTTGCAGAAGGTGGCAGACCTAAAAGCGAACTTGATATTGGCGAAGATTTAGCGGGAGATTTAGCCGTAGAAGCTGCGCTTATATCACTTCTTGGTCCCGCAGGTACTTTTGCCGCTCCTTCTGAAATGGGTAATTCAGATAAATACACAGCAGAAGAACTTAGTGATTTATTAAGTAAAAACTACGCTGGTGGGGGTATTGTGTCTTTAGAAGAAGGCGGGTTTTTAGATAAACTTAAAAGCTATTACAATAAAGGATTAGGTAATCTTGAGTCAGGACTAGACGAATCTATAGCACCAATGCTAGAGCGAGACAGAATTTATCAAGAGACCGGAGAACTGTCTCCTATGACGGAAGCAGATTTAGACACCGCTCTTAATTTTTTAGCAGTTGGGAAAGCAGGGAAAGCAAAAAAAGTTGTTCAAAAATACGGCCAAAAAGCTTGGGATAAGATTAAAGAGATGATTAAACCTCAGCCTAAACCAACACCTAAAAAACAACCTAAAGCAACACCTAAAAAACAACCTAAAGCAACATCTAAAAAACAACAGCCCGTAGCTCCAGGCGAAGGTAAGATTGATGACCTTCTAACTTCCGGATTGGCTGCAGGTGTAAAATATGGTAGCAAAGGCGCAGGAGCATTATATAGAGGCGCTAAAGCTAACCCATTAACCACAGGTCTTGTAGGTCTAGGCGGCCTTGCAATGTATAACTCAGCTCAAGAAGCTGCGACAGAAAAAACACGACAGGACCCTGAAAAAACAACTAAAGCAGAACTTGAACAGGCTAGAGCAGATAGAGAACGAAAAGAATATATTGCTAAACAACAAGCTTATCTTGACGACCTTCAAGCTAAAAAAGACAAACAAAAACAAAGGGAGCTTTATCTAGCTTTAGCTCTTGGTGGCGCTAAAACAATGCAAGGCGAATCACCTTATGCACTACAAAATGTAGGTGCAGGTTTAGAGACTGGCGTATCTACAATGAGTGCGTTTGATATTGCAAGAGCTGATAGAGAAGCTGAACTTGCTAAAGCAGGTGCAAATCTTGACTTTGAATATCTCAAAATGGCTCAAGGTGCTGAAGAGAAATACCGTGATCAAATGATTGATATATTAGATTCTGATGACTATCAAGCATATAAAAGGGACCTTCAAATTCAGGTTGATGACGAAGACATTAGTGAAGCTGAAAGGGATCTAAAACTTGAAAACTATATTATTAATAGAATTGGCACACCTTCTTCAATAAGACAGGCAACTGTGGGTAATAAACAGTTTACACAAATATAGGATTTAACGATGCCTATTTATAACGTACCTTTACCCGATGGCCAGACGGTAAGACTCGTTGGACCAGAAGGGGCTACTGCTGAAGAACTTGCTCAAGCCGTAGAACAAATTACGGCACAATCTGCACGTCCTGTCCCCGAAGAAACTAGACCTGATTATGGGTTTGGTAAAACTGCAAGCAAAGCTTTTAGTCGCGGTAAAAAACGAGTAGCTTCTACTTTTGGGGACGTTATCCCTGCTATGGTTGCAAGCTCTTTAGGCTTTGATGAATATGCTGAAAAGCAACTCAAAGAAGCTGAAACCTCAGAACAAATCATTCAAGAAAAATATAGACCACAGTTTGAATCATTCAAAGAAGTCAGTGGTCCTATTGAAGCCCTTAAATTTGCAACAGAGACTGTTGCCGAACAAATTCCAAATATAGCAACAACTTTAATTCCCGGCGCTGGAGCAGGCGCAGTAGCTACTCGACTTGGTGCGGCTAAATTAACAGCAGCGGAACTAGCAAAACGACAAGCAGCAGCACAAGGGGTAGGCGTTTATCTTGGTTCATATGCTCTTAATGCTCCTGAAGTATTTCAAAATGTATACCAAGAAACGGGTGAATTAGCGACCGGCGCATCACTTATTTTTGGAGCTGCTGCGGCTTCATTAGATTCTATTTTACCTGCAGCGGTTTTAAGAAGTATAACTCCTTTACAAAAAGCAGGGATAGCTAAAGCAGTTCTCAAACAATCTGGAATGAGACCTGGACTTGCAGAACGGATATTTAAAGAAGGGCTTAAAGCAGTTGGTGCCGAAGGTGTTACTGAAGGTGCGCAAGAAGCAATCAGTATTAGTGCAGAAAATTTTGTAGGGAATAATCCGCAGATCTTCCAAAGTGAAGATTGGGAACGTATAATGGAGTCATCGGTTCGAGGTGCAATTGCTGGCGGATTCCTTGGCGGTGTTGCAGGATCTTTAAGTGGACCTGCAAGAGAAAAACCTGCGGAACCGACTCAAACTAAACGAACCACTTCATCAACAACAGACGAAGTAGAAGCTATAGGAGGCCTAGATGTTACCGAACCCGAAATCAATCAAACGCCTGTCGGAGCCGAGCCTATTGGAGAAAGTGCTGGAGTACTTGGAACGCCCGACACAGGAGATGCCGGAGGAACTGGAGCTCCTATCGGAGAGGGATTGGGACCTACTCCTACTACTGTGTCAGAACCTGAAGGACGAGAGGGAGTCAGCCCTGCTCCACTAACTGCTCAACAATTATGGGATAACCTTAAGACCGACACACCCTACGATACTTTATCTGGGACTACTAAAGATGTTGTTGACATAGCGGCGGAACAAGACTTACTTGATCCTAGCACTGAAGCAGGTAAAGACTCCATTAAAAAAATTAAGGGATTAATTAAACAAGATAAAGAACTCCCGCAACAACTTGAAGCACTAGCTAAAAAAGAACCCAAAGAAGAGGAGGTAGCTACTGTCCCTCCTGTAGAACCCCCTGCTGAACAAGCCCCTGTTGCTCTTGAAGAAACTGCAGAAGAAACATGGGCGGCTATGTCTGACATACCCTTCAAAGAATTAAGTTCTGAATCTCAAGACCTTGTTCAACAATACCATGGAACAAATCAACTTACAGGGACACTCGTTGATGAAATTGAAGCACGCCACAAAAAAAATAAAATCAATGAAAAAATGTCAGAAAAATTTAAAGTTTCAAATGACATTGATACCACTCCTGAAGCGAACGTTACACTAGAATCACGTGCAGAACCCGTCGATACGGGCAATACAAGTGAACTGGTGAGCGGTGAACTTACACAAGAATTCGGTCCTAACGTAGATAGAATGCAAGAACGCGGTAGATTACAAATTGTAAACAGCGTTGAAGAACTACCCGATACCGTCAAGATGTCAGAGACTGCTAATGGTGCCTTTGATCCTAACACACAGACCTCTTACATTGTCGCTAACCGTGTTCCTGCAGGTCAAGCTAGACGTGTCTTACTCCACGAAGTAGGAGAGCACTATGGTCTAGAGAAGATGGTAGGCAAGGACTACATGGCTATCCTTAACAGAGTCAAGTCACTTAAGAATACTAACAAACAAGTCAAAGAAATCTATGATGAAGTAGAAGCGTTGTATCCTGAACTTACACCTGGAAGCAAACCCTTCTTACAAGAAGTCGTAGCTAAACTAGGTGAGCAGGCTCCTAACAATACGGTCATGCGTCGACTCATTGGTGCGGTTAAAAACTTCTTGCGTAGACTCGGTCTTTACGACGTGAATAAATTTAGTGACATAGATATTCAAGATATGATTCTAAACTCTCTACGTGCTTCTCTCAAAGAGACCACAGGCAGAGAACAGGTATCAGCTGAT
>Ga0099849_1000745_pt1 | contig 15118 bp, 1 predicted proteins | sample CB_VirMetaG_4_FD_78177 | JGI IMG/M metagenome (GOLD analysis project Ga0099849, IMG submission 78177) | Freshwater to marine saline gradient viral communities from Chesapeake Bay - CB_1508_1M Viral MetaG | ecosystem: Environmental > Aquatic > Marine > Coastal | place: USA: Chesapeake Bay... | reverse complement strand
TAGCATCAGGAATAGTACCACTGGAAAGATTACTAGCACTTGCACTACCACTGAAATTTGTTGCAGACAATGTACCAGTGGATGCATCGTAAGTTAGGGCACTAGCATCGGTTTTTGGTTGTTGATTTCCTGTTGCTGCTGTAGTAAATACGGGGAAACACGTGGTATCTGAAGATTCATCTGCAACTGTAATGTTGGCTGCATTAGTGGCATCAGTTGCAGATGCAGCACTTGTTGCAGTATCCGCATTACCTGTAACATCACCAACTAGATCTCCATCAAATGTTACCGCAGTTAATGTACCATCACTGGAATTAAATGATAAGTTAGATCCAGTTTTTGGTGCTTGATTTCCAGTTGCAGCAGTTACAAATACTGGGAAACATGTCGTATCTGCAGATTCATCTGTAACTGCAATATTGGTTGCATTAGTTGCTGTTCCAGAAAAAGATCCACTAAATGTTGTTGCAGTTACAATACCAGTACCCGTTACATTTAAATTTCCATCAATTTCTGTATCATCAAGATATGTATTACCATCAACATCAATTGAAGCATTAATGTCCAAATTGGATTGAAATGTTGATACTCCAGTAACATTCAGAGTAGTGAGTGTAGATACTCCACTAACTTTTAATGCTCCAGTAACATCAATATTTCCTGTTCCATTTATATCTCTATTGTTCAGATCTAAGTCACCACCAAGTTGTGGACTGGTATCATCGGTTAAATTTACCAGGTAAGTATTACCATCTACAGATCCATCTGCTTTTAAAAACTCTCCAGATGTTCCACCAAGTTTTTGGATGCCACCAGTTACACGAACACCTGTACTTGCAGTTTCGAATTTTTTGGAATTATCATAATAAAGTTCTACTGAATTATTTTCAGACATAACGGCATAAGTCTCTATGCCATCTGCCTTCATAAATCTAATATTAGGACCACCCCTAATGTATAAATCACCATCTCCTTGATCATCAATGTAACTATCAGTTCCATTATGATAGATTCCTAGATCATTACCTGTACCAAAATACAATCTAGCATTATCATTGAATTTGGCATTATCATTAAATGTTGAAACACCAGAGGTTACAATAATACCTCCACTATCTACTCTAACTCCACTTCTAGCAGTTATAAATCCTACAGAATCAATGTTATTAACATCTTCATATGTTAATGTTCCAGCAATAGAAACATCACCATTAACGGTTAATCCAGTTGCAGTTATTAAACCAACAACTATGTTTGGATTCCCTTGAAATAAGGTAGTGCCATCACCAAGAGCATTGTAAATGTCATCAAAATTGCTGTTAATTTTACGTCCAGCAAGAGAAAGTGAATCACCTGTCCCATCATTAGGTATTGTACCTGTTGATATTCCTTGAAATGACATTATATTCTACTTAGATAAGTCCGTATAGGTTATTTATATAATCACTCATCAAATAATGTATATGATTCTGTTTGTAATGGGAAAGTTCTCTTAACAACTGGTGAAGTTGTTATTCCAGTATATGCATTATAGTGATAAGAATCAAAAGATCTCGGTTCTTTTCTACTACTAGTTGTATCAAGAACTAATCTTCCCCAAGAAAAATCTCCATAGAATGATGGTGGAGTGTTATTATCATCAAACGTAGGAGCATCTTCACCTAGAGAATCTAAAGTACGAAGTGAACTATCAAATGTATCAAAAATATCTAATTCCTCAATAACTGCATTGCATAAAGTAGTAACAATAACAACTTCTGTTGATCCAATGCCTGCAACGGGTTGGATTACTCTTTCAATATCATATACTTGGAAAACATTATTAAATCCTTCTGTTGCTATACCAAGGACACTTCCATCATTATAAAGGGAAGTTACTCCTCCACCAACAGTTGTATTTGATGCAACAAAATAATGACCTGTCTCAATTCCACTAACACCTCCTGTAGCAAACCCAGTGGTGGTAACTCCAGTATTAACCAAGAAAGAATCTAGAGGTATATGGAATCCCATTTTCAGTGCGGTTGAAACTCCAACTACAGTAGTATTTGCAAGTGAAACAATAGTGCCAAAATCACCATCATATCTAACTTTTTCAATAAATTCTCTTACAAATCTAGGTCTTTCTATCAATACTGCAGGTTCCTCTGCAATACCATATCCACTTCCACCACTTGTAATAGTTATTGCTGTAATAGATCCATCAGTAATCGTGCAAGTCGCAGCTGCAGCAACTCCACTACCAGAAGTTGGAATTCCAATTGTTATTTCTGGTACAAATGTATAACCAGCACCAGCATTTACAATAGTAGCTGATGTAACTGTGCCTAGGGTAGATATTCCTACAGTTACAACTCCAACTTCACCTTGAATTTGATCTATAATTTCTATTCGACCAAGTTTTGCACTTTCAAGATTTTCATTTGCATTGTCAAAGAATGTTCTAGCATTTTCTACCCAAATAATAGTACTACCAACTCCTACACTTTGAATGATTCTAGTATTTGGGACGATATCTGGTTCATAAAGCTTCCTAGTCTTAGGAATCATTTCTCCATTGACAAATATATCTTCAGTCTGTATACATGCTAGTACTGGTCTCTCAATAGTTTCATCATTCAATCTTCCAATTCCAGTGTAAGAATTGGTTTGAATAGTATCGGCAGAAACAATAACTTCATCTTGTCTAAAATCTTGCTTCTGGTAATTAATATTGGAATTGATTTTTAATGTGTCACCCTCTTTAATTGGTTCTACAATATCAACATCTTCAAGGTCAATATTCTCAGTTCCTCTATAATATAGAATTTTTGAAGTATATCCTTTTGGTAGTGGTTCTGTAAATTCGATTGTACTACCACCCCTAATTGTATAGGATCTATAAGGAACTTGTAGAATATCATTGATAAAGACAAGTAGTGTTGATGGGACATCAATAATACTACCAGGTTTTGCTCCAATAAAAGTTCTTACTCCTTTATAGGTAAGTGGGAAAAGTTTTCTTTCTCCATTGAATCTTACATCAATAGGATCTAGTTGCTGTAAATCTCCTATTGTCCAAGCACTAAATTCATCACTATAAGTATTATCAATTGTTACTTGGAATTCATCAAATGATGTTACGAGTGGATCATTAGAAACACTACCACCAGTTACATATGAATGGCTGATTGTAGATGGTCCTACATTTGTTACAAATTCAGTCGATGAAGTGATTGAATCAACATAGAATGAATATCTATCTGGACCATTTCCATCACCAGCAGATGGTGGGAAATATGCAGTTGATAGACCACCACCAGAATCGCACTCAAATACTAGTTGATTGAATGTGATTCCAATTCCTGCATATAGATTGTGGTTTGCTGAGGTAGTAACTGTAAGAACACCACTGATGTTATCATAGGTTGCACCAGAAACTGCAACTTGTGTGCTTGTTTCTGTAGGTATTCCAATTGTTCCACCAATCGCAATAGTTAGAATTTCACCAGCACCATATCCATATCCCGTATTGTTGAATTTGAAATCATCAATGCCAGTGTCTTTACTAACAACCAAATCAATTGATGCTTTTGTTCCAATTCCTTGAACAGAATCATTAGAATAAATTAGTGGAATGTTTGTATAACCTAGTGGGGCATCAAATATAACTTTGAATTTCTTCTCCACCTTACCACATCTTGAATAGAAGTGAGTAATAGTGGATGTTCCTACATTAACTTCAAATGTATTATTGTCTAAAATTTTCAGAACACGAGATCCACCATAAGCAAAATCTTGACCACTTTCTGAATTATTGTTCTTTCTTGGAACAATAATTGCTGATTGTACAGTTCCACCAGAATTGTAGAATGATTCTGCAGTTGATGGACCTACATTTACTACAAATTCTGTTGCACTATTAACTGCTAGAACTTTTGATCCGCAGTAATTTGGATCAGATTCTCTAGGATGGGTAAGTATTCCTACCCCACCATCATATGAGCATGTAAATGCGATACCAGATAAGACAACTGTACTATTTCTTCCAGTTGGTGATAAGTCATGATTAGATGCTGTAGTAACTGTCATCACACCAGTTACATTGTCATAGAGAGCATTTGTTATGTCAATTGGTGCGTAGTAATCGCAAGTAAATGCAATTCCAGAAAGAATAATACTTTCACCTGTCTCTAGTCCATGATCCTCACTCGTAGTAATTGTTGCAATTCCTGAAATGGAGTTATATCCAACATTAGAAATATCTTTGGGGACATAGAATATTTGATTATTTGTTACGGCAACACCTGTTACACGTCCATCAGAAATAGTTGCTATTCCAATAGGAGTGGTAGTTGTATTTGAGAAGGATTGAGTTCTAACATAAACATTGACCGTTTGAATACCAGATCTATATCCAGATCCATAATAACCTATATTGATTGATGTAATTGATCCAAGACCAGAAATAGTTGCTGTTCCACCAGCAGCCACTAAAGGTTGATATCCTTGACCACGAGTGGAACCAGCACTAACGATCACTCCACCAATTGGTAAACCAGAAGTATTGATATCTTCACCAGGAGTTAAAGTGGTTGGTTCAAAAACAATACTAGTTACTCCACCAGACTCTTCTAGTTTATAATTTCCAGAAATAGTAGATGGACCAGTTCTACTTGGTTGCTGGAAAATATCCTTAACTAAAATGATTGCGTTATTATCAGAAATTCCAGTAACATCAGAACCATTAACTTTTAAGTCAAATGAAGTTCTAATTCCAGTAAATCTGGTTGAAATGTCATCAAAAATGTAGTTTTTAGAATAAGTCTCTTCAGTACCATCTTCAATTCCAGACCTCATGAATGTTCTTCCGTGGAAGGATGAACTTGTAGTGATACCTGTAAAGTCTCTATCTGATGGATCTACATATGGAATTCCAAATTGATTTACATCTACAGAGAGTGGAACTTTTCCGTATGGTGGTGATGTAAAGTTAATTGAAGAACCAACGATCTTATAATCTCCAGAAAGTTTGTAAACTGTATCACCAGCACTATGAATACCCAACTCGGTTCCCAACCAAGGTCTTCTAACTCTCAATTTATCAAGAGATCCGATCCCAACATTCTCAATCAACATCACCTCATCATTAATTTGAATTACATCACTGGCAAAGAATGATGTAATTCCAATTGTATCAATTAAATCTTCTTGTAGTGGAACATGTGTAGATAGTGTTGTTGTAACTTCAGTTTTTATAATAGGTGACTGAAGCATATTATCAATTGTGAAAATTCCTTTCGCATTTTGATTAACTGCAGTAATAGTATGATCTGTTCCAAGACCAGCAGAACTAAATGCTATTGCTTCTGGATTGAACTTAAGTGCGTTTTCTGCACTAGATGCAAGTTTAATTTTGCCACCATCAACTCTAATTACATAAAGATCTTCTGGTAGTATATCTGTTGTTCCAATACCAACAATATTAGTGGTCACAATTCCAATAGGAGTGCTTCCCTCACCATAAGCATATTTCACTTGCTCACCTGTTACAAAGAAGTGACTTGGTAATATTAAAATATTTTCATCTACCGAAATACTAGTTCCTATTAAAGATGCATCAAAAGATTTTTGGAAAATTGGCTCACCTTTGTGCCTTAATTCAAAACTTCTCTTGATTTCATTTTGTGATCCAACATAATCACCAAATAATGTCGAAAATTCTCCATCATTAAAGGTTAATTTTGTTGTTGTAATCCCAGGATCAACCAGTTGTAAGGAATTTACAAAAATTCTTACTTGAACTTCTCTGTTTGGTAGAGGTTCATAGAAAATTTTAAGTTTACCAGAACTTAGTTCTGAACTAAAAGTACCAATTCCTGTTTCATCATAATCTTCATCACTAACAACTCTTCCAAATTCTGAAATATAAGTATTGGTTTCATCGTGTGTAGCAACCAGTTCAGAAAACTCTACAACTCCATTAGTCAAATCTTCAACACTAGCATAAATGTTGCATCCCTTATACTTACTTTCAAATTCTATAATTTCTGTAGTTGATGTTGCTGCCCCAACACTAGTAGTTGCATATGCAACTGCAGTAAGAGTCGTATTGTATGTACTTGTTCCAGTAGAAACCCTAGATGTGTTTGAAATAGAAACAATTGTTGAGGTTATCAAATAATCAGTAGATAATCCAATATTTGGTGGAACTATACTTAACTGAACTTCCCCTCCACTATAATCTACTTGATATGTTCCTATTCCTAGAGAAACATCTAGATCATAATTATCGGTAGCTAGTGTTGAAAATTCAGTTTCATATATGTTAGTTCCATCGTGGGTGACATTAAATTCATCATATTGATAGTAAGAGTTATCAGACTTCTCAATTGTAACCATAATCTTAGATGAAGTATATGAACTATCAATTCCAACGATCTTATATGCAGTATTTGTTCCCTGAGGGACATTTACTTGTTGAGTATCAATTTTGACAATATCTCCCAATAATTGAGAAGAAATTCCTACTAAAGCATCTGCACTTGTATAACTATATCCACTAAGATTAAAGTCACTATACTCATAATCAATTGGATAGAATAGTAATAGTCCAGTGGATTGGAAAACTCCAATATCAAAGTATCCATGTACACTAGCAGTTTCAACTCTTCCATATTGTGTCAAGAATCCAAAGAAATCATCATGGATAAAATTGACTATTATCATCTGCCTTTCACCAGGATATCTCTTATTGCTAGAGAATAGAACATACTTTTTAGATCTTATATCTCTTAAAGTAAATCTATCTACAACTGAGAATGAGGTTGCTCTTGGATTACTATTAAAATCACTACTTACATCATCAACTAGTAGAACTCTATTATTAACCGATGCTGTATAGTCTGAGAGAAGTGATGATTTAAATAGAACTTCATTTGATATAGCATTATCAATATTATTTTCTGTAACAAGATCAAAATCATAAACACAATTTAAATCATAGAAAGATGCAAAATTGGCAAGAGGAGAAACAACACTTTCAGTCTGTATGGAATTAATTTGCGAATCTACACCAGAATCTGACAGAATTTGTAGTTCACTAAATTTCTTCATACCACTTGGGTGGTTTAGTGATTCTATTGAATTCCCCCAAGTGCTAATTCCAACTGTAGATTTTAGTGAATATGAGAAATATTGATAGTAGTCACTATCATGAAGTCTCTGAGTTGGTTCATTTAAGAATCCTTTCTTTGTAAATTGAACAGACTCATTTTGCTTTACTGGTCCAATGTTGTAAGTTAAGCTAGTAATGCCAACAATTTCTGTTATAGAACCTGTTGTATTAGATGTCTTACCTAATAATGTGTCACCAACTTTAAAAAGTTCTGGATTATTTGTAAATACTTTGAGTAACTGACTTCTAACATCCCAAGAAACAACTTTATCACTAGTAGTCCCGTTTGAGACTATTTCATCCACAAAGAATAAATTGTCTTTTCTGTTAATTTTAAATGTTGGGAAGTATGATTCTGGAACTGCTCTTGCAGAAGTGGCCAAATCATTATACTCTCCAGGATTATTTTCATCAACAAATTCACTCATACTAAATGTAAATGATGGATTTGAATTTCCAAGATTTGGATTAGAAGTTTTTACTTCATATAGTTTCTTATAACCATATTGAGATGAATTGTATCCTTCATCGTTTTCTAGGTCTTTTGTACTTACACCCTCAAGTAAAAACTTAGATCCAACTCCAAATGGCCAGTCAGTTAATGTAGTAAAACCGACAACACTTAGAGTAACTGTTGCATCTTTTGTTAAACTATCATAAGTAATATTTGAAATTTTAAATCCATTTGAGTTATTAATTGGAATAATTTTCGAATCTACATCATACAAAGTTTTTGTATTTTTAATAATTTCAACTCTTACTCCATCGTCATAAACAAGTTTTAAATCCACATCAGTTCTTACCTTATTAGTAAATCCATCAATTAGAATTAAATCTGGAAGAATAGTGTAGTTCTTTCCAGAAGATAATACATCAACACTACCAATAGATTTTAAAGCTTCAACCTTAAAAATACTCGGAGAATATGCTCTTGGTCTTAAAGTAGTATCTGTTGGGAACTCAAAACCAATATTATCAATATCAATTAACTCTGCCTTTCCAATACTATTGGATTCTGGTAGAATTACAGCATCAGTTCCAATACCACTTTGAATTCTAGAAATTTGTGGTAATTTTAGTAGACCAGAACCTTGAGTTATAAATTTAACTTGATTGATTGGTCCAGAGGCAGTTGTTGAAATTGTAGAATATGTTAGTGATGCAATTCCAGAAGTGTAACTAGAAGCTTCTGGTTCTTCAAAGATTGAAAATTTAAATGATTTATTTTCTACATTTCTAATGCTATATGATCCAGAAACTTTACTATCTACAAAAGTAATTACATTGTTTACATCAGTATCTAAAGATATTGATGTAAATTGTGCAGGAATGTTGTCATCAACTAGAAGTTCTAGATTATAGTATAGTTCTTCTGGGAATTGATCATCATAAACTAATTTTACTTTTGCATCGATATTTGGTGTTCCAGTTCTTAAAACACTTAAGGATGATGTTTTCTTAGACGATACAAATTCATTTGTTAAATTTTTATCGTAGAAAAACTTAAGTTTAAATGCAAAATAATTGGTATTATTTCTTGAGTATGATAGTGATGAATCGGACAAATCAAACACTAAAGTTTGATTCTTAATTAATTTGAGTGGGGGATTTATTAGAACAAGTCTTCCGTATGATTGTGAGGTTATTGTTACTTTATCTTGGTTATTTAAGGAAAGGCTTATATTATTAGGATTGTTTACAATTACAAAGTATGCTTTATTTCCAACAAGTCCACCAGGAGCTGCTTGAGATTCAAGAATAACTTTCTGCCCAGAATATAATCCATGGTTGGAAATTGTGATTGAATTATCATTGGTGTTCACATCACCACTAACAAAGTCAAAGTATCCAACACCAAATTTAGAAGATTCTTCGTTATAGATTACCTTATAAGTTTTTTCGGTATTTGGTTTACAATCAAATGTTATTGAATCTCTTTCAATTAGACCATGATTATTTTCTGTGTTAACTGTTACTTCTGTCGTAGAAATAGATTTTCTTAGATTTGCATTATAATTAGTTTTGAGACTATGTTTTTCTCCAGTGCCCCAACTGGTAAATGTGAATAATGCTACATCAGTATTATCTAATCCATGACCAATACCAGTAGTTCCAAGTCCAACAGGTCTGGATGATAATCCAACAAATCCACCTGGGAATGGATGTGCATAATATTCTCTGTTTTCTATTAATGGGAATGTGTCACCTATAGATGTAGCATTAATTCCAATTCCATCGGATTCATAATAAACGATATCATTTAGTTTTAGTTTATTGGATGGTAAATATATTTTGTTAGGATCAACAAATATTTGAGTAACACCAGTCCCAGGATTAGAAATACTTAGAGTTGTACCAATACCAACACCAACAGACTCTGCTGGGTTGAAATAATAATGCTCATTTAAAATTGATGGTTGTTTATCTAAATTTTCTGAAGTAGAATTGATAATGAAAATTCTTGAATTTTCTTCAAGATAAGTTCCAGCACCAGCATTATAACTTGTTCCTATTGATCCACCTACTTCTCTCTCTACTTTTATTCTAGAGTCCTTGGAGTCAATATTTAATATTCTGACTTGTTCTCTATAAGAATCTGAATTGATTGTATAAATGTCATGTGCTCTTGGTGGAAGAACTTCGGTTTTTGATTCTAGACCAATAACTTCAAAATATGTTATTATTCCTGTTTGGGCAGGGGTGCCGACAGATTTTTTTAATCTTAAAATTCTTTCTGGTACACCTATCTCTGCAGAATATTGAGTATTTCCTTGATTATTGGAATTGTATATTTTAACTCGATCAGAAATCAAATTATGTGGAGCCGTACAAATACCAATAACTCTATTATTGGAACTATAAAAATCAATATTAGAAATTGTTGAAGATCCAATAGAGATAGATGTTACACCTGTTCCAGCAATACTTACAATCTTTGCAAGTGGAATAGTACCAGTTTCTGGTTGTTCAAAAATAATTTTATCATTTACTTTATAACTTTGACCAGGGATAGCTACATCAATATTATCAACAGAACCAGAACTTATTCTTTCAACCTTAGATAAAATATCAGCAATGTTAGTTGGATTGTATAAGTAATCATATTTTCCATAAAGATTGGAAATATTGTGTGGTGTTACGTTTCTAAGTAGATCATAATTTAAATAGTTTTCATTAATTGTTGAAATTTCAGGATCTTGTGTGAATAACTCTTGAGATATTGTCGCATCAAAATTGAATGGAATTGGTTTAGACTTAAATGTATTACCAATAAAATATGGGAAAGTGGGAATTTTGTAATTCTGGAAAGATTCTGAATTATCTCCAATAGTTGCATAATATGCATAAACACCTTTTGGATATTCAGGAGTAATTGCAAATCTTCCATTATGAATATCTAAATCACCTTCACTAGTCCATTGAAAATCATTGACGAAAAATCCTAGTGGAAATTCTGCTACAGATGGTCTATTGGCAAGTGTTTTTCTCTTATATCCACTAACCATTTTCTTGATACCACCAGATCCATCTGGATTTGCAAATCCATAAGGTCCATAAATTGGATTGCCATCATAAGCCCATCCAATTATGGGTGAGTGATAAGTTGAGTCAGTTTCTCTACCAAAAGCATCTAAAACAAGATCTGGATTAAATGTGCTCTTTCCATTAACGATTTTTTTATTATAAATCGATCTTCTTAGCTTTCTGGGAACATAAGCATGACTATATTGTAAGAAGGAATATTGGAATCCATCACCAAATGGTGCTCTAGAGTCTTGGGCAATAAACCCATCATCATCATAAATTTGTTTGGAACCAAAGTTTCTCTCAACATTATTAATATTCCAACTTGTTATTGTTGCTCTGAATTTAGCTTCACCACCAGATGTGATAACACTTAATGATGTATTAGGATCATAGTTATTTCCAGGTGATCTAATAATAACCTCAGTTAATTTACCATCACTTATAACAGGAACTAAATCTGCTCCGATGCCACCTACAGCTCCTTCTATTGTAATTGATGGAGTAGAAACATATCCACTTCCAGGAGTTTGAACTAGAACATTACTTATCTGACCATTAATAATGATAGGTTTAAGTGTTGCTCCGCTTCCAGACTCTGCAGTTATTACTGGTTGTCTGTCATAATTAATAATATTTGTAGATCCATATCCAATACCATTATTTTCTAGGAAAACCGATTTAATTTTTCCCCTTGCAACTAACTCAACTTCTGGAGGTACAGTTACATTAAGTTCATTTATATTGTCCTTAGAACTATCAATTTCAATTGTAATATCTGGATATTGGAAATACTGCCTACCAACACCAGCTGATGTTAAAGTTATAAATTCTGTAATCCCAACCCCAACTTCAGATAGTTTGAAATTGTCCTCATCAATTTTAGTCAGAGAGTAATTTGTTGCACTTGTTAACCCAGAAATTGGTGAGATTGATGCGTTATATGTAATTATTTCACCAGTGCTAAATCCATGACCAGGTATGTTGATAGTGTTTGTATAGAAATCTATTGGTGTAGAAACCAAACTTGGATCATATGAAACCTTTTTAAAGGTATAGTCATCTGTTGAATATGTGACATTAAATTTTGCAATTCTTTGCTTTTTCTCTATCGATTCTAAAATATGAATACCAGAACCATAATCTAAAATTTCAACGGGATTATTCAGATTTTCCGCATCTGTTCTATTATTGTGTAGTGAGAAGGTAAAATTGTCGATCAAACCAACATAATATGTCGATCCATTTTGCAGTCCAACAATTTCTTGTCTACCTCTAGTATCATAGATTACTCTTTCACCTGGGTAAAAATAATGACCTTCGGAGTACTTAAGAACATTAGAAGATATTCCAACAGCAGGATTTGTAGATAATCCAACAAAAAACCCACTATCGGCATTAATATCAACAACGTGAGAGTATTTTTCCATTACTGGATTTACAATACAATCACTTCCGTTTCCACCACTAACTTTAATTACTGGAGTGTTTCTATAATTAAATCCACCATACTTAACTTTAATATCTAAAATTGATCCTTTAACTTCAAAATTGCCTGTTGCACCAGATCCAGCATTTGCACCAGATCCATCATTGATTATTAGAGAAGGTGGGTTTACAATGTCATAATTATCACCCTCAGAAATGACGGAAATTTTTTCTATTGGACCATAGAAAATTGAGTTTTTGGATTTGTAGTTTAAGATTTCTACACCATTCTTTAAAATGCCAATAGTTCCAGCAGTAGTTTCTACTTTATTTGTTTGATCTACTGGTTTAACAAACTTTTTAAATAACTTTTTAGATTTTAACTCAAAAGAACTATCGTCGGATAAAACTCTACCAATATCAAATAAATCAAAATAATAGAAAGTATTGTCAGTTACACTTCCTTCTATTGTAACATATTCTTTTGAATGAACTGCAGCTAAACTAACGGATAGTTTTATAGTTTTATTATCAACAACAGTTACATAGTATCTTCCATTTGGAATACTTAAACGATTATTACTATCATCTTCTTTGTAGATTATTGCATCACCAGTGTAAAATGAGTGAGTTTTTTCTGCAGTTGTTGTAGTTGCATCAGAACCAACTTTAATCTGCTTATTTTCAACATCAGAAGGTAGACTTACTGAGAAAGTAATTCTTCTATCACTTACATTTAAATTTTCGTTAAAATAATTTGGAAGTGAAGATGATGCTACAAATAGTATATCAGAAAGATCTTTGGGTCTGTATACGTTCTGAACATCTGAAACTGAAGTATTTGCTTCTGGGAAAGACTTAAACTTACCTTTGTTAAGTTTTCTCTCTAGTACAAATTTTTTGGTAGAAATATTATAATCTCTAATCGTTGTTGTTGAACTTACAACGTAAGTGTTTGCACTATCCCTGGAAATAATTCTAACGTTGTAAGAATCACCAGTTGATGATGTTATGTAGAAATTATCTCTTGTAACAAGATCAAATTCTGCCTCTAGAGTTACAAAATACTCTCTTCTTGATAGGTTGGCAATATCAATCTTGGAGATATTGTATGATGGAGTTAAGTTAAATGTCCAATTGTTATATTTTTTATCACTATCCTTTAATCCAAGAGTATTAAATTTAATTGGATCACCAATAGAGTAATAATTATTATCTGCAGATGGGGGAATATCAGTTAAAACATTAGTAACTCTAAAGTAGATATTTGTATCACCATTTTCAACGTATGCATAGTTCTTTGCAGATACTAATGTTCCTCTGGGAATATCAAATGTTGATCTTACATTGTGAAATTCATTTAAAGTTCTATTACTCATTAGGATTGGTTTGATTAAACCATTATCCAAATATACATCAAGAGATCTGTTTCTATCAAATCCGATAGTTGAATCTACATATAAAATTGATGAAGTTTTTGCATGATCTTCTGTTATTCTGGTTGTCTTAGTGACTTCAAAATTACCAGATATAGTTCCTCTTACAGTGGTATCTTTTGCATAGTCATCATCAAGAGATATGATGTAATATCTCTGAGATCCTCTTTCTATTCTTTCAACATTAGTGATTGTACCTGATGCTGAAACATCTTGATTAATATCCTGACTATTTAATTTTTTCTGAAATAGTGTTTTATTTAAAAGGAAATCGGTTAAATCTGGTTGATTGATATCAATTGCATATACAACTAGATTTACAACCCTTCTACTAGATGCTGCTGAGGGTTCGAATACAAAATCTGATGGTCTGATAACCTGAACATCAACACCATACAATGCATTGAATAGGATTTTAAAAGATTCTGCACTTCCCTTTGATCTATAAAAATCGTTTACATGCTTATAAAAGAGTCTGCTATTTACACTCTCAGGTAATTCTCTTCCCTCGAAACCAGGCGCAATTTGCCTTTTGAGTTTTTCGAAGAATACTTTTATGAATACGCCACTTAAATTTTCAACTTTTGATCCAGAAAAGTGCTCTGCTGATACAGAACTTGAAAAAGTAATTTCATCACCAATTTCAGTTATGCCAGTAAAACCTCTGACACAACCCTCAAAGGTTGTATCAGTCTTGGATTTATATGTAATAATTTCAGAACCTATCTTTAGAAGACCATAAGAACTTGGGAATCCATTGGTACTAACAACAGATAGAGTTGTATCAGTTTTTGCAAAATTGTTATTACTAGTTGTTTCATCTGGAGACAACAATAATGCATCTAGATTGACGTAGTTGTCAATCTTTGATAAAATATCTTGCGATGCACCAGGATACTCTAAAGATTCTTGATATTGTTTTAGAAAATCTTTGAAAAGTGGAAAATCATCATTAACAAAATCTGGAATTTGATTTTCAAAAACTTGTGCAAGTCTGATTTTATTATTACTTACCATTTTAATCTTTTAAAGTAATAGAGATTTATTGTAATGATCGTACTACACCCTTATTTGAATTACTTGGTGTAGATATAAAACTTGAACCTGATGGATCAGCCCCAGAGGAAATTGGGTCAATGAGCATATCAACATTACTATAATTTACATCAAATTGTAAGAACAAATCATGCAACCCAATAACATCATTTGAGTTTGGAGTTGCGGATATTTGAATTATAGAATTGTTTTGAAGTGCAGTTGATACTATATTTATTGCACTTATTTTAATTTCTCCTTTGACATAATCTATAGTTCCAACGTTCCTTCTTACGATTAATTCTACTGGTAAGTTCTGTGTAGCAGTTATACTATCACTAGATTGTTCCTGAGTTTTGATAAGAATCAATTCTCCAGTAACACCATCAGCTGATGGAATATCGGAGAAGTAAACATTATTGGTATTTCCACTCACTTTGAACGCAGTTGACTTGATATTAAATCCATTTTTATTCAGAACTTTAAAGGAATTACCAAAACAGATTTCATACTCAACAAGTCTATTCAATATAGCACT
>Ga0099849_1000744_pt1 | contig 15118 bp, 21 predicted proteins | sample CB_VirMetaG_4_FD_78177 | JGI IMG/M metagenome (GOLD analysis project Ga0099849, IMG submission 78177) | Freshwater to marine saline gradient viral communities from Chesapeake Bay - CB_1508_1M Viral MetaG | ecosystem: Environmental > Aquatic > Marine > Coastal | place: USA: Chesapeake Bay... | reverse complement strand
ATCTTCTAAGATATCTCTCAATCTTTTAAATATACACTCACATATTTCCTCATGGAAATGATTTTCTTTTCTCATACTAACAATATACTTCATAAGAGATTCAGGAGTTACACAATCCTCACCTTCAATATGAATGTATACATCACCCCAGTCAGGCTGGTTAGTAATTCTACAATTAGATCTTAATGCACTAGAAGTAACTTGAAAAGGCATAAAGCCTAGCATAGGAGCATGCTCTAGTATTTTAGGATCTTCTTCGTATTCTACAAATTCAATATCATCTTGATTAATTAATGATTCTAATCTAACAAAATGCCCTTTGATAGGAGCTGCAGGTAATTCATTCTCATCATCATAATGGAACCAAACATCTACATCACACTCTAAAGCATCTCTTAAATCATCTTCAATCATTTGCTTAGCTTTAACAATAGCTCTAGTTAAACTATTACCAAACCTATGCATATTGAATGAGTTTAAATATAACTTTAATGATTTAGATTCTACAATACATTCACTATCAGATGGATATACTATTTTAACTACTCCACTAACAGGAAATCCATTATCAAGTAGAAAAGATACTTCATAACAATTCCAAGTATCAAAGCCTACAAATGGTAGATCATCTTCATTAATATCATATTCTTCTCTATTAAGTACTCTTGGTACAGGTACTAGTAAACTTTTATCAGCTTTGTCAGGAGTAACATAAGGTTTAACAACCGAACCGTCTCCTGCCTTACCTAAATGCTTACTAACAATTTTATCTAGTTTTTTCATTTCAATACCTTCATTATTTGATCTAGTCTTTCTCTTACTGAGCCACTTAGTCTAACTATCTCTCTAGGCATTTCAGTTATATAACCTTCGAATAGTTCTACTATCTGATCTCTAAAAGTAGGATCGATAGATCTTACACCATCATCTACAATATTAAACTCAGGTGGAATATAAAAAATATAATCATACTCATGTATAATTTTATCATAGATAGTTCTAACTCTTTCAAGAGTATCACTACTTACCTTACCATGCAAATGCAAATAGGTAGTATATACTAACCCATCTAAGGCAGTCCTATCTGTTAACATATCATTATACATAAACACATTAAATACATGCTTCTGCATGATTAGTTCTTGCGTTAAGTCAGAACCAGCTTCATTTATATCTAGTCCTAATTTAATTAGTTCTCTTGTGACTTCATCACATATAGCATATTGCTTAAACTTTTTTTCCGATCTTAAAGCATTCAACAAAGTAGTCTTACCTACTGATTGAGCTCCTGTTATACCAACTTTCATACTTTACCTAATAAAAAAGATGACCATAAATTTATAGCCACCTGTCTTAATTCTTCAATTAAATCTTTTTCACTAATATTTTCTTTTATATCATGAACAGCTATCATCTGAGTTTCACCAGTATCAACACCTTCATCTACTTGATGTATTATAACACCAGTCGTAGGTAAACCCAACTCTAAAGCTTTCTTCTGAGGATCTTTACCTCTTAGTTCAGGATACTTAATCGTATCACCAGGATGAACATTATACATCTTCTCAGTTAGTGCTCTCTCAGGTACGATTCTATTATAACCATGTAAAGTAACTACTGGATCGTCATCTGCTACTGCAGTTAACCAGTCATGAATATCTTTTGCTTCCATATATTCAATCTTATTTCTAAGTCGTTTATCTATCTTAGTAGTTTCAAATTGATTAGTAACAATATGATCTGGTTCCCTACCAATAGTTTCTATAACAGAAGCTAGTTCGCTTCCCGAATGACTAAAAATTGCTATCCACATATATTTTCTCTAAACTTAAGCATATTATAGAATACACTATACTGATGTTCAACCTTTTCTTCCATTAAAGTAAATAATTTAACTGATTCTTTATCATTTAAACCAAAAACACCATCTTCTAACTCTTCATACTTAATATTTTTCATACCATGCACTACAGGATTAGAAGTATCAATAGTATCAATCCAATCGTATTCTTTATATGCTACAAACTCCTGAGGTAAACCAGCACCTAATAAATGATGATCTTTCTCAGTATTAATTATTTTTTCCTCTAACATATCATGAAGCAGTTTCTGTCTACCTTTCATCCATGATACGTATTTGTTTTCTTCATTAGGATATAGTTCTTCATAGTAACTATAATCAAATGATATAGCAATTATATCTGCATTCTCATTCATATAGTTATAGCACTCGATTATTTCATTCCAATCTTTGCCTTGAACTACACCAATTTTGAGACCTGGTAAGTCTTTATATCGTTCCATCCATGAACTAAAGTTCTTAATTGTTGTGTCTTTCTGTTCCAATGCATCTGGCACGATATAAGCAGAAGGTTTTAATTGCTTTATCCAAGCAGCAAACTCATCCGCATTAAAAGCCTCACCAAGCTCAAAAATTGAATTATCTAGAATAGTATATCTACCTTTCTTTTTAGCTTCTACGAAGTGATTATAATAAGCTGGCAATTCTTCAAATAAATGAACTAAAGCATAATCATAGTCAGTGCTTTCACTAACCTTCTTAATTATATCTAAAGGTGCTTCGTGTGCTATTCTCATTCGAAATAATTTTCTACTACGTCTACTAAATCTTTATAATGAGCAATCTGCTCCATTTCTTTTTGTATTGTTTCCATAATATCAGGATGTTCGGCTACACCGACTTGCTTCTGTAAAAGTACTTCAATATTTAAAACATGCTTAGAGATATTAGCAGTAAACAATTGCTTACTAGCTGATAGTAATTCATCTCTAAGATCTACTTTATTAACCTCGATAGGTTGTTTTTCTATTGCCATATTATTTTCCTCCAGCATACTGCTGCTGTAGCATAATGTCATCAAAAAACTCTTTCTTGACATCAGGCTCGTTAAATCTTCCTTTTAATACGGTTGTTTGAGTAAGTGATGAATGAGCCATAATACCTCTATTCTCACAACAACCATGAACTGCATGAATATAAACTGCTAGGTCTTCTGTACCTGTAGCAGCTTGCAGCTCTTTTACAATTTCATTACATAATTGTTCTTGTAAGGTTCCTCTTCTAGCTACCCATTGAGCTATTCTTGTATACTTAGACAAACCAATAACTTTACCGTTAGGTATAATACCAATATAAGCAATCCCAACTACCGGTTGATGATGATGGGAGCACATTGATCTAAGCTCAGATCTAACAACAAGCATACCTTCATACTTTTCTTCACCTTCGTTAGGGAATGCAGTAGCAATGGGCTTTTCAAAGTATCTACCTTGCATTAATTCATTAATATACATCTTAGCAAGACGTCTAGGTGTACCTTGAGCGTTAGGATCGTTTCTCCAATCAATAAGAAGTCTATGAAGTACTTCTTCAAAAGCTTCTGCAACTTCATCAATTAATTTTTCTCTACCAGCATCTGTAAGCACTTCTGAAATATTATCATTAGACCATGCTCTAAGCTTTTTATTCTTAATAGAATTCCAGTAGAGATCGTAAACGTTATTTTTAGGTTTCATGTTAGTATTATAATCTATTCCTTTATCTTTTTCAACTGTCATTTGGTTCTCTCTTATAAATTGCAGAATTAGCTCCATGCTCTCTCACTTCGCAAGAAACACAATAGCATCTGCCATTTGTTTTACGTTCTACTATTTCATTAGCTTTTTCCCATGCATGATATGCAAACTTCTCACATCCTACTCCATCCATAAAAACTAATTCAACTAGCCCTTTATCTTCTAAAAATACCATAGCGTCTTTTTCAGGATCATTTTTATCTACAGCCGTTTTATGATCAAAGTTATCCTTTAACCATTGTTTAAGCTCTCCTAAATCACCGAAATCAACAGCCCAGTTTTTATCATCTAATTGTTGAGCACCAAATACAAACTTAAAAGATAAAGCATAGCCATGAAGTAAGCTACAATGACTATGAGTTGCATTCGGTTGCCTAAATGCGCATGAGAGTCCAGTTTCATGCCCGTAAGTTTTAGTACTAAAAAACATCTATGCTCCTATAATGTAAATAATTAAAGCGTAGGTTAAAAAATGTAGATACTGATCTACGCCCTGCAGTATCCAATATTCAGTTTGTGTATTATCATAGTTATATTTTTTCCATATGTTGCTTTTAACATAATCAATATGATAATGAATTAAGGCATCAAGCATTGCTAGAACTATGGCCAATAAATTACTAACTAAAAAAGGAACTAATACTAGTACAGTACCAATACCATGAATAGCTGCGTGCCATATACCACCAGGTGCACCATATACTGATTTGTCTTGTATCATCCACATTCTTTGTAGAAAGTAATCAGCAATAGTATGCTTTGCCATTAATAAAATAAAAACTAAAAGTAATTGTTCATACATAATCATTTGTTCTCCCAGAAGAACTTATACCAGCTCTTGTCCTTTGAGCGTTGAATAGATAGATCGAAAAAATCAACCATAAGTTCTTGATCCGAATTATAAATTAAAGATGCGATACTAATGTTATCTTTTGGAAACTCTCCCCATGATTCGAATAGAGTTTTTATAGTTTGACCTGAGTCAATTATATCATCTATTATAAGATACTTAGCACCATTATTCAAGTCTTCTGGTATCCATTCTACGATTTCTTTTTCACCAGAATCCCTTGTTGACCAAACTAGAGGTGTTACAGGAATATCTAACTTATGAGATAAACAAACTGCAGGGATTAAACCACCTCTTGATAAACCTATTATTCTACTATACGGCTGACCAACAGCCATAATATTATTGTATATTTTTTCTATACCTTCTTCAAACGCTTTATAGTCATAATCGACTTCTTTCTTTTTAAACATAATATTTACTCAATAAATCTAATCCTGTCACCAAAACTTTTTATAATTTCATATTCTTTTTCAGGTTGATGTAGTTCACCTCTCGGCTCATTATCTGCATAATGATGCTTATCACGCTCCCACCAATCAAAGCCGTGAATCCAAATAACCTCATTAGTCTTTAAGTAATGCATAATAGCTATTAATCCTGTACTTGGTGCTACTAAACCATAATAATCAATAAAATCATTATCAACTTTAGTTACATCATCTCTTCTTGAATGAAGTTCATTATAGAGTCGACATTTTTCTTTTGGTTCCCATGAGTGAGATATAACATGTCTGAAATCATCCATATTTTCTTTATGCTTACCCATACAGGTAAACCATGTATCAGTTTTACTACCGGTAAATTTTTCATACCCTTTAGTAACAAAAGAATTAAATCTAACTACATTACCAAATGAATCAATTTCTTCACCTAATTCTTTATCAAGAATAGATGTACCATTACCAACTAACAATACCTTATCAGGTCTATTGTACCAAGTTACTAGAACTGTTCTAGTTCCTCTTAATACTTTACTAACACTATGCATTGTAGAGTGACTGTAAAAAATAGATTCACCCACTTCTTGATTAACAATTACAGGTATAATTTTTTGCCCAGGCAGATATTCACCTCTATAGTAATTAATCATTCCATTTTCAGCTGTAGCTTCCCAATCAGTATTTTTAAAGTGAGGTTCATATACTATTATATCACCACCAATCAGATCTTCTTTATCTATTAAAGTAATTACAGTTTCACCAACTTCTTCTTCATTATCAACATGAGATTTAGTAAAAGAACCTTCAATATATTTTAAAAAATATTGAGCATACATTTCACCATTACCACCTACATCAATGCGTTGATCTTTTGGTACATCTCTTCTTAAGCAATAATGTAAATTATAAAATTGCTTAATCTTTTCTTCAGGTAAAGATTCATATAGCTCTAAATATTTTTTTAGATCTGAATCAGAAACAGATTCTTTTTTATAACAACTAGACACCTATTGTATTGCCCCATAAGTAAGTGTGTACTCTGGCAGATACATTATATCCTCGTTTAAATGCTTCAGTTGCTACATCAGCAGCTACTAACTCTTGACCTTCAACTGTAGCACCGACAGGCATAACCCATACTGGCCATTCAACACCATGATATCTAAAGTTGTCGATAGTAGTTTCTAACTCTTCCCAACATTCTTTAGTACCGTTAATAACAAATTTAAGTTGACCTCTATTAGTAAATTGCTGATAAGAGGCAACTATTTCTGGTTTTATAGCTCTTTCAGTTTTTTCTCCTGCAACAGTCCATAGTTTTGGACTACAAGAAATAAATAACTCACAGCCCCATACATCTCTGTATTCGTTCCAGAATTCAACAAAACCGTCTACTTCTATTTCTTTTGTTCCATTAGTTTCATAAGTAACTGCTCTTGGAAAGTCTCTTTCATCAATCCATTTCTTCATCATGTCCATAGAACATTGCTGAGCAGTTTTCATAAGAGGTTCACCACCAGTAAAGCACATGTGCCTGTTAAGCCACATACCTTGGTTATAATCATTAGTAAATGCTGCTCTAACTTTATCAGCTATTTCATCAGCAGTTCCCATTGACTGGTATTTTTTAAATTTCTTAGACCAAGAATAAGAACTATCACAACCCTTTTCCCAAACTGGAAGGTCTTCTAGTTTATCTATATTAGTTAAATCTATCTTCTCGTAAGGAAGATCGTATGTGTCTGGATTAGTCGGATCATCTTGACCGAAACCATTACACTGTAAATTGCAAAGGAAGAATCTCAACCAGGCAGTAGGGACGCCTGTATATTGTCCTTCTCCTTGTATTGAATCGAAAATCTCAGAATAGAGATACTTTTTTGACATATATACTCCTAGTTTTATTTAAGATGTGGAAGGGCACATCTGACTATTATTTAGCTACCTTAGCCGCCTTCCTAATTAAACGTTGTACCTTTTTCCATTTACGTTTAAATCTATCTAAATGAATTGGGTGAGCTTGAGTAAAATATTCTATACCGTTTAAATGATCTAACTCATGCTGAAAAACTCTTGCGGCCATACCATCAAATTTCTTAGTACAAACTTCTCCATAAGGATCAGTAAACCTAACTCTTATAAATCTAGGACGTTTAATTTTAATATAAACACCTGGATATGATAAGCAACCTTCTTCCATAGTTACAAGCTCATCACCAAAGTATGTTATCTTTGGATTAAATGCAACTATAGGAGGCTCTGAATACATAGCAAAAGCCCTGACAGGTACTCCTATCTGGTTAGCCGCAAGTCCGATACCTTTACCATCTTTCATAGCATTAATAAGTTTATGTGATAGTTCAACTGGATCTATTGTAGGGTCAGCAAAATCAAAGTCAGGCATTTTATTCCTGAGCATATCATTATTATCACCAATTGGAATTATTACTTTACTCATGATGCTAATCTAGAAAATGACTTAACTTTTTCAAACTTAAGTACATTGGTAAATTTATCTATTAAGGTATCACCTTTATGACTTATTATAAAGACATTTGTATCAGAAGTCAACTCATTTAGTAACTTTAAGAACTCATCAGTTCCTGAAGCGTCTAAAGAAGAATCAAATACTTCATCCATAATAAGCAGATTAGTTGAAGCACTATTTCTTATCTTAGCAATGGAGCGCCAAGTAAATAATAATGCAAGATCTATTCTCATTTTTTCACCTTCTGAAAATGAAGCATATGAGAAATCGTCTCTGAATCTTGATCTAATAGTTTCATTAAAAGACTCATCTAACTCAAACTGAACAAAGAAGTCCATAGCAGCAAGATATTTATTAATCAGCTTATTCATAATAGGAACATACTGTCTTATTATTTTAGTCTTTATACCTGAATCTTTAAGTATGGTAGAGACAACACCAAGTACATTTCTATTATTTACTTCTTCTACTTTTGTTAGTAGAGCATTATCTCTTTTCTTTTCAAACGTATCAAGCTGCTTTAAGTTCTTAGCTTTATTACCACTAACATCTTTTAAGCTATTATTCTCTTCTAGGAGTTTATTGATACTATCATTTAAAGTTCTTTCTTTCCATGAAAGCTCTTTCATAGTATTTTGTAACGAGATAACTTCTTGCTGCTTAGTCATTATCTCTTCCATTCTATCTTCAGCAGTCTTTAGTTCTTCTTGAAGCTTTTCTATACCTTCATTTATTTCATCTACTTTTTTATTATGATCACAAACTATTTCTTCTTTAAAGGTAGAATCAATTTCTTGACCGCAGGCATCACAACTATCATTCTCTTGATAGAATACAAGACGTTTTTTAAGATCTAATATTTTACTATTAAGCTTAACTCTAACTTCTTTTAACTTTTCATAACGATTTTTAACAGTATTTTGATCATCGATACTATCATTAATACTTTCTACTTTTTGTGCTAGATCGTTAGTTGTCCCTTGCAGAGCCTTTATCTCCCGCTTGTTTTCTTCTACCATAGATAAGTTACTCTCTATCTTAGAATTATTATCAGCTTCAAGGCTCTCTAAGTGCTCTTCAGTAAGAGCTATCTTTTCTTCTAGCATTTTAACTGTATACTCAACTTCAGCTAGCTCTTTTTCATTAGAGTTTATTCTATCTTTTAGAAGAGTATTCATAGTAGAAAAAATTTGTAAGTCTAATAAATCTTCAATAACTTCTCTTCTATGCATAGATGAAAGCTGCATAAAAGGAATAAAGGAAGTAGAACCTAAAACAACAACTTGACTAAAAGCTTTATGAGTAAGTTTTATAATTTGCTTTTCTAAGAAGTCTTGATAGTCTCTTGCATTAGCATCTTGATTAATTAACTCACCGTTTTGCCATATCTCAAATATATTAGGTTTAGCAGCTCTTACTATCTTATAGATATGTTTACCTACTTGGAATACTAATTCTACTCTCATATCTTTTTTATTGATAGAGTTAATTAGTTGTGATTTATTTACTTTACGAAATGGTTTACCATATAATGCAAATGATAAAGCATCAAGGAAGGTTGACTTACCGGCTCCATTATCTCCAATAACTAACGTTGTAGGATTTCTATCGAGCTGTAACTCAGTATATACATTACCAGTAGAAAGAAAATTCTTCCACTTTAAAGTTTTAAATTTTATCAAGTTATTGCTAGCGCCTCAGAATATATTTCTCTTAAAACTTTATTGACTTCATTTTTATCAGCCTGAGTCTCAAGAGCTTCAACATAATGATTAAGTATTGTTAAGGTATCTTCTGCTTCACCAATAATATCATCATCATCTTCTAAGTCTAAATTTAAATGATCTTCTACTATTTGTAGGTGAACAGGATTTTGCTTTTCTAATCTCTCAATGAACATATCGAACCAATAAGGATTAGTTTTATTTTTTACTATTACTTTTATATAACAGTTTTGATATATGGATAGATCTTGATCAATAATATCAGTTACTACTGCATCTTCATCGTTATACCATATCTTTTTAAACATAGTATTAGGGTTATGAATAAACTCTAATTCTCTTTTTTCTGTATCAAATATATGAAAACCTTTTTGATCATCAGCATCAGCCCAAGTCATTTCATATGGGCATCCAAGATAGTTTACATTACCTTGTTCTGATTTAGTATGATAGTGACCGGTGCATACAAGATCAAACTTTTGTAACCAATCATCTTTCATACCATGATAGATAGATTGTCCTTTATACATTTGATATCCTGCTAGTTCAAGATGACCAAACATAACAGGGCATTTAGTCTCCTCTACTTTCTTAAATACTTCTTCTTCGTTACTATCACATATCCAGGGTACCATAAGAATATTATTCCACTCTTTAGGTTCTTGATATGTTACTATATTATCATAGTGTTCGGCAAGTAAATTAATAGAATTAAGCTCAATAGTATTTTTATAAAAAGAATCGTGGTTACCAACTAATACATGAAGCTCAATACCTCTTTCTTTTAGAGGAGTAAAAAACATTTTTTTAGCTCTATCAAGAGAATAAAAGTTAACAAACTTTCTTCTATCAAAAGTATCACCAAGATCAGCTACTACAGTAATGTTATGCTTATCGATATAGGGAAAGAAAACTTCACTAAAGAACTTTTCCTGAAAGTCAGCTACTCGTTGATTATCATTACGAGCACCGAAGTGAATATCAGTAACAATAGCGATCTTACTCATCTATAAATTTTCCTAAATTTTCTTTTGCTTTCTTTTTTTCTCTTTTCTTCTTTCTATCTTCTAGCTTGTCCTCAAAATTACTAACAAACTCTTTCATATAGTCAGTATCTAATCTAACAGCAACTCCACTAGTCTCTGAAGCACTATCATGATGTGTTGAAAGCTCATCTTCAATCATATGATTTTCTAAAGCTTTATGCTTTACATATAATTGTCTTTTTTCTCTTTCAATCCTTCTTAAGAAGGCATAGTAAATTATTTGTGTAAAGTAAGCAAATGGATTTTTACTTTTTTCAGGATCAAAATTATTAAGATAGTTAATGCAGTTTTCAATACCATCACCTACCATTTCTTCTCTAAACATATAGTTAGCAAAGTTAGGCTTATATGATAGTCTGTTTGCTATCTGTAATAAGCATTCACCAACATAGTTAGGGATAGGTGGTTTTGGTTTATTCTTTTTTTCTGCTTCTAGTCTTGCAAATTTATACTCTAAAAGAACTTTATACAACTCTTTGTTGTCAACGTAATGTTTTCCCATTTAATGTATCTCGTTATTTGCTAGAGATTGATACTCTAGAAAGGCTTTCAATCTTTCAACATCATCTTTATTTACTTCATTAGTAGGTTCAGTTGATATTGTTGCTTCACCTCTTAGGTTTTTCCATTTAGCGACGTATCGCTGCCAATGACTTAGAACATATTCGTCCATATCTTGATGTATAGAGATAATATGGTCTTTATATATTTCAGTTATAATTTCATTCGATGTAGAGAAAGGTGAATAAACATTTTTAAAAAAATATTGTCTCTCTAAAGTAGTAAGATTCTTAGAACCAAGCTCAACTGCATCTTCTATAAAATATGTTTGATCTGACTCATCTATAATATTACCAATTAAGGCTGTACCGTCAATAAGTCTTATGAAACTAAACATTTAATTTTACCTGGTATATCTTATAATCAAACTTCTCGTCATTATAATATTTGATTCTTTCAGCGCTATGCTGTAGAGTATAGTTACGTCTCTTTCCATGTGATAGATCATCTGAGATATCAAATAGGGTTGCTTTATCTTTTTTATCAGAAGTTCTTAAGCCTCTTCCAATAGATTGCAATACTCTAATTTTTGATTTAGATGGAGACGCAAATATAATATTATTTAGGTTACGTATATTGATACCAGTTGAGAAGGTACCGTATGATGCAACTATAACTGCGTCTTTCTCATCTTCAACAACAGCTCTAATATTTTCTCTTACTTTAGCGTTTACTTCACCGCTTACAAAGAAGAACTGTCTATCGAACAATTCTTTCTTTTGTTGCTCTATTAAGTTATTATATAATATTTTACCGTGACGTTCAACTAGTTGAAACAAAACTAAAGTATTTCCTTTCATAGATAGAATAAGGTTCTGAATAAATTTAGCTCTTGCATCTGAACTAACAATATAATCCATTTCTTCTTGATAGGTAGCTTTCTTTAGTAGCTCACATTCTGACTTAGGATAGGATAAAGCGATACATTTTATCTTTAGATCAGCTAGAGTTCCTTTATCCATTAACTCTTTAGAAGTAGTTACTTTTTTAACAGCACCAAATAGTCCTTCTAATACTAGCTTATGAGTTTGTGTACCATCTAAAGTACCTGTAAATCCATATCTATACTCACAATCTTCTAGCTTAGTCATGATAGAAGTTAATGACTTAGATTTAAAGTTATGAGCTTCATCACCCATTACACACTTAAACTGATTAAACCAAGGCTTAGGCATCTTGTAGATAGATTGCCAAGTTGATACTACTATATCTTCTATGATATCATTACGCCAAGATTTATCTTGAGTGCCATCAATAACTCTAATATTGTTTTCATAACCATATGACTTAAAGTCAGATTGCATTTGATATACTAATGATGTAGTAGGTACAATAACGAGAATTTTTTTCTTTGATTCAATCATCTTCTTAGCTAGAAGATATATGATAAGTGATTTACCTGAAGCGGTAGGTGATAGAAGTAATGCTCTTCTTGTTCTCATAGCATGAGCAAAAGCTTCTACTTGATAATCTCTTGGTTCTAAATTGGTTGCTTGTTTACAAAAGTCATATGCTTCTTTTACTGAATAACTGTCATCATGTAAGTCATCATCTAGGTCCACTTCATAGTCTCTATCATAAGCAAACTTTCTTATATAAGGAGTAAGCCCAGCATATAGTCTTTGAGTAGCTACATTGAATAGACGTATTTTTCCATCCCAGAATTTATTTCTAACCTGAGGCATAAACTTAGCATTAGGGATTGTAAACGTAAAATAATCCTGGAGCTCGTAAGCAATACCAGCATCACAATTTACTTTAACGTATGCTTCGTTATACTTTTCTACGAATATTTTCTCTGTCATATACTTTCTTTCTGAGGCTACTTGTAGAGAAATTATGATCTCTATTATTAAAGTATAACTTTATGCCTCTTTTCTGGCAGATTTCTTTTCCAGTAAATTCTTTATTCCTATACTCATCACCTAATATTCTTACATCGATAGGTAACATACTAATAATGTCTAATAAGTCATCTTCAGTAATATATGGAATTATTTCATCAACGTAACTAATAGCTTGAAGCTGTGTATATCTTTCTACTATAGTTTGAATAGGAGTGTTTTTTTCTTCTCTATCTAAAGAAGGATCTACTTGTAAGCCACAAATAAGATAATCACATTGTGATTTAGCTTCACGTAGCATAGCGACATGACCAGCATGAAGTAAGTCAAATGCTGAACAAGTAAAACCAACAATCATTTCATTTTTCTCGCTATCTCATTACAACCTAATACAGCCATAAAGAGTGTATCATTTGATAGTGTTTGATAGTGAGTGGTATCTTTAGGTAAGCATTTACCACCGAAACCAAACTTACCATCTGGTCCTGGAACATCTAAATGCGTAGTTGGGTCGATATTTCTTTTTAAGAGTTCTTTAACTGTATAGTAGTTAATATTATTCTTCTTACAGTTATCATTTAATATGTTAGCAAAGGTTACTTTCATACTTAGGAAAGCATTCCTACTCATTTTAAACATAGCAGCTTCTTTAGCTGTAACTTCGGTTACTTCAGTTTCACCTTTCAGCCAGAAACAAAAATAGCTTGATCCTGATTTACCAATAACATTTTCTACTTCAGGTTGAGAGAGCTGATCCATCCAAGTAATCTCTCTTAAAAATTCTGGCCACATAGTAGGCTCATCAAATTTTTCTACTTGATCTGGACCTATAGTTGATCTAATAACTTGTTCACCTTTCCATGTACCATACTCTTGTTCAAGTATAGATATATCTAACTTACCATTCTTCTCGTTAGTAGGTAAACAATAAAAAACAAAATCATATTCTTTGTTTCTATCTGCTTCTAATCCAATTGCTGGATCATGAACATGTACATCGATATTTAATTTATCTAGGTATGCTCCTGTTGCTTTTCCAACAAAACCATAACCTACTATCACACAATTCATTCAGGTTTATTCTCCTCAATCCACTCTTCCATTCCATGATAAGGTGGAACATTCTTTAAAGCTTTTTCTGCTGCCCATTTAGCTCTATAAATTTTTTTCATACAAGCAAAGCCATTATAACCGTCTAAATTAGGATCGTGCATAACACCTTCCCATAAGTTTATAGCTTGCTCTACACTCTCTATCGGAGTCTTATCAATATATGGCATTAGATGCCTCCCATCTTAAATTTTTCCCAATCAATAGCAGCTCTTAAGTTATAACCTCTAGTATTAAGAGAACGTATAGCGTTATCTAAGAAATCAACTTTCTCTTTTTGATAAGCTATTTTAAGATTAAGACTAACAATATCTTTATCAGCGTCTATATACTGAGGTATATCTGCTCTAAGTATTTTTAATGGGTTGGGTTCCCATCCTAGATCATTTAGATCTTCATAATCCATTGAACCACTAAACCATTCATACTTTTGCTTCTTAAGTACCTTTAAATCTTCTTCTAGTTTTCTTAGAGAAAGTCTTTCAGTAGAATAGAATTTAAAGTACTTAGAATGTAGTTGTGGTATCTTAATAGCCTCTTCTCCGAGTTCAGTTCTATCTATCTCAGAGTCGGCTTTCCAGTTTTCGAGTAGTTCATCCAGAGTCATAGTATAATTATAAGAGCTTTTTAGTCAGAAATCAACTCTATTTCAAACTTTTCGTATCTAAAAGAAGCAACACATTCAATATATGAAACGTCACCAGCTCTTAAATCAAACGCTAGTTCTGAAAGAGTTGAAGGAAATAATCCAGTAAACTTAACTTTTATATTAGCATTAGTATTACTGTTATGAATAATAAGAGTACCGTCTGAAAGTATCTCTTTATTTCCATTAGGGTTAATTCTTCTATCTTCATCAGCTAATGCTTTATATTGTTCAAAGCTTTCAGGGAAACCTAATGCTTCAATCCAATAATATAACTCTCTGTATGATTCCATTTGTTCATCAACTCTAAATCCAATCTGGAATTCAGTAAAGTCAATGTGATCACCTGCTTGAGGAATCTTAACGAAAGGAGTAGGTACTTCAGCTGCGTTTAAAGATACAGCAGGAAGCAATACACTCTGTACGAAGAAATTAACATGAGGTAATTTGTTTACAATAAATGTAAACTTAAGTGGTGATAAGAAATTTAAATTCTGTGGTTGGTTAGTTAAAGCTGCCATTATTTTACCTCGATAGTATTTATCTTATTTGGATCTAATGATACTGATACACCGCAACCACAAGCAGCAACTTCACGAGGGTTGTTAATTTTAAATTGTGAATTGAGACCAATCTCTTCGTATGAGATTATTGAACCACCTAGATAATTTGCTGATAAATGATCTACTACTATTTTAAGTTGACCAAAATCTAAGAGAAGATCTGACTCAGCGATTTTATCATCCCATGTAAAAATATACTCATAGCCAGCACACCCGCCACCAGTAACCCCAACACGAATAGTATCT
>Ga0099849_1000740_pt1 | contig 15141 bp, 18 predicted proteins | sample CB_VirMetaG_4_FD_78177 | JGI IMG/M metagenome (GOLD analysis project Ga0099849, IMG submission 78177) | Freshwater to marine saline gradient viral communities from Chesapeake Bay - CB_1508_1M Viral MetaG | ecosystem: Environmental > Aquatic > Marine > Coastal | place: USA: Chesapeake Bay... | reverse complement strand
TGCGGCGGGTAGTGGCGACACCGGCGATGCGACCGTCGCGGTGACAGCCACGATCGTACGACGCTCGGCGACTGTCACATTGGAGCCGACCGGCATGTAACTATCTAGTGCGCCCGTGAACACGTTGACCTGCTGTTCGAGCGCGCTGCGGGTCTCGTCGTCGGCTTGATTGAGGACGTCGACGATGACAGCGATCACCGTCGGGTCGGCGTCGAGGAACCCGGAGTCGACGAGCGCGGTGACGTCATCGGGTTCTATCGTGCCGTCGAGCGCGTCGATGACAGCGTCGACGAGTTCAGGTGGTGCGGTGTCGAGCGCGTCGGCGACCTTGACGGCGGCGTCCGGCAGCGGGATCGTTGTGGGAACCGCCGATACCGGCGGCAATGGCAGCGTCGATGAGGTCGTCGATGTGACGCTGGTCGATGTTTCGGGCGGGCGGGTGGTGGTGGTAGTCGTCGATGAGGATGTCGACGGTGTCGTGGTCGGTGCAGGGTCGGGCACGCTGGCAGGTGGCGCAAGTGTAGAACTCGTCGTAGTAGTCGTCACCGTGGTCGTGGTCTCCGGCACGGTCGTTGTGGATGTACTCGTCGATGTCGTGGTCGTCGGCGCGGACGTTGTCGATGTGGACGGTGCCACGGATGTTGTGCTGGTAGTGGTGGGCGGCACCGTTGTCGTGGATGACGACGTCGTTGTCGAGGTGGACGTAGTAGCGGGCACGGTCGAGGTCGTCGTGCTCGTCGTTGTCGACGTCGTGGTGGTGGTGGTGCTTGTCGTCGATGGTGGAACTGTAGTCGTCGTCGAGGTGGTGGTCGTGGACGTCGAGGTCGTCGGCGGTGTCGTCGTGCTTGTGCTCGTCGAGGTGGTCGTCGTCGATGTGCTGGTCGTCGAGGTCGATGTCGTCGAGGTCGATGTCGATGTTGATGTGGTGCCTGTACCCGTCAACGTGAACTCAGTCACCAGCGAATAGGTGCCACCCTCGTAGCCGACACCTTGCTGCGCCGGGTAGTAACCGGCACGCACTCGATACGACCCGGCGTCGAGCGTCACATACAACTTCGACGACACGCATTGTCCGACACCATGATTGCCGTCGTCGTCCCACGCGACCAACACACCGGCCGCGTCATACAGCCACAGGTACGGATCAGCGCCCGGCTCATTGCAGTCCCGGTCGCTGTTGCCGTACACCACGACGAGCGTGCCGTCCGCGTCGACGGTGAGCCACCAGTCAGATTCCTCTGAGACCGTCTGTGTGCCCCCGTAAGCGGTCGCAGGCGCAAGCCACGCCACCGCTATCAAACCGACATAGAAACCGCGCGACGCGCGCAGCAGGTTGCGTCTGAGGCGACTCAGCCGAACAGGACGCCCCACGTCACCCGACCGACCCAACCGTCGACCGGACCGGCGTCAGGCTGATTCGCCGCTTGGAACCGCTTCACCGCGCCCTCGGTCATCGCACCGAACTTGCCGTCGACCGGACCGGCCTCGTGACCGAGGTCGTTGAGGCGTGCCTGCACCTGCTTGACAAGGTCGCCGCGTGAGCCGCGTCGCACGTTCCGCTTGAACGGTGCCGCGTTCTTCTTCTCGTCCGCTGGAGCCGGTGCCGCTGCCGGTGCCGGGGCTGGAGCGGGTGCGGGTGCGGGTGCGGGAGCGGGTGCGGGTGTGTCGCTGTTCGCGAGGTAGTCGAGGATGATCTGCTCGACCGCACCGGGATCGTCCGCGTACCGGTTGCTGATCTCGACATGCACCCAGTCGCCGCCCGGCGCACCCGAGAACGCTTTGCGGTCGTACACCTGCCAGCCGCCGTTGCCGTTCGACGCGCGGTCACATTTCCAGCCGCGCCCGTACGGTGCCGGATAGTAGTCGAACACCGCTTCGATCTCTAACGCCTCGGCGAGCCGCGGGTCGGTGAGCATCATCATCACCTTCTCGGCGTCCTCGTACCGGCCGCTGCCCTTGTTGCCCATCTTGCGCCATGACATGTCGAACGCCCGGCCGGTCGAATGAACCGACGGTGATCCCTTGCCGCGCTTGTTCCGCACCACATACGACCCGTTGTTCCACAGCGCACGGTTCGTCAGGAACGCGATCATCTGAATCAGTTTCTCGGTACCGGCCCGACGACCTGATGCGGTCTCGTCGTAGCCGGTGTACTTACGGTCAGCCATCGAGTTTCACCGCCGACGCCGACCGGTCACCGATCGGACCTTTCGCCGCCGCGATTGACTTCACGACCGACAACCCGGCCGCGACCGCCGCAGCCTTCAGCGAGTCGCCGATACCGACCGACAGAATGTCGACAGCGTCAGTACCGACGAGCGCGACGAGGGTCTGTGCGAACGTGGCGACGGCACGCTCGGCGACGTCTTTCAGGAACTTGGTCTCGAACATGTCGACGATGGTAGCAGTCGACCGTGGTCAGCCGTTGGCGATGTCCTGCTCGGCCTGTGCCGATCGCGTTCAACTCGGCTGCGGTCAACACGCTGCCTGATGTGAATGATCCGGGTGCAGCCATCAGCGGTCACCTTCCTTCGGGTGTCGAACCTGCGCCAACAACCAGCCGTAGAGTGCGCCACCCGCAACCCAGATCGCTGTATGCAACCACATAGGGATCATGACGGTGCCTCCGGTGTCAGCGATGTTTGTGCCATTGCTTCAAGGTCGGCTATTTCTTCGTCTGTCAACGGTCGGCGTGTCACTTCGCCGGTGATCGCGTCAACTTCGACCGCTTCGAGGATGTCGTCGGTGTCTGGTGTATCGCTCATGACTGCCCGTATCCGTAGACGGTAATATTGCAGTTGATGGCGTCAAACGAACTTGCTGACAATATGAAACTAATCCCTGTGTATTGAGTAAATGTCCCCATCATTAAACGGGTACTGCGAAGCACATAGTCGGCGACATTGCTCTGATACGTCAGGAAATCGCCACACAGACCTGTAACGGCGGAGATGTTCGGGTTCAGAACGTCAAAAGATGCGCTTGATAAATACGCGCCCGACAGGCTGCACACGTTGCCCGAACTCTGCGCCGATGAACCACCGTTGAACGCTGTCGCACCAAAATGCCCATATTCAGAAACCGAATACCCTGCGGTTGTGTCATCGCTTGTCGTGCGGAAACGAACAGACATAACGCGGGTCGTGCTCGACGTAATGCCAAATTTGCTAATGGTGATGCGATAGTTCCGAAACGCAGACGAGAACACATTGCTAATGCTGTACGTCGTCCCAGACATGTTGCCCTCAAAAATGCGTGTCAAACCCTGATTAGCAACCTTGTAATCCAACGACGACGTAACCGCCGAACCATCCACACCCACCTTCGCCTGCAACGCCTCCACCGCATCATTCACATCCGCGTGCTGAGCGGCATGGCTGACCGTCGCCATCGAATCCGACGGTGACGGATTCGTGAACGAGTCTGCGCTACTCGGAAAGTTCGTCGGCATCGTTGCCTTCTAACTCCGCGATCCGCTCCTCCAACTGACGGATGTAGACCGACTGAACAACAGTCTCCCACTCCTTCGGGTACCGCCTCTGGAACTCCATAATCACATCTTTCTCTGGGATAACGCCAACTTGAATGCTCTGCTCTTCGTTCATAATCTCACTCCGGTTTCGGATACTGCTGTTTCACGGTGTCAATGGTGGCACGCCAACCCTCGTAGCCGTCGTGATACAGCATATCTAACTGATCCTCCACAGACGGGTATGCGTCACGACGAGAATCTTGATAGTCGTATTGTCTGGCCTGAGCCAATGCAGCATCGAACTCCTCTTGTGTTGGCTTCGGATACACCTCCGACTCCCAATGTAGCCAGTTGTAGGAGATGTCGTGCACCGTTTGTTCAACCGGCTGGGCAAGTGTGACACCAACTTTCGTAGTGTCTAACCCTTGAGTAAGAATGGCGTGCAGCCTCGGTAATGTCGTATCCATTGTTGCTTCTCTCAAATCTTGAACACCCAAAGCCACTTGTAATCATTGACATCAAAGTTGATCGAACCGGAGGCAGAACGAACTTGGAGTTGGAAGTTGATAGTTCCCAAATCTTGGCGGAATGTGATCGTGTCGAAGAATGACCACCCTTGATGCTGGTATGTGGTGTTGTAGAAAAAGTATTGTTGTGATGTGGCGTAGTCGAGAGTGCTACTGTTCGCCAAGACCTTAGTGTACTTAGTCGACACATTTGTTGAGTATGCGCTGAATCCCCAGAGCACCCAGCAAGTAAACGAGTCGGAAGTTCCCCATCGTTTGCCACCAGTTACTACTGGGGTTGCGTAAGCGTTGAGTATCGTAGTCCAACTAGTACCAATAGATGCAGTACCTGACGACTCATCAAACGCATACGCAATACCAAAGTTCGTGCCGACAATAGTGTTGGCAGTTCCCAGCCCTTGATTACCTGTGTAGCCCCAGTACACCTGTCGGTTCGACATTTTCATGGTGGAGACCGGGCCAATACGGAAATCCAAGTCTGAGTCCGCGTCGATTACTATTGACTGACCGCTCACAGATGTTTCATCTGATACCAAGTTGATGGTGTCGTTGGCTCCGTTGGTACCGGGTTGGATACGAGATCCTGCTGATGAACCAAAGTAGAGTGTTCCTGTGTAGCGACCTGACCCCCCCACATCCAGAGTGTACGACGGCGTGCTGTCGTTGATACCGACACGAATATTTGGGATATCGACCGTGAGAATGTCTGTCCCACTACTGTTCTCAAACGACCAAGCATTAGGGTCGGTGCGGTAGTACAACGCTGATTCCAGCGACCCGCTATTCCAGACTTCTAGACCGTGAGGGCCATTCTCCGACTGTCGCCCGAACACGATAGACTTGTTTGCGCCAACAATGTCGATATTGCCATTCACGCCGAGAGGTGTCTGTGGTGTCGTTGTACCGATACCGACACGACTGTTCACATCATCGAAATAGAGCGCAGACGCACCGCCGAACGATCCTCCGTTGTTGTACTGAATCTGTCCGTCCGACCCGGCAGCAGCGATCGTCGCGGTGAGTGTCCCACCGACCGTCACGTTCCCGGTCGTGGTCAGCGTGTCAATCTCAAGGTCGTTGAGTTGCGCTGCCGTCAATACCTGTCGTGCTGTGAACGTCATTTGTCACCTCACCCGTTGCTGTAGCCATAGACACGGATCGTCCCGCCGGTCATCGTTCCGCTGTTGGGTGCAATCGTGAACGAGGTGTGGCTCTGGTCGACGTTGTGGTTCCCTATGTGTCGCCCCATGTAGCCGTTGCCGTAGTGCTGTCCAGCAATAAGAGTACGCAAAGTGGCGAACGGTTGAAAGATGTCGGTCGATGAAACCGATGCGCCTGCGAACGTCGTCGTGAGTCCTATTCCCAAAAATGAGCCATTGTTGTAGTAGTCGGTCGATGTTGCACCCGTCCACAGGTCAACATCCATCAACCCGTAGTACGCCGTCGTCGCGTTGGAAGGTCGAAACATCACCGTCGTATTACTGACTGAGTAAGCGGCTCCAGTAACGACAAGCCGGTAGTTGTCGAAGTCGGCAGAGAACACACCATTCACCGTCACCGATGACACCGCCGAGCCAATAGTCACGGTCGCACCTGACAGCGTGCCATTTGTGACCGATGACGGCGTTATGAGATGCAAGCCGACAGCGTTCATGTCGGTTGCGTTCAGCACATCTCCGTTGGTGTATGGGTATGGCATCTCGTCTGTCTCCTAGTAAATCTTCGTCGGGGCTGCAAGCCGGTTCTCGTCCAACACGCCGAGGTTGTCGTCATCAAGCAAGAACCCGAACCCGGTCTGCTGTCCGATTCCGCTGTCCAACCGTAGCACCCAGTCAGTCGGTGTCAGATAGAGTGACGACTGAAGGAACGTCCCCTCGGCCTGTGTCAATGTGCCGCCCGCACCGGGCACGTCGATCAGGGTGACATGGAACGCACCGCCGGACGCCGTCGACCCGAACGCGCTACCCATCAACGCAGCGACCGTGTCGAGCGCGTCGTCCTCGGCATACGACTCGATCATGCCGCCGGTGATCTCCAACGCCTCAGGGCTGTACTCGCCTTCGTCCCACCACGCGGTCAACATGTCGCCGTAGTCGTCGAGGAACTGCTGTGACGTACCTGACGGTGCGGTCGCGACCGGCAGTTCCCGCAGGGCGGTGGTACGGCTCCCGTAGGTCGGCAGGTTCGTGCCGGTCGACTGGCTCGACTCGGCCGCGGTCGCAAGATAAGCGGCGGTCACGATGCGTTTCAGGTCGGTGCCGAACGCAAGGTTCCGGTAGGGCAGCAGGTCGTAGACGGTGCCGCCGAGACCGTCGTCACGACCCGCCGCGATCCCGGTCGGGTCGGTGAACCGCAGCGGCGGCTCAAACGGTTGAAGGTTCGACGGTTGTGCCATGACGACCGTCGCTGAGTTGCGCGTCAACCCGGACGACACGAAGTAGGTGATCTGTGCGTCGAACATCAGACCGCCGTTCGTTGCCATGATCTGTCGCATCACCTCGGCGAGTGACACACCGTCAGGGAACGACAGCGTGATGTTGCCGATAGTGACTGACACTCCCGATGGTGTCGTCGTCGTCGTTTCGATCGTGTCCGCCGAGATCGGTGTCGCATAGGTGTTGATGAGCGCGCCGACAGCCGCCGGGAAGTCGAGCGCAGCGAGTGACACGTTCGCCAACTTGTTGCGTTCAAGCCAGTTCGACATGAAGTCGCGACCCGTCACCGTGACCGTTGACGTGAACCCGTCGTCGTCGATGTCGACGTCGGTCGGTATCAACGTGTAGGCGATGCCGCGCTGAGTTGTGCCGTCGACGAGGTCGGCGTACGGGATCAGATAGATCACCCATTGCGAGAACCAGTCGAGACCGTTGTCGTAGAACCGGTCGTCGTCGTAGATGGTGTCGTGATCGTATGGGAACGGTGTGAGATGTCCGTCGCTGTTGTCGAACGTGATCTCACACGACGCCTCACCGACCTCGCCGAACTCGACGCGCCGAGTGAACGCCGCGCCCATCATCCGGTCAGTCAAGTCGAACCCGTAATCCGGGATGTCGCCGGTGTACGTTCCGACGCCGCCCGGTGTCGCTTTCCGTACCCACAGTTCCCAGTTCGTGTGGATCATCACGCCACCTTGTTCGTGCCCAGCACGCCGTAGTTGCTTCTGCCAAGCACGAAACCAAACGAGGACACGGCAGGACGACCATCCGACAAAGTGAGTTCCCAGTCGTCTGGCGTGATGCGGTACGAGGCACGGAAGAAGGTCACACGCGATGAAAGGTCAACTCCACCGGCACCAGTGAACTCAACGAACATCGGGACGAACAACGGGCCACGCAGAGGTTGGTCGAATCCTCCGAAAACGGTGGAGTCGGAAAGCCCATTGTTTGGTGTCTGAACAAGGTAACTCACCTGATCTAGAGCCGTGTCGGCACATTTGCCTTGAATCATCTTGCCAGTGAGCGTGATGCCTGTGATTCCAAAGTCAACACTTGAGTACCGAGCAACAAGGTCCTCTGCAAGTTCTAGTGCGTCTTCGTCATAGCCGTAGTAAAGCGATGAGAACTCTGCTGATCTCGGCCCGTAACTTTCAATGCTGGCTGTGTTCTCAGCCTCTTGTGTTACTGCACCAGTGCCAGCGATTGTGCAAGCAGCAGAGTTAGTCAGCGTGTCCACGTTGAACCCAACGGTGGGTGACCGGAAGGGCAACTCGGTTCCTGTGGGAGTTCCTTCAACAAAGGTGTACTCATCTGGCTCGCCGTAAGTGCTAGTGCCTCCGTACAACCAGTCGCGTGCAATGACGAGTCCTTCGTACCTTATGTCACACTGGGCAAGCCGTGGGTCAACGTAGAGTATCCACGGAAAGCACACGCCGTGTTCTGACACCATCAAACCGTTGAGAGCGTCACCAAAGTTGTCACCGATGAACACTTCCAACTCTAAAGGCTGGCGGTAGTCGCTGCTCCCAAACACCGAACCCACTCCATAGAAAACGCTGTCGGCACCGAACAACGGTGGCTCCTGTATTGCGTTGCCAGCAAGCCAATACAAGACGACTTCTGCGAAGTTGTATGGGAGGAGGAAGTTATCCCAGTCCACTAGAAACACCCCTCTGGCTGCAAGTGTAAATGCGTCGTCGCAGTTCACTGTCACGGTAGAGGTGAAGCCGTCGTCTTGATATTCCACATCGGACACAACCCCACCGAACAATGGTGTCTGAGCGGTCAGTGATGCTGGGTTGGTGCCGGTCTTTGCCTGCACCCACACAGGGTTTGCGAGCCAGTCCCAGTCTTCGTAGGTGCCACCACCGAACGGTGTAAATGCACCATCCGAGTTGTCAAAAACGATTCGTGCCGATGCGCCACCAACTCTGCCGACGGCACATGACATATCGACTTCCACCGAGCGCACACGGGAGGTGAAGTCAGTCGCGTCATCGGGAACACCCACGGTGTCCTGCACACCACCTCCGGTAGTTGTCTGACCCATAACAACTCTCCACTCAACGTAGATAGTCATTGGTCAGAACCTCCGTGTGCCCGTCGTCGGGACGCTCAACTGCCCACGACGGCGAGTGTATTTCTCAATCTCTCTCACGATGTCGTCCGCACGCATACCGGCGTGAGTGTTGATCGTTACGTTGACAGTTTGACCGCCGCCACCGAGCGCATGATTCGGCACGACGTAACCCGACGAATCAGGCACGAACAGTTCTGGACCCATCTCGCCGACGAGGTGCGGCATACCGCCACGAGCGCGACCACCTGCCGCGAGAGCAGGGATACGCAACACCTGACCGGGATGGATCGTCTGGAAATCTGATGCCGAGTTGTAGAACATGCCATTGTGTTGCCACAGGCGACGCGCCGCCGAGTTCGACCAGCGGCCGAGCAGACCGTTGATGATCTTCCAAGGTCCGTCGCCCGACTGAACGGTGTATGTCTGTTCGGCAGGTGCCGGAGCGGGAGCAGGTGCAGGAACACTCACACCGCCGCCACCGCCGCCGCCGCCGGGTGCCGGGGTCGGTGCGGGCGCTGCCGTGTCGGTGACGTCAGCGATCAGCGCGGTCAGACGGTCGATTGCTGTGAGGTCGAGCGACAACCCGACGGGTGTCGTCGTCAACGTCGTCACCTCGCTTCCCAACTTCGACAGGAAGTTGTTGAAGGCGTTGAACAGATTGACCTGAATGTTGTCGACGAGCGTCGCCATCTGCGCGGTCGCCGCTTCGAGCGCGTCAGTCAGATCGTCGACCGCGGTTCTCTGTTCATCGACATCTTTGCGTGCCTCGGCGATCGCGTTCTGATACAGCCGATCGACGACACCGACAAGCCTGTCGACCTCGCCTTGCGCCCCGGCGATGTCCGCACCGAACAGCACCTCGCCCGCAACCTTCGCGGTGCTTGCCCCGATCGCGGCAATCTCCTCGCGCATACGAAGGAAGTCGGCCATCTCGCCGGTACCGAGTCGGAGCAGTTGCTTCGACAGCCGAGCGCCGCCCGCCAGACCGGCGTTGACAACCTCGGCGATGACGTCAGGTGGGAAACCTTTGTCACGGAGTTTGATGAGGTTGTCGCGGAACTCGCGTGCCTGTCCGAGCATCCGCTGGGTCTGTGCCATCACGTTCGAGTCGGGCGATAGCGACGGCTGGAACAGCCCGGACACTTGATCCTCGAACGAACCGCGACGCTGCTTCAGGTTCGCCAACTCGTCTTGTGCCGCACGCAGTTTCGGCAGGCTTTGCTCGATCGCGTTGAGTGCTAACGCGAGCGGGTCTTTGTCACCGGCGATCTTGACTTGACCGAGACCGAACTCCTTACGGAACTCGGCGTACCGGTCGCGGATGTCGGCGAGCACCTGCTCACGTCGACCCAACTCGTCTTGTGCGTCTGCGAGTGCCTGAGTCGCCTCTGCTAGTTCCTCGGCGGCGGACGCGGCCGCGATGAACTGCTCACCGAGGCGCGCGATAGCCGCCGACGTTTCTTGATCGGCGAGCATCCCGAGGTCGTCCATCTCTCCGACGATGGTCTCGAAGATGTCTGCCAACTCGTCGGGTGACGCACCGAACAAGTCCTTGACGAAGTCGCGTCCCATCATCGACGAACCGAGCCGGTCGACCGCCTTGCCTAACTGGTCGAGTTGGCGTTGCGCTTCTTCGGCGGCGCGGGTCGCGTCGTCGATCGGTGCCGACAACCCGCCGCCACCTCCACCGCCGCCGCCGACACCGCCGGAGTCGGTGTCGATGTTGCGAAGGTCGGACAGCAGTTGCATGAGAATCTGGATGTCCGGTGAGCGTTCCGCGATCGACGCCGGGATGCGATCGACCTGCGTCATAATCGCCATCTGGGCGTTCAGCAACGCCTGCACAGCGTCGATGACCGCGTCGACACCGACGACGTCGAGACCGAGTTCCATCTTGATCTCGTCAGGTAGTTCGTCAAGGATGCCGAGTTGCTCGACGAGTTCCTTCGTCTTGACCGCGTCGTAGCCTGCGGCGTTACCGGCGGCGACGAGCGACCGTGCCATCGTCTCGAAGTCCTGTGCGCCCTGTAGCGACCCGTCCGTCGCTGCTTGTGTCGCGGCTTCCATGTCGAGCATGTGACCTTCGGCGATCGCGAGTTCGGCGGTGACGTACCCGAGTTGGCCTTCCAGTATCTCCAGCGAGTAACTGTAGTTATCGGACGCGCCCGCCGCTGCCATTGCTTTGTCGACTGCTTCGGTGCCGAGGATGGCACCGAAATCTTCGATCGCTTTGCCGGTGACGAAATACTGCTTCGCTTCCTCGTCGAGTTTGTCGCGGTGATCGTCGAACGTCTTGGCTGAGATGTACAGCGCACCGATGATGTCCTCGATCTGCTCGTGGGTTGCTGTCCCGGCCTGCTCGGCCTCGTACAGCGCCCGCACAAAGTCGCCGAGCGCACTCTCCGACTTCATCAACCGTTGCGCGGTCGTGTTCGACGAGTCGGACAGCAGTTTGTTGGCGTCGTCAAGGTTGCGGATATCACGCGACGCGAACTCGGACGCTTCGGCGAGATCACGCGACGTCAACCCGACCCGCGCCATAGCGTCGGCGACACCCTCGACCTCGATCGCTGCCATCGCTGCCGCGGCACCGACGAACGACTCGACGCTTCCCTCGGTGCCTTCGGCGGCGTCACGCACACCGTTGATCTCGGCGGCGAGTTCCGACATACGGTCGATCAGGGTCGTCGCTGGATCGTTCGCGCGACGGAACTCCTCGGTCAACGCTTCCTGTCGGGCGCGTGCCTCACGCTGATTCTGATACATGTTGCCGAGCGCGATAGCGATACCGCCGATCGCTGCGCCGATCGCAAGGTATGCCGGGTTCGCGGCGAGCAACGTGAACGCTTTGGATAGCGCACCGACGGCGAGCGCGGCCGGACCGGCGACAGCGGTGATGCCTGCGATGACACCGATGATCGTCTTGGTGTTGTCGTCGAGACCGGAGAACGCGCCGGTGATATCACGGACGATATCGACCATGATGCCGAGCGCGTCCGTCACCATCGGCATGATCGACTGGCCTAGCGTCAGCATCGACTCTTTGATCTCAGCCATCGCCTGCTGGAACTGGAACGATGCTGTCTCCGACACGACCTCGAACGCATTGTCGACTGCGCCGGTCGTGTCCGCCATCGACGCGAAGATCGCCTCGGTCGTCGCGACGTTCGCACCCATCAAGTCGAGCACACCGGACAGCGCACGGATGTTGCCGAACACCGACGCCGCCGCAGCCTCGTTACCGGCGAACTCCTCTGACAGCGTCTTGAGAGTGGCTAGCAGCCCTTCTTCGCGTATCTGGGTGCGTAGCCCTTCGGACGACAGCCCCATGCCTTCTAGGGCTTCCTCGGCTTGTTTCGTCGGCCGCAACAGCGACGAGAGAATGCCGCGAATCTGGGTGGCGGCTTCGGCCGCGTTTGTGCCGGTACGGGACAGGGCGGCGAACGCTGCGCCGACCTCGTTGAAGGACACGTTCATTGCCGAGGCGAGCGGCAGCACTCGTCCCATCGACCCGGCGAGTTCACCGGCTTCGAGTTTGCCTTCGCGGACAGCAGCGGTCAGAACGTCGGTGGCCTCGGACGCGGACAACGTGTCGGCACCGTATGCGTTCAGCGCCGACGTGGCGAGGTCGGCGATTGTGGCGGTGTCACCCAGTCCGATCGCGGACGCCTTCAACGACGCGGCGAGCGTGTCCGTCGCGACCGACCCGCGCAAACCTGCCGACGTGATGAAGAACAGCGCGTTAGCGGCCTCGGTGCCGGACTTGCCGAACTGGACAGCCATCGAGCGGACGTCGCCTTCCATCCGCTGCACTTCTTCGCGGGCGACACCGACGAGCGCCGTGATCGACGTCATCGACTTCTCGAAGTCGGCGGCAACCTTGACTGCGGCCGCGCCGACACCGACGAGCGGCAACGTGACGCGGGTCGTCATTGTCCGGCCGAGCGCGGACGCTCGATCACCGAACTGCTTCAGTCGTTTCTCAGACTGGGTGAGGTCACGACGCAACCCTGACGAGTCGCCCGTGAGCACCGCCTTCAGACGTGCGACGACTGCTGTGTCCGCCATGACCTACCGCTTCCTCTTGCTGCGTTGTTCCGCTACCTGCCGTTGATGATCTCGCTCACCTGCTTCGATCTTGTACAACGCCATCCACTCGACGAGTTCTGTCGACGACATACGCTCACCGAGTTCACGCACGGTCATACCCAACTCCCGCGCCAGATGGAACATGAACCGCCGCTCAGGATGAGTTACTCCTCGTCTGTCGGGGAACCCGAGGAGGATTTTCCCGCCTCGTCCACCGCTTCCCGGTTGACGCTGGACACCTCTAAACACTTCGCGGTGAGCCGGTCAATGACAGCGAACGACTTGTCAGACAACAGCCATTCCATGTCGTCCTCGGTGAACACCGGGTCGCCGGACGTCGGGTCGAACACGCACGAGCACAGCAGGTAGCCCCACATGAGTTCCTGCTTCTCGGCGGCTGTGCCGTCGTCCTCGATCACGGTGTTCATGTTCGCCCGCTGGCGGGCAGACATTGACCTGATCTCGACGGTGACATCCCACTCGTCGATCGTGTACGACTCCGCTTCGGTGTCGCGAGCCTGCTTGATCTTGTCGATGATGGACACGATGGTCACTCCTTTGGTTGTTGGTTAGATCAGAACGTGGTGCGAGTCACGTCGCCGGTGACTTGGAAGTCAGCGGAGAACGTCACGACATCACCGACCGGGTTCGAGATGCTGAACGACGTCAGGATCGCCTCGCCGGTGTACTTGACGTTACCGCCGGTGTCGCCAGCCGGTCCGTAGATGAACGTGCGTGATGCAGGCTCCGTGCCGATGAAGTACCCGTCGACGGTCGCGTCCCAGATGCCGGACACCGACAGGGTCGCGTCGCGGAGACCGACGATGTACGACTTCGAGGTCGCGCCGAACGCGGTGGTCTCAGCGGTCTCGATGGTCTCCGGGAAGTCGACGCTGGTCAGCGTGTCGCTGATGTCGCGGCTCGTGCCGCCGGTGTCGTCGATCTCGAAGTGGGTGGACTTGCCGTGAACGAAAGTAGGCATGTTGCTGTTGCTCCTGTTGGATCAGTACCGCGCGAACGCGATGTGGAAGGTGATGGCACCAGATGTCGCCGCCGACGATGCGGTGGCGCGTAGGTATTGGGCGACGGTACCGGTGACCGCCTTCTGCTCGCTAGTGACCGTCGCTGACGACACCGTTGAGAACGTAATCAGGTCGGCGAACGTGGCGTCGTCGGCCGAGTCCTGAATCTTGATCGTGCAGTCAGCATCGAGAGTGTTCGCGACGACGTGCAGGTTGCCCATGCCGCCGTTCGCGCTCGACGCGCTGTTGTCGACTGATGCGAGGTCGCCGAGCGACCCGAACGCGATCGACGCGCCCGTGGTCAACTGGACACCCTGTGCGATGCCGAGCGTCACGTTCGCTGTGCCGTCGGTGCTCGCGTTGAAGTCGGCGGTGACGGTGACGACATCGGCGACAGGCGACGAGATCGAGTACGACGTCTCGTGCGCCTTCGCGAGTGTCGCCCGATTCCCGATCGTGCCGGAGTCGTATTGGACGGTGACGATCGGGGTCGTCGTCGCACCGAGGATCGCGGACAGTTCCTCGTCGGAGCCGTCGGCGTCAGCCGCCCACATGCCGGACATCGACAAGGTGCCGTCACGCAGCCCGGTGATGTACGACTTCGCTGACTGGCCGAACGCTGTGGTCTCGGCGGTCTCGATCGAGTGTGCGACGTCGGCCGCGTTGAAGTAGCCGGACAGGTCGAACTCGTCGAGCATGACCGCTGTCCCTTTGCCGTGAATGAACGTGGGCATCAGTCCTCACTCTCCTCGACGATGTCGTCGTCGATGTCGTCGTCGGTGTCGAGTTCGTCGTCGTCGAAGTCGGGTTCCGGTTCGGGATCGGGTTCCGGGTCGGCGGCTTTCGAGTCGGCGACGAGCAGGCCGCGGTCGATCAGCCACCCTGCCTTCGCTTGTGTCATCTCGATGATGTCACCGGCCTCGTAGCGGCGTGAGCCGACGCTGATACCTGCCTGCCCGTCCTCTCCGCCTGTCACTCGAAACTTCATCCGTACTCCTACTGCTGTTGGCGCAGGGTCGGTCGTGAGCGACAGACGGTCACGGGGACACCTGCGGCGACGAGCGCACTCCTGTACCGGTCATCGTACGCGCCTGCCGACCTTGCCCGCTGTACCTCACATCACACCGCTATCGCGATATTTTTTGATTAGGGGTTGACAATGGCGTATGCAGCAGGTAAGGTTATGTGCGTGGGAGAGAACAACGACCAGAAGGAGACCACAATGAACACGACCACAAATACCGCCCGCATCGACCACATCGAGGAACTGGCGCATTGCGTCAACGCCGCAGCGTGCGATCTTCGGTGGGCGCTTCAATGGAAGGCCGACGACGCCAACGTGATCGCTGAGATGCGTCGCAAGTTCGATTCAGCGACCAGCGCGTTCGCCGCCTACGCCGACGGCGTGCTCGATGCCGCCGAGTTCATCGCCAAGACCGCCACGGAGGTGGAGTGACGAGTGCCAGTGGTGAGGTCAGGCCGGCCGGACCGCACGCCAGCGGATATCGGCCGGCCT
>Ga0099849_1000739_pt1 | contig 15166 bp, 14 predicted proteins | sample CB_VirMetaG_4_FD_78177 | JGI IMG/M metagenome (GOLD analysis project Ga0099849, IMG submission 78177) | Freshwater to marine saline gradient viral communities from Chesapeake Bay - CB_1508_1M Viral MetaG | ecosystem: Environmental > Aquatic > Marine > Coastal | place: USA: Chesapeake Bay... | reverse complement strand
TCAACATATCGCCACCCGCCATAGTAGTTATCTTTAACGATACTGATATGGATGTCGGGTCGCCTTTAGTGTTCCCAATATTCAATATAGTTACACTACGTAACTTTTCGGAGCTAGGCAAATCGGAGCCAGCCTGCGACTCACGCAACTGATCACCCGTATTAAGTATTCGTTGAGCAACTAGGGTTGTCGCTTGGAACTTTTGATTGGGATTCGTGCCGATAATACTCAGCAACCCCCCACCTTTTCCTCTAGCAAATACGCCAGAGTCGGGTGTTTTAAGAAGCAGAAATACAAACTGACCTATAAGTTTCTGTATCCCCGAAACGAAAGTGGCGGTCTTTCCTACTTCGTATATAAAAGAAGTCACATTAGAGTAGTCTTCTTTTGAGGTGATAACGAACAGATCACGAATAGGTTGCCCTATCATAATCTCAGGAACTGTCGCCCAAATTCTGGTGGTAGACACCATCCTGTATCGAATCTCGTTATTGTTCAGTAGGACTGCTTCTACGTTTTGAAAGTTCTCTCCAATAATATCTAGTACTACAGGGTACGGCTCTCCTGGGACCAGTAGAAAGCTGTCTTTAAGCTGTTCTTCTCCCAAGTAGTCTACGCTGCGTATCTTAGCTAAATCTAAAGGCTTTACTACGCGAAGATCTAACATCACTTACTCCGTAAAGTATTTGTATCAGTAGTTTCTACGAAGTCGGTAGTCTCTTGCCCGTCCTCGGTGTCCCTAGGTAGTTCTTTTGCTGCCTGTAAAGCAGCAAGCGCTCTTTCTTTCAAGGAAAGAAGCCTAGCCACTTCAGTCGGTTGTCCGTTCTTTGTTCTTTGTAATCTCTCTGCGCCAACGTTTTCTGTAAACTGCTGACTCGCAGCATCAATGTCCCCTATTTCATCCAAACGATCATTGATTGACGCATCTAAGCCGTACCCTAAATAAAAATCTAAAGCACCGGCTTCAATCAGTAGTTCTTCTTGTATCTCATCAATCTCAACCTTTATCTGACGATAAGTCTCTTTGATTAATGTGTGCTTATTGCTTTTTGCATTTTCATTTGGGTTAGACATCAGGAGTCGCCCCCTAGATTGTTATTGCGTTCGCGTCCTGACGACTCGGAGGGTCTTCTATCGTAGGGACCATCCGGCGTAACTCTGTAAGAGAATACTTCGTCATCAGCGGCAACAGAAGTAAGTATTGAGTCGGAGGCGGCGATAATACTACCCAACTCTGATAAGTCTGAAGTCGTTAGCTCCCCTATCTCGTAAAAAGAACAGGTCCTGAGTAGTTCATACACTATCAGCAGCCTGGATTCTCTTAAATATTTAAAGAACTGAACTACCGCATTTGTTATATTAGGAGCAAACTCTGAATAATAGTTTTTTACTTCCGTAATACTCAGTATTAAGTGACTAAGGCTAGTATCTACATTTACTCTGTTTTGGCCGGAAGCTAAAAACACATCTATCTTCTTACCAAGACTCTCTGCGGTATCTAAGTCATCGAGGATGTTTGTTACCCTTTGCAGATTCTCACTTTCAAGTTTTTGATAAGAGATATAGCCAATAGAACGTATGTAAATACTAGACGTGAGTTCTTTACCAGACAGAAGTCCTACTTTTATCGTGCTACCTTTTACGGCGGTTATGTAACCTAAAAGGACATTAGTTTGTTCATCGTAAACACCGTCCCTGATTCGTATAGGCGACCCAATATTTGGGGACGCGTTGAGACTGAAGGAATCATGCACTCCATTGGGGGACTGCGCTACTTCTGGGAATCCTGGGTCGTTAGGGGTAGTAACGCTTATACTGGTGGTGCCCCATACAGCACTGCTACTGGTTATACGTAGCCTCTTTCTGTGCACACTGAATGACTTTGTTACTGCGCTGTTTATCGTGGCCCCATTAAAGTCGTACAGTATTTCGTCTTCGAGAGTGATTTCAGTATCAGCAACAACAGCTACTTTGTAACAACTGTTGTCTACAAGAACAGAGTCGCCTACTTCTATAGTATGCCCGGCGGTAACTGTAAGAGTACTGGCCCCGCCACTAGTACCGGGTACTGCCGAGCCATTGTAGACTTCAATTTCATTGTAGCTAAGAGCAGGCGAAGTTGATAACCCTCCGAGAGTTATATTGTTTGTCTTTTTAGTTAAATCTATGTCCGTACCGTAAGTCTCACCATAATTTGTAAAAGTAAGACCGAAGGTTGTGTTTATTGATACCTTGCCCCCAGTAGTGTCACTGGCGTTTAAAAAAGCTATACGACCTCTTGATCCGGCGCTAGACGCGCCCGTAAGGGAAAAGGTTAAGTACCCCGAACTATGAGATACGTTGACACTGTGCGCCGTTAGTGCGGAATCAAGGGCTGTTGCCATGTCTGACGGTGACGTGAAAGCAGCGGCGGGTATTGTGACGTTGACGATTGTGTTCCGTACTAACATGGCGAACGAAGCGTCAGCCACGGGGTCAGGCCACTGCGGCGCAAACCTATCTAATACCTGTAACCCATCTTCGGTGTACTGAGGTATGAACGTACGTACAGTAGGTGTAGTACTGGGTACTATGTTTAAGGTGCCGGAGTCTCCATCTACGGTTAGGTTTGTGATACTTAGACTGGGAAAATTGAAAGGGAGCGATATAGTGCTTTCCGCATACGCAGGGGTGCCGTCAGCTATTGTCACTTCGTCTCTGTACTTACTTGCTGCCCACTTACGTATGGTAAGCCTCTCGCCTAGGACGGCGGAACCAACGTAGGCAGCTAGCACCACGCGAGTTACGTTTACGCCTGAAGAACCTGTGAAGTTGTTTATTCTTTGTCTGACTAGATCTGCCTGCGTATCTACTGCTTCAAGAATGAGGCTGCTATTTATATAGCTGTTGATTGCCTCAACAAAAGCCGTATGCAGTGTGGGCAGAAGAATTAGGTTAGTTGCTAATCTTGAAAAAGCGTTGTTGAGTAACTGCCGACTCTCAGTCCTATCTCTCTGCACCACGTTAGAACGTGTGCTGGCCTGATTGGTTACCGAAGCAGCAAGACGACGAAGTTTAACGATAATTTTTGGATAATTGTTATATCTCTCGTACAGAGACCCTTCTGAAAGCTCTTCGACCGACGATAGTACTTCGGAAAGCAGAGACTCGTTTATTCGAGTGTCTTGCCTGACAGAGGGTCCTAGTAAGGTTTGAATGCTGCTGCAGTCGTTGATAATTGCTTGAGAAGTAGCAACTATCTGCTTAGAGAGCACGCCCATAAACGCAAAAAGGCTATCTGGGTCGGAGGTGATTATTCTGGCAATTGACCCTTTCACATTTTTGAGGGTACGTTCTGCAGAAATTTGACCGGTGCCGTCGTATGAAATGCTTTCTGGTTGAATCAGATTCAACTCATCAAGTACGTCTTGATTATTGTACTTTTCAGACATAACGTCGAATCCTCAACAAACTCTATTTATCACAATACTTAGTAAGAAAATCTTTGGGCGGATTTTTTATCAACGCATTTCGTATCTCGGTTTTACATACTTTAACATTTCGTCTTATGTACTTTGGATTTAGATCCAAAACTGAACACACAAAATAGTATGATCCAAGAGTCAGCGCCCTGTCGTACTCATCCTCAATATACAGCCAGTTGTATGCGTTTTGCCCTAAATTTCTAAGCTTTACGTCATTGTGCTTGTAATACAAAACAAAGTCAGCTATTGCGCGATTGAGCACAGCGAACCATAACTCAATATCTTTTGAGCCTGCATCGTCTGAATTACCCATAGTTCCCTACTATGTAACTGTAACATTTAGCTTACCTATTACGTCGTAATTGCCTGCAATCCTTACTCCGAAATACACGTTACTAGGGTCTACTTGTCGGGTCAATATCAACTGGTAAGTGCCAGCTTGTGTAGCTGTCAACTTTATATTGGAATCAGGATCATCTGAGTCATTAAAGTCCGTAGACTGTGCAACAATAAGATCGTCACTGGGAGAAGTGATCTTGACTTCTTCTGGGAGCAGAAGGTGGCCTGAGCGAGAAATGACCTTGTAAGTAAGTGTTTTGGTTACGTCTACTGTGAGGGAAACAGATGGATTGCTTGAGGGTACTATCTGGACATCTGACTCGTACCACTCTACAGCGTTGGGATACGGGAATATAATGTCCACAAGGTTTGCAGAGGCAGCATTCGGCACTTTTATATACCTAGCACCATCTTCAAACCCCTCTAAAAGCACTACATATTCAGCATTTCTGTAAAGGTCCACTACGACCTTCCCAGAAGTATCCGTCTCGAAAGCTCTAGTACTGGGTATTATACCTCTAGTACTTGTTCCGCCAGAACTATTGGTCTCAAACACAGGTAGGTAGTGCTCTTTAAACTGTATTGCAACGCCTGGGAGCGCAGCCCCTGTCATGTCTAAAAAATAGCCTGTACAACGACACAAGTGTTGAGAACTAGCTACTTCAAGATTTTCTGGGGTCACTTCCACCACAAATTCGTTAGTGCCAGCAGCCACAACCGTAATACTCTGTACTGAACCCAGAGTTATACTACCTGGGTAGTTGAGCTTGACCCTGATTTGATACACACCAGAGTTGCTTGTCTCGTCTACTGCTGGAAAGGTAACAACACCGGTAGCATCCGTGATGCCCGACTGCAGCCTGACCTTGGTCACAGAGTCATGAAGAGCCACATAAGTGTCGCTTATTGGATTATTGCCAGTATCCTCGACAAACACTTGTACATCTTCAGCCATTTTAGCACCTTAGTCTATTTGATTAGGTCCAGGACGCTGTTCACCGCCAGGGGCTTTCTCTCTAACTTTGGGCATTCTAAGGTTCGTAGGATTCTTTTGTACAATCCTAGGAGGCCTTCTAAGTGTGGGGTTATTCGTGGTGTCTACCATTCTTGGCACCTTAACTCGTAGTTTCGGTACCTTTACTTTGTCTTGAGCTATGGGTGGGGTTTTTCTTACGCCTATATAATTACTTTTTAGCATCGGAGACCGTGGAGGAAGCCCAACTTTTGGGGCCAAGGTCTTACCCATGCTCTGAGGACGAAATAAGTCCACGTCACCGTAAGCAAGCTTCTCCATTACCATGTCAAAAAATAAACCCATTTATCTACTCACAGCAGTCGGTATATCCACTACTACCACGTCAAACAGATCTGGAGATGTCGAGGTGACCGTAAGTAAGTCAGCAGTGGCTGCTGACGGCACTGTAAAACGTCTTCTGTATGAATGGCTCATCACAGACACAGTTACTTCAATACCCTGTACTAAATCAAACTCTACGTATCCGTTTACATCCGTCTCTTTGACCATGGACACACCGAACACGCCGTTGCCCGAAAAACTACTGGGTCCTTGATTTAGCTCGATTAATATCTCTGCACAACGTAGTGGGGTGCCGTCCATTTTTAAGAACGTACCTGATAAAGTACACACACTTACGCTGCTAGTAAAGTCCGTGAACGTGGTTGCCAGCGATGCTACGTTCATAGAGAACGTATTGCTGCCTGCCACTTTAGCAGTGTTTACAACCGTAAATTTTACGTTGTTAGTAGTGAAAGTTAAGTTACTTTTACGCACACTAACCGTGTACTCGCCTGGGTTAAGGCGAAAACTGACGTAACCCGTAGCATTGGTGGTACTCTGCGCTACCCGTAATCCATTAGCGTCTGATAGTAAAACATCTGTTGCCGCATACGCTACTGTGACTCCACTAGACGTATCAACAATCTGCCACTCACATAGCTCCAGTCCCAAAACGTTGAAAGCATAAACGACTTGGTGATGCGTGTACACTCCGTCATCAAACCATATGATGTGGTATATGCCAGCGTTTTCTATGGGCGTAACTGTTGTTAGCTTGTAGTTACCTTCTGTAGCATCAAACGTTGCGGTTAACGGATCACCGGCCTCGTGCAGTGTATCGTTTTGATACACGATACTGGCAGTCACTGTAGAGGTGTTATCGCCTACGATAGCATCGTCTAATCTAAAAATAGTGTTGACCGTAGAAGACAGTACTACATCTGAATCAGGATTTTCAGATACAACAACTTCTTCTACTCTCAGTGGCGTAAAGCCGCCAACACCATCACTGTCTTCATATACAAGCTTGTATACGCCAGCTTTATCGAAGGTAAAGGAGGTCGAGGAGAGGTAAAGGTTAGCTAGCGTAACAGAACTCGCCAGCGAATTAGTACTGAGTACTGCAGAAGCAGAGTCTAGTACTCTAACGCGGGGGGAAGTCAGCAGTGATGTGCTAAATAGATAGAAGAATCTAGGAAGGTCTACTTTGGCGGATTGCATACTACACTCCCAGCTTTTAACTAGGTAAGTGTAGTACTTTAAGAGACGTTAACGAAGATATTATCTTCAGTTATTTACCCGCAAGGTACCCGCCAGTAGCTCCGAGCCCACCAGCCAATACGGGTATCGCCCCAGCCCCAGTAAACGCTAAAGTCCTTTGCAGAGTGCTAGGCCTGTCGCTCTTCGTTATCTCTTTAGCTCTTCTAAGTTCACGTTTTGCGTCTTTGTATGCTTTTTTAGTAGTATCGTAGGTAGGTGAACCCACTGAGTCCGCTTTAAATTTCTTTCTTGCGGCTTTACGCTCGCGCCTAAGTGCTTTAATTTCGTCACGGTAGATCTTTTTGGTATCCGCACTACGTCCAAAAAGACCCTCTCGCACGTAGTTCACAATCCCCTCATCGGCGTCACCTGTAAGGCCAAGCTCCTTGCGAAACCGCTTAATATGTTTTGCTTTAGGTTTAAACTTAGCGAGCTTCTCCTCAAAGGCGCCCTCCGTCCCGCTCTCAAAGCCGTACTGCATCATCTCTAGAATTTTAGGATCAAACGTGCTCATTAGAGCCTCCTTCTTCCTACAAGAGGTTTAGTGTTGCAATGCCAATAACTGCATCGACATTTCTACTTGATCTTAGCGCATTGTTCAAGCCTGAAGAAGTCCTAACCTTCAAAAGAAAGGCCCTTTCTTTTGCCAATCTTTTGAGCTTAGAGTCTACATGCCTATTAATAGCGCTCTCCAACTTCTCTGCTTTTTCTTTTATCTCTTGCTTAGTAGCCATGAACCTATGAGTACCCAGTACTAGTGTGCTTAGGCGTACATAGTACCCTGCGCAGCTTTCTTTGCATCTCTTTTCTTTTTATAAACATACGCGGCTGCAGGAACTGCGCCTGCAATAGCAAGCCCCATTCCAGCTTTAGTACGCGCTTTTCTTACTTTATCAGTCTCTTCGATTAGCTTCTGACTGATTTCTGCAAGGGGTTTCGCACTCTCAGCAGCGATCTTATCAGCACGGCTTTTCCCTGTAAATGCTCTCTTTATTTTTTCAATAACGCCAATGCCAAACTGTTTTTTAAGCTCTTTCTGCCGTATCTTTTGTGCAGGACTAAGGTTAGTGTCAGGCTTACCCACAAGACGCATTAGCCGCATGTCTTCTTGGCTAAGGGTGCCTTGTTTTAAAGCTTCTCTTACCTTGGCAGATTGAAACCTACCACCTGCACTGGCAGTAACTCCACGCCTAACTCTTTCGCTAGCGCTTATAAGCGCGTCTTCTCTTTGTTGAAGCTGCTTTATGTTACCACCCGTCAAATATCCTAGAAACTCACTTCCAAGAACTTTTTTTGGACCGAGCACTTTAGAAGCACCAGACTTACTTTCTTCTTTAGCAATCTTTTCTAAAAGAAGATCCATGATTACCCTCTCCTTGCAAGAGTATGCTTGTCATTATACTCTTTTATTTGTTCAGCTATCTTTTTTCTCATACGAGAAATTGTGTAATCTGGTTCTTCCAATATTTTTGAAAGTTCAGCGGTAGAGGTTATCTTCTTTCTACCAAAACCAGTAAGATGCTCGTACAGTATGCGTTCTTTTCCTTCTAGTTCGTACTTAAAATTTCTAAGCACGTACTCACTACTTGAAGGTATGTGAGAACTCATATCTGATTCAAAGTTCTGAGCAGTAAGATCTTTTCTTAACTCTGCGGCCATTCTGTCTACTTCTTTTACAGACCAGCCGAGCTTTTTAGCTATTTGGTTTTTATCTGGCGCGGCCCCTAGCTCTTCAGACAAATCGCCTATGGCTTTATTATACGTAGCTATCTTGTACAGCCTGTTTTCTGGTATGCGCCCTATATTCTGATTTTCACCGATCCAGCGTTTTACTCTTCTTAGATTGGAGTAAACGTACGTGGATAGTTTTGCACCAGCATCTGGATTGTATGATTTTATTGCGCGCATAGCCTCTATGCGAAACTTTAGTTCAATGGCGTCATCGGGTATTTTAACTTTTCCCTGATATACGGAAGTATGTTTTTTGATAACAGGCGTCATCCTGTGAAGCAGTTCTTCTAGAAGCTCTTCATCTTTTGTCATATTCCATTGTTGCCATAGTTCTTCGTCACTTATCTTCTTTTTAGTACTAGGTACTGAGGAACCTTTTATAGTTCTGTCATGGCGCTTTACAGTCTGTAACTTACCACGAACAATACGAGTGTGCGCGTCAACGTCCGCTTTTTTATCAGCGGACGCTTCTTTGTACACAAAGTAAGCTTGTAGTGAGTTATTCATTATAAAATATCAAATATCAGGATTGATCATCGTTGTTATTCTTGTTCCTAGATAGTAGGTAAGCACCACCACCAACAAGACCGACACCCGCAGCACCTAATCCTAGGTGCCTGTACATAGCATCAGAGCCGAAATAGGACTTATCTTCCTCACCTTTCTTACCTTTCTTCTTCCCCTTCGGCTTTGGTGCTGTGGAAGGCGTGGGCGCATTGGTGTTTTGCCCTGGATTACGAATGTTGGCATCAAAATCAGCCATTTGTTTTTCTATATATCTTTTTTTCTGATCAGCCGCGTCAAGAGGCATATGAGGTAGATTCCCTTTTTTAAGCTTTTTCTTTTCCGCTTTAGTTAGTTCATTTTTTAGTACATAAGTAGTTTGGTTATTTCTGGTTACTTCATAACCCTTCACGTCAGGAGCATTGTAAAACTTCTGATTTGCTTCCAATTGGGCCTGGCCCATTCTTCTACCTCTTTGAAAATTTGTAATCCCCGTACGGAACCTTCCACCCAATCCCCCAAAGACTTTACCTACGGTCTCCGCCCCGAATCCGGCCAGTTTTTCATTTTCCTCAAGACGAAGCATTACAGCTTGTTTTTTTGCCCTATCCATTACTAACTCCCTAGGAAAGAAGACTGTTGAGATTTATAGGTGGACTCACTTTTGATTTACGCAACACACCACTATTACCAAAATGACTAGCCAGTATTTTAAATCCTTGACTGTCTAGTCCGCCCATGTGCTCTTCAATACTAGGTACTAAAGGCTGTGCATCTTCCAAATCAAACGCTTCACCCACAGGTCTACTCTTAGTAACCTGTCTTTTGGCTCCATCCATTCTAGAAGCTAAACCTACATGCTGCAATACGTTTATTGCAGATCGCATTATATCGCTAATAGGTTTACTGTGGTTGCTATCAATCGCAAAGTGATGTTGTATGTAGTTTAAAGTGTCCTTTGCAGTAGCACTGTTAAGAACTTTTGGTACCGGAATGCCCTCAGAGATCAGTTCTTGTATGTGCTCATCTGTTAAAGAGTGTTTCATATACTATTCCTGGGTAGTCAGATTGCGTACTGAGTCTCTATACTGCTTTGCTCTATCATAGCGTTCTTTTCTTGGGTCTACGTCTTTATTTAAGGACCGCACAGTACCTGTGTACTCGTCAGCTAGTGGCTCTACCGGCAGTAGATCTAGGTTCTGGAAAGGACCAAATGCGCTACTATGGAATCCTTCAAGAGCGTCTTCCGGTCTTTCTCTCATAAACTCTCCGTTAGGATCATACTGCTCGAACAACTCAGCAAATCTAGTACCGAGTACTCCTGCGTCGTTGTTTCCGGCTTTCCTAAAATCCATGTCCCCAGTTCTGTAACCATAGCCAAGAATATCCACTATAGTAGCAAAAGCTCGATTACCATAGTCCCGAATAAACTTATCTTTGTCTACAGGGTTACTCACCCTATTTATGGAATCATACGCACGAGCTATGACTTCCGTAGCTTCGTGCGTGCTGGTGCCTCCCAAAACCTGAACTGGTATTGTAATTTTCTCACCATCAGCAGTCTCTACTTCTACCTCAGAGAACCCGGTCGGGTCTTCTTCCATAGCCTTGCTTATTACAGTGTCATTGTTGTCTACTTCGTTTTTTATATTTGTTACGATGCTGCTGAATTGTTCTTTTGTCAGGGGAGTAGTATTGCCGTCGCTGTTTATTCTGTCTGGATCAACTACCCCTGTTATCTCCCCGCCCGGAACATCTTCTGGAGTGAGTGCGGCTAGATCCACAAGAAGGTTGGGGTCGGTTATCGCCCCACACCCCAGCAAGGGGGCGTAGAATTCTTTTCCTATATTTTGATTTAGATAGCTCGCGTCATACCAGGGTGGACGTGCTATTTGCTCAAAATAAAAAGAGAAATCAAGAGTTTTAAATCTACCAGTAGTGTTAGTTATTTTATGTACCGAAACTTTAACCGCCCCTAATGCAGAAGGGTTCATCCACACAAAAGCAGGGCGTACTTGGTAACCATCAACAAATCCATCGGCACCTATAGTAGGCGCGGTCAAATCAGAAGCTGTCGAAACTTTGCTTTTGTTAAAGATAGCAGTGATTCTATACATTGCCGACGCAAACTCGCCAGCATCGTCCAGTACCTCCTGTTGTAACAACGGGGGCGACGTTGCAGAAAACAAGATCCCTGGATTACCCACATCTGAGTCTCCAGCGCGACTTTCTAAGCCACTCTGCGTCCTCTTACCTACGTTAAGTTGCGCGTTTTGTAATTTTAAACCTACAGTAACCTGAGCACCAGAGCGACCTACAACGCCTCCCATGCCTATTATAGGCGCATTCAATATGACCACTTGCCCATCAATTCTGCGTGTTACAGTTCTCCAACCCAATATCTCAGCATAGTAGTTGCCAGGAACTTTAGTTCCACCGCCTAACGGTATTTTCTTAATTATCTTTACTTGGGGCTCGTAAGTCCCAAAAATAGAAAGACCCTCGTTATACGGACGCAAGTGGCTAAAGCTTATACTAGTATCGGCACCACCCTGATTTATAGAGTGCGTCATGCTGTTAATGAAGCCTAGGTGGTGTGTTCCTCGTAACCAAGGCTTATTTGTTAGATCACGACCGTCATTTCTAGGATCTAGCACTAGCGCAGGAAGACCATTAACTGGTCTAGGATTAAAAGGTCCAGCCAATGAACCAGTTCTGGGACGATACCTTACATCAAAAAAGTTTGAGTGTGCTGCTCTAGAAAGCGCGGGATTTTTACTGCCGAAAGAGGTAAATGCTTGTCCCGGCTCTGCTTTCTCTGTCTGCTTGTTTAACTTCGTTAGGGCAGCTACCTGCCCCACGCCATTAATACTCGGTATTATTCCGGTGAACTTTTCGTGAGGAAAAAGAAAGCTTATGGACTGCCCAGCAGCTTTGGCCACGTCTTTTACTTTAAGATTACCGGTGATGATGTCTGTGTTAGGGGCAAAGTATACTTGAGCATGATCACGTCTACCGTTCCTACGAAGACCGAACATCATGTATCTAGTGGGCTCTTGCATAAAGCGCCTGCCTACTCTGAACAACCTATAGTCTTCCGGAAAGAAGACATTGCATACAGGAGGTGGGCACATCCATATTCTAGGGTGAAAGAGCGTGAGTATCAGTCTGTCGGACAGAGTTACTTCGCTCTCCACTTTCTTGTACTTTGGACGAAATAGTCCTTTAAGAAGGTCTCTTGCTTTTTTTTCTAATCGTGCCGCCTTCAACCAGGCTTGCCTCTTATGAAGAGGAAGCTTGTCGTTCGTAGCAGGATCAGGCTGCGATGCTTGCCCCATCAATTCTTCACGAGTTACATCTAGTGCTTTTCTATAAAGATCAGCGGCCTGTCTTATGCGATTAAGATCTGCAGAAGTAACATCGTCTATAGTGAGTTCGAGAGTTCTTTGCACTTCGGCGGCTGCAGCTTGCGAAGTATCGATTCTATTAACATAAGTATCCTTCCAAGCTACTTGGGCTTCTGAATCTGCTACGATAGTACCATCTTCTTGCACTCGAAACTTAAACGCATCAACGGTCTGTTGTCCCGGTACTACGGCTGGATTTTCTGCATTATCTTGGTTTGCAGGATTCGACGCAATAACCGACTTGCTTACTCTATCACTTACTTCTTTTTGTCTGGCATCCAATGCTTCTTTTAGAGCATTTGACTTGCCTGACAGCGACGACGCGGCGGCTCGTGCCTTTTCACTGCCCTTTGCGGCAACAGGAACAAGTTTAAAGTACTTCGCTTTAGCCCCCTTGGGTATGTATGGGGGGCACAGCACGGGAGTGTACACATGGTGTGTTCTATCAAGCATCATACGTAGCAGATCTCCATATGATGCAGTGCTACGCATGCTCTTAATTGCGCGTCGTAGGTAATGCGCAAACTCTTTGTCGCCCGTTATTATTGCGGACGAGGTATCATTAGGGTTAATACCAAGTGTGCGCGTCAGCTTCAGGCGAAGCTCTGCCTGACTTAGAAAGTCAGACAGCCCACGAAACTTACGAGTAGATTGTGTGGAGGCATACACACCTGTAGCCGTCTCCAGCAAGTGCACCAGACCGCCTAAGAGCCCTTGCAGCGTAGGCATGGTACTAGGACGAGTTCTTAGTATCTGAAGAAGCTTAGCAGAAGAATCAAGCTTCTTGCGCCCCTTTTCTCCGATCACAGCGCCCATAAATACTTCCTGCTTAAAGGCTCTGTTTCCGGTAGTTTTCGTAGAGAAGTACAGCTTTGTCGCATCCCAATACGTAGTAAAGTCCATGAATATCAAGCGTATTACTCTACTATCGGACGTTTTACTGTACGAGTACCCTATTAGCTCGCCTGTAAATAAAAGTTTCCATCTGTTGGGATTCGACACATCCACAAAGTCTTCAGCAACAACCCTCGTGTACGTATCACCATCGGGGGTTTTAAAAGTCCTACCAGACAATGCTTTGATATCATCATAGTAAAAGATGTGGCCTAACGTTCTAGGTAGTAAGTTAAATGCTTCTTGTGTGTAGGGAACAGATACAGATGCAACCGCAGGGGACATTAGCTCTGCCGATGTCTGCACGCCAATTACGGGAACCTCAATACCCTCAATAATCAATCGAAGGCCGATGTGTCTTGTAATAGTCATTGTAGTACTCAGTACTAGTTGCCGTCTTCGTTCAACTCAAGTTCTGAGTCTAACACAAATAAAGCACCATGATTTCTTTGAGAGCGGCGTTGTTGCAATTCAACCGCGTTACGTTCTTGTTGCTCTCGGTCTACAGCAGTGGCTACGTTAAGCTGGTTTAACGTTTGTGCCTGTGCATCCGTCTCACTACCGTTTAGCCCTACAGGGGGCTCATACCCAGGTCTCTCAACCGAGTTTACTCTGGATAGGAAGTTGGAGCTAAGCGAAGGTACGCTACTCAGCGCCGCAGAATCTTGTACAGAAACAGCGGTATTTCTATTGTCTACTGCTGTGCCAAAATTACTTGACTGACCGCGAGCGACTAAACCTTGCCCAAACGTATTTTCCAGATTATTGAGGCTATACTTATCTGTGGTACCCGCCAATGCTGAAGTTTGCGCAACATCAGCGAGATACCCCATGTAACTAGCTAAGGCATAGGGGTTACCCAACTGAGACACTGTGTCTATCAACCCCAGCCATCTGTTCTGAGATGCATCTGTACGGCCACCTACCATTCGAACTGCGTTTATCGCCACTACTCTATACATGTGACCAACGAGACCGAACCAGTAGTTAAGGCCTTGCACACCTCCCCTGGTGTTCGCTGCAAGAGCCTCTACGCCTTGGTAGGCTAGCCTATTTATCTCTGCTCTCTGAGCGGCTAAGACGGTCTCAATAGCTGTCTTAGCCCCTTTGATGTATCGAAGTCGAGGGTCGAACAATAGAGAGTAAGTGTCGAAATCACCTATTCTTAGTGAGTCTTGAAACTCCCGCATGGCGTTGAGGGCTTCTAACCTATCGCCCCCAATGGCTTCTGATAAAGGCCCCACTTCCTGCGTGCCAAGCTCAAAAGCCTTGTCTTTAAAAGCCCCGCTTGTAAGAAACTCGGAGGCTCTTGTGGCATACACAGGTACACCATTTCCGTCTCTGCTCGAGGTTATCCCCGACTGCAAAGCTTGCAGTGTACCTAAATTCTGCATGTACGTATTGTTGTACGTGCTTACAAGAAAACTAAAAGAAAACTGTATCTTGTGCGGATCATTCGCAGACTGTCTAGCGGTCGCATTAATTGGATATCCAGACACCAAGATATCATCAAAGCCAATAAAGACTCTGGCGTCTTTTTCTACTAGCTTTGTCGCTCTAAAAAATCTGTCATAGTTTTCCCAAAACTGTGCTCGCCAGTTAAAGTCCTGGGAGTTCATTAAAAAGCCGGTAAACTGCAGAACCCTGGGGCGCTCGCCAAACAGGTGAAGAACAGTATCCCCAAAAGTTTCTACAATCTGTATCTTCTCTTGTCGTGTCTCAGACACGTTAGTTAAGAACCAGTCAGTCCAATAACGTGACTTCGGCTTCGAGGTGTCCTCCGCCTCACGCTTTAGGAGAGTGACTGGATCAGAAGGAGGTGGTACGGTCGATCCCAGATCGTTGAACACTTTCAAAAAAGTGCCATCACTTTGAACAACCGTAATGTACGCATACGTATTCGGCTTTACAGATATGCCATTAAGTGGTCTGCGCACATTACCTGTAGGTGAAGTACCTGCTGGAGTAAAGGCCAAAGTCGCTGTATTGCCTTCTTCCGCGTTGATGTGAACTTCAATACTCGGTATTAAACTCCTTAGGTCTTCGGTATTCGCTGCCCAAGGATCGGGCACTGTCATTGTTGCAGGCATTATAATTTCCAAGTAGTAGGTTCTTTTTGGTTTACAGGAAGGTTCAGGTCGCGTACCTGCTTGTCTACGTGCTCGCTAATCGTGGCTTGATCTTCATCAGCAAACTTCATGTTAAGCAGTTTGTAGTTTCCGTAGGTTAGTCCGGCACCAAGAAGGGGACCGCTTGCTATGGTGGACCTC
>Ga0099849_1000737_pt1 | contig 15184 bp, 12 predicted proteins | sample CB_VirMetaG_4_FD_78177 | JGI IMG/M metagenome (GOLD analysis project Ga0099849, IMG submission 78177) | Freshwater to marine saline gradient viral communities from Chesapeake Bay - CB_1508_1M Viral MetaG | ecosystem: Environmental > Aquatic > Marine > Coastal | place: USA: Chesapeake Bay... | reverse complement strand
GAAGGTGTAGGTATCGCAATTTATTGAGTTTAATTCATGTCTGTTGATCATTATCTTGGTAATCCATTACTAAAAAAAGCAAATACAACTCAAGAATTTACAGAAGAACAAGTTCTTGAGTTTGCAAGGTGTATTGATGATCCAGTCTACTTTGCAATGAATTATATCCAGATTGTTACTCTGGATCATGGTCTACAAAATTTTAGACCATACGAATTCCAAAAAGTTATGTTGGATAGGTTCCATCATAACCGTTTTAATGTATGTAAATTACCTAGACAGTCTGGTAAGTCAACTATTGTTGTATCTTATCTATTACATTATGCAATCTTTAACGACAACGTAAATATTGCAATTCTTGCTAACAAAGCATCTACAGCGAAAGATCTTTTAGATAGATTGCAAACTGCATATGAGAATTTACCTCGTTGGTTACAACAAGGTGTTTTGACATGGAACAAAGCATCTCTTGAATTAGAGAACGGGTCAAAGATTATCGCAGCATCTACCTCAGCATCTGCTGTTCGTGGTGGATCTTATAATATCATCTTCCTGGACGAATTTGCGTTCGTTGCAAATCACATTGCGGACCAATTCTTCAGTTCAGTATATCCAACAATCTCTTCTGGTAAAAACACCAAAGTTATTATCGTGAGCACGCCTCACGGTATGAACCACTTTTACAAGATTTGGCACGATGCCGAAAGGCAAAAGAACGAATATATTCCAACTGAAGTTCATTGGAGCGATGTTCCAGGAAGAGATGAGGCGTGGAAGAGACAAACAATTGCAAATACTTCTGAACAGCAGTTCAAGGTAGAGTTTGAATGTGAGTTCTTAGGATCTGTTGACACTCTAATTAATCCGTCCAAAATTAGGACGATGGTTTATGAACAACCTCAAATAAGTCATCAAGGATTAGATGTTTTTGAACATGCTAAAGAAGAAAATAACTATGTAATTACAGTTGATGTTGCTAGAGGAGTTGGTAGTGATTACTCTGCATTTACTGTAATTGATATAACTACATTTCCACATAGATTAGTTGCAAAGTATAGGAATAATGAAATTAAGCCTATGCTATTTCCAAGTGTTATACATGAGGTTGCACAAAATTATAATACGGCATATATTTTATGTGAGGTCAATGATGTTGGAGATCAAGTAGCGTCTATTTTAAACTATGATCTAGAATATCCAAATGTACTTATGTGCTCTATGAGAGGAAGGGCAGGACAAATTGTTGGACAAGGATTCTCTGGAAAGAAAACACAACTTGGTGTCAAGATGTCCAAGACCGTTAAAAAGGTTGGATGTTTGAATCTCAAAACTCTTATTGAGGAAGACAAGTTAATATTTAAAGATTATGATATTATTGCAGAATTAACCACATTTATTCAAAAGCACAATTCATTTGAAGCGGAAGATGGGTGTAATGATGACTTGGCAATGTGTCTCGTAATCTACGCTTGGTTAGTTGCTCAAGACTACTTTAAAGAATTAACAGATCAAGATGTTAGAAAGAGATTATATGAAGAGCAAAAAAATCAATTGGAACAAGACATGGCACCATTTGGTTTTGTTGTAGATGGTTTAGATGATAGTTCTTTTGTTGATGCCGATGGAGATCGTTGGCATACTGATGAATATGGTGATATGTCATATATGTGGGATTATCGATAATGGATTTAGATGGTCAGTTAAAGCTTGGTCATTTACTATTACATGAAAGAAAGTGTCGTGTTTGTGGAGATAGAAAAAACTTAATCGAAGGGTTTTATAGAACTAGAAAGGACAGAGGAGCAGTTGCATCTTCATACTCATATGAATGTAAAGAATGCACTAAAAAAAGAGTAAATAAGGGATCAAACACATGGGAGTATCCAGATTGGTAGGATCACGTCAATATTCCCCGCGTAAATGACCTTTTTAATAAATATTTTCAGATAAACTGAGACTATCAAGGAGACAGAATCTCATGGCGACTCCTCAATTATCTCCTGGTGTACTTACTAGAGAGGTTGATTTAACCGTAGGAAGAGCTGAAAATGTTCTTGACAATATTGGAGGTATTGCAGGACCCTTTGAGCTTGGACCTGTAAACGAACCTATCACGGTATCGACTGAGCAAGAGTTGATCAACAACTTTGGTAAGCCAAAAACAGAAGACAACCAGTATGAGTACTGGATGAGTGCTTCATCATACTTGCAGTATGGTGGTGTTTTAAAAGTTGTTCGTACAGACGGAGACAATCTTGCTAACTCAAACGTTGGTGTAGGTACTTCCTCTGTTGCAGGAACAAAGATTAAGAACTTTGATGATTATAACACAAACTACGCAACATCTGCCGCATCTTTCTATTATTCTGCAAAGAACCCTGGCACATGGGGTAACGATCTCAAGGTTTGTGTTATTGACGACTTAGGAGACCAAATCCTTGGTATTGCAACCACATCTGGTGCATCAGTTGGTGCTCAAGTTGGATATGGAGTTACTGTAGATATCAGTGGTCAAGTTATTCCTGGTCTTGGAACAACTGAAGCATTCCAGGGTTACTTAAAGGGTTTGATTACCCAAGTAATTGATAGCCCAGAGTTAGGTCAAACTGCAGTTGTTGTAAAAATACACTCAAGAGTATCGACTGGTGGAACACAACCTGGAAGGCACTATAGAGTAAGGTATACTGAGAATAGTCCATATTCAGCATTCCTCTTAAATCAAAGAATCAGTTTCATTGATAACAATGGAGACGTTGCATCTCCAGTAGACTCTATTTCTGCAGTTGGAATTACAACATCTACTGCAATCAATGGGGAGCAGGGTCAAGTTTATACTGGAATTGCTGGAACTGCAAGTGGTGCTGGTTCTCAAGGAACATTTACCATTACAAGAAATAACACTGATGGTAATGTTGATGCTGGCGGAGTAACTATTGTTAATCCTGGACTTGGATACACAGTTGGTGAAACTGTAACCTTTGCTGGTTCTGAAGTTGGCGGTTACGATTTATCTCAAGGTGCTATTGATCAAATTGGTTTGACAACCGCATCCACTGTTCCCGCTGCATCAAATGGCATCTATATCAATGTTGCTGGCGTAAGTACTGTTGGTACTGGCGTATCCTTCAATGTTTATAGAAATGCTTCTGGTGGAATTGGAACCGTCACAATGGTTGCGGAAGGTCTCGGATACGAGTCAACCACTATTGTCACTATCCCAGGAACTGCAATTGGTGGTGTAACACCAACTGATGACGCAACATTAGCAGTATCTTCACTTAGAGACGACAAGATTATTGTTGAAGTTACTGAGGCAAATTCTAGAGTTGCAATTGCTGGTATTGATGATTGGTACAACTCACAAACTCTGGGTCTTGATAACTCAACTATATTCTGGAGAACGATTGCACCAAAACCAGGAACATCGGGTTATGTTGCCGAAAGAAATGGTGAAAATGATGAGATGCACCTCGTCGTTGTTGATGACAGCGGTTCACTGACTGGTGTAAGAGGAAATATTTTAGAGAAACATCTTGGTCTCTCTAAAGCAACAGATACAGTATCTCAAGTCAATTCTCCACAAAAACTGTGGTATAAGAATTACTTGGCAAACTTCTCAAAATATCTGTATGCTGGTGCAAACCAAAGCACACAGAATGATGTATTCCACAATACATTCCCAACATCAACTGTATTCTCTTTAGCTGCAACTCCAACAATCTATCCATTCTCTGATCCAGCAACAATATTCTCTGTTCCAAGTGCTCTGAATAATTTGACATGGGATAGAAATGCTCAAGGAGCAACCTTTAGTTCTATTGGACCAGTAACATACACTCTTGAAAGTGGTAGAAACTACACTACTCAGGGAAATCTGAAGTCTGGTCTTGGTTCTATTATTGAAGCATATGAATTATTCAACAATAAAGAAGATGTTGCAGTTGATTACTTGATCATGGGTCCTGGTTTGGACACTGTTAGTGATTCACAAGCAAAGGCAAACAAACTAATCTCAATTGCAGATGGAAGAAAGGACTGTGTGGCAGTTATCTCCCCACACAGAGCAAGTGTTGTTGATTTGACCAATCCAGTTGTTCAAACAAATAATATTCTTCAGTTCTTTGGTCCACTTTCATCGTCTTCTTATGCAATCTTTGATAGTGGATACAAGTACACCTATGATAGATTCAACAATCTCTTCCGTTACATTCCATGTAACGCAGATATTGCTGGTCTGATGTGCAGAACAAACATCATTGCTTACCCATGGTTCTCACCTGCAGGTCAGCAAAGAGGTGTTATTAAGAATGCAATTAAACTTGCATACAATCCAAACAAAACACAAAGAGATTCTCTGTACTCTGCAAGAATTAACTCAGTAGTTAATCAGACTGGCGCTGGCGTAATCCTCTTCGGTGATAAGACAGCACTTGCATATGCATCTGCATTTGACAGAATTAACGTTCGCCGTTTGTTCTTAACAGTTGAGCAATCACTGCAAAGAGCAGCAGAAGCACAACTCTTTGAATTCAACGATCAGATTACAAGAACAAACTTTGTAAACATCGTTGAACCATATCTCCGCGATATTCAATCAAAGCGCGGACTCTATGACTATCTCGTAATTTGCGACGAGACTAACAACACCCCTGACGTTATTGATAACAACGAATTTAGAGCAGACATCTTCCTGAAGCCTGCTAAGTCTATTAACTATGTAACTCTGACATTCGTTGCTACAAGAACTGGCGTCAGCTTTGAAGAAGTCGCTGGTAGAGTTTGATCTACTAGATGATTAAATAACTAAGGAGGACCAAAACAAATGGCACGCGCAATTAGAACTATCACCGACTTCAAGGCAAAACTTCAAGGCGGTGCAGCAAGACCAAACCTGTTTGAAGTTAGCATTCCATCATTCCCATCCAGCGTAACTGGTTGGGATGATGAGACCTTTAACTTCCTGTGCAAAGCAGCAGCACTGCCTGCTTCAAACGTTGCACAAATTGAAGTTCCTTTTAGAGGTCGTATTCTGAAGGTTGCTGGAGACAGAACATTCGATGTTTGGACAGTTACCGTCATTAACGATGAAGACTTCAAACTGAGAACAGCATTTGAGCAGTGGATGAACCAAATAAGCAAGTTGGATAACGCTACTGGCGCTACCAACCCAGGATCTTACATGGTTGATGCATATGTACATCAACTTGGAAGAGGTGCAACTAAATTCTCCACATCAAATACATCTGACACCACAAATAACCCACTGAGAACATATAGATTCTACGATATCTTCCCAACTAACGTATCTCAAATTGATCTGTCTTATGACACATCAGATACTATCGAGGAATATACCGTTGACTTCCAAGTTCAATGGTGGCAAGCAGAGGGTAATGACCAAACTGGCACTGCTATTGTATAATAAATAGTACTAACAGTTTTAGTTACCAATTATAATGGCCAAATTATTTGGATTTTCGATAGAAGATAACGATAAGAAACCCAAAGGTGTGGTCTCCCCCGTTCCTCAAAATAATGAGGACGGGGTTGACCATTATTTAACCAGCGGGTTTTTTGGTTCGTATGTAGATATTGAGGGAGTATATAAATCAGAATATGATCTGATTAGAAGATACAGGGAGATGGCACTACATCCCGAAGTCGATGGTGCTATCGAAGATATTGTTAATGAGGCGATTGTAAGTGATACTAATGATAGTCCAGTACAAATTGAGTTATCAAACCTCAATGCTAGTGATGGACTAAAGAAAAAAATTAGAGAAGAGTTTAAGCACATTCTGGAGATGATGGACTTCGATAAGAAGTGCCATGAAATTTACAGAAATTGGTATGTTGATGGAAGACTATATTACCACAAAGTAATTGACATAAAAAATCCTACAGACGGAATTCAAGAATTGCGTTACATTGATGCATTAAAAATGCGGTTTGTAAGGCAAGCAGGTAAGAAAAAACCAGAAGATGTTAGATATTTGCCTAGTGGAGAACAGGATCCAAAAGATACTGGATTCCCAGATATTCAAGAATATTTTGTTTATAACCAATCAGCAAGTCAGACTGGAATCATTAATAGAGGCAATAATCAAGCTTCTAATGGTGTTAAATTCTCCAAAGATTCAATCACATATTGTACATCTGGTCTTGTAGATCGCAATAAAAATCTTACTTTATCATATCTTCATAAAGCAATTAAGTCTCTCAATCAGTTAAGAATGATTGAAGATTCTTTGGTTATCTATCGCCTATCTCGTGCTCCCGAACGTCGCATCTTTTATATTGATGTTGGCAACTTGCCTAAAATGAAGGCAGAACAATACCTCCGTGATGTTATGATGAGATATCGTAACAAGTTGGTTTATGATGCTAATACTGGTGAGATTAGAGATGATAAAAAATACATGTCAATGTTGGAAGACTTCTGGTTGCCTCGCCGCGAAGGTGGTAGAGGAACAGAAATCTCTACACTTCCTGGTGGACAAAACTTAGGAGAGTTATCTGATATCAAGTACTTCCAAGAGAAGTTGTATCGTTCCCTAAATGTACCATCATCTAGAATTGGTGGACAAGAAGGATTTAACCTCGGTCGTTCTTCTGAAATTTTAAGAGACGAACTTAAGTTTACTAAATTTGTTGGTAGACTTAGAAAGAGATTCTCAAATATGTTTAATGATTTGTTGAGAACTCAACTTCTTCTTAAAAATATTGTATCTCCAGAAGACTGGGAGATCATGTCTGAACATATTCAGTATGACTTCCTTTATGATAATCATTTCTCTGAACTTAAAGAAGCAGAGTTGATGACAGAGCGACTTAATATTGCAGCAACCGCTGAACCATATATTGGCAAATATTATTCTCAAGATTGGGTACGTCGTAAAATTCTTCGTCAGACAGATGAAGAGATTATTGAACAAGATAAACTCATTAAAAAAGAGATTGCCGCTGGAATTATTCCAGATCCAAATGCACCAATTGATCCTGCAACTGGAGAACCAATGCCTACTGGTGGTGAAGATTTGGGAGCACCAATTCAAGAACCAAATCTTGATGGTGCAAAAGATGGAGGAAGTACTGAAGCACCTGGAATTGTTTAGTTATGAATCGTTATCATAGATTTTTAGATATTGGGGAGTATATCCCCAATATTGATGTGTCTAAGTATAAAACAGAAGGAATACGTTGGCCAGAATTTCACAAACAGTTGCAATTTGAAGATCTTGACAACGATAAAATAAAACCATGGTTAGAGAGTATGGGATTTACCTCTACCTGGATAGAATTTTTCTATACTCCACCTCATGATGATGGAGTAATACATTCAGATAATGTCTATTATGCTGACTGGGCAAAACTTATATTCCAATTTGATGGAGAAGGAACCACAATGAGGTGGTGGAAATCTGATATGGTTATGCGAGTTAGCACCAGCGCAGAACAAGTTTGTTCAACAGATATTCCAGAAAGAAGTGAATATAATGTTGGAGATAGAACTAACGATCATTATCATGGACAAGTTTTAGTAACAAGAGAACAATATTCAACTCTTGAATATGAAGCAGATGTATCAACACCAAGTTTAGTTAACGTTGGACCACTTCATAGTTCACACAATCCAACAGATAATAAAAGATTTACTGTTACTATTGCTCTGATGGATAAAAATACTCCATATGAGAGAAGAATTTTATGGGATGAAGCATTAGAAGCATTCAAACCTTACATAATTGATTCTTCAGTAGCCCTTTACGCCTCAAAATAAAAACGGTGTGGGGATCATTCTTATCAAATTCTTTGAACTCGGTATCAACCTTATACTTACTATCAGAGCATTCAAGATAGAACGGATATTCAGCGTTCTCATCAAAAATGAATGCTCTTTGTAGTTTCAATACATCGGATTCAACATTAATAAATGATCTACTAACGTCTTCTGTCATCTTAAATATGGCATCTTTATTATTAAACATAAATGCAAAACTTCCTGCATGTAATGTGTGCCCATGCTTACCAGTGCCAAGTATCTTTCCAGTCTTCATGTAGTGACTTACTGCTCTCTCAATTTCTCTGTAGTGATCACCAATAATGCCAGTATCATTCCTAACATGATCAAATAAAGCATCATAAAACTTTCTATAAGTTATGTTTAAATTATTGAAGAAGTGTTTTGCAATTAACTGAGTATATCCTGCAATATGGAATTGAACTATCAACCAACCATACATATATGCCTCAATAAGTTCATCATTACTCATTGTATTTGTTTCTGATATTAATTCTATAACTTCTTTGATGTCATATTCGTCATTACTGAATGACATATAATCTTCTGCTTTAATAGTTTTGATGCCAAAGACTTCTCTAGAAGTTGCGCTGTTTAGTTCTGTATCACCAAACATTTGGCAAAACCAAACATCAATTGATTCGTGTTGTCCACATTCAAGAATTTTTGAAAATCCTTCTTTCCAACTATCTAAAGTCTCATCTGGCAGACCAAGGATAAGTTCAGTATATGTTTTTACTCCATATTTTTTACTTTTCTCAATCTGCTCTGAGATTTTATTGATGCTCATGTTCTTACGCTTAATTGATTTAAGCGTTGGTTCGTTCATGGTTTGAACACTCAATGTTACGCCTCTACTAATATCCCCAAGGATTTGTGCTATCTCAAAAATAACCTCAGTTGAATTTTTTGAGTACTGAACGTTTATTGCTTCAAGTTTACCTTCATCTGCTGCCTTTCTAAACAACTTCGCAATCTCAACATCGCGTTCTTTAAACATGCCGAAGTTTGCATCGGCATTAAAAATAAAACCAACATTGTGATTTGCTGCCCAATCAATATCTTCTTTGACTCGTGTTATATCAAAATGCTTTACTTTTTGATATGTCATTCCACCCCAATCACAATAAGTGCATCTATGAGGACACCCACGATTTGTTTCTATAGTCATTGACCAGAGAACATTTGGATTCTCTTTAATAATTTTATTAAAGACTCCCATTTGATATGGACTTGGGAAATCAAGGTCTTCAATTCTTTGTTTTCTGTAGATTCTCTCAAAAGGTTCTCTATGTATTACTTTTCTAAGAAGATCTAAGAATGCCTCTTCTACTTCAGATATGATAATACAATCTATAAATTCATACTTTGCAAGTTTATCAGTTGCCTGTGGTCCACCAAATTCAATAATGCACTCAGGATATTTTTCTTTAATTAATTTTGCAACATGCAGATTATATTGCTCATTACAAATATAACAACTAAAAGCACAGACTGCAGGATTATCCAATCTATTGACAAGTTCTTCAGGATTCTCTCTTTTAAAAATTAAATCTTTAAGATAATATCCGCTTGCAATATCTTCATACTGGGTACAATATGCCCACAAACAACCTACACTATAAGGTAACCAATACGTATCTTCGTTTCTAACTTCTACCGCATATTGCGGTTGGAACATGTATAGATTTCTCATAATTTTACAATAGTATTTTTATCAAGACCTTTGCGCTTTAATACCCACATGTCATATCTCTCAGATTCTTCTCTAGGATTACAAATATTGTAGTCGGTATTCCTATCTTCCCAGGTGTCCAAATCAAATGGTAAAGATAATTTTATTGGATACTCTCTATGTGGATTATATACAAATTCTTTTTGGAAATCTAGTAGGTAATCTTCAACCTGCCAACATTTAGAGATTAGACCAAATGTATGCTCTTTATTCTCCCAAAATAAATTGTAGTCCGTCGCCATTGACATTTCTAATGCATGTCCAGTGCTGTCGGTAACTTTTCCAGTAGTCATGTAATTATATATTTTGTCGTAGAGATTTTTATAATGCTGCCCAAATAAAACAGGATCACTTTTTATTGCACTAAACAATCGGTCATAAAATTCTCTATATTTGGTTTTATTTTTGTTTCTATAATACTTTGATATTACTTGAGAATATCCATTGATATGGAATTGTACTATCATCCATGCATAAAGATACGCCTCTATTAATTCTTCTGTCGGTAATGTATTTGTCCCTTTAATAATTTCTACGGTCTCTTTAATTTCTATACAATCTTTAGTATTTGTGAATGATACATAATCTTCTGCTTGTACTGTTTGAATTCCATATACTTCTCTCGATAAAGCACTGTTCAATTCAGTGTTGCCAAAAACTTGACAGAACCAAACGTCAATAGACTCATGTTGACCGCATTCTAGTAAGGTGCAAATTCCATCCTTCCAAGACTCTAATGTTTCTTCAGGTAAACCAAGAATCAATTCGGAGTATGTACGAACTCCCCATTTTCTGGCAAGTTCCATATGTCCTTTGAGGTCTTTTATATGTAAATTTTTTCTCTTAATTGCTTTAAGAGTTGGTTGATTCATACTCTGAACACTGACGGTAACACCACGTCTCGCAAATCCACCCATCTCTTTTGTAATCTCAAATACAACCTCATTTGAGTTTTTGGAGTACTGAAGAACAATATCTTCAATCTTGCTATTTGGATGATCTCCCGCTTTCTTCAATAGTTTTGCAATCTCTAAATCTCTCTCAGCAAATATTCCAAAATTTGCATCAGTCATCATTAAGAATGCCACGTTATTATCACGCGCCCATTCAATATCATCTTGAACTCTTTGCAAGTTAAACTTGTTAATTTTACTCATAGTCGTACCACCCCAGTCGCAGTAAGTACATCTATGGGGACATCCTCTATTAGATTCAATAACAGTTGCCCACAAAGTATCTGGATTTTCGGAGACTAATTTATCAAACAAACCCGTTTGATATGGACTCGGAAACTCTAAGTCTTGTATTCTTCCCCTCTCGTAAATGCGAGTTATATCTTTTCCTTCTACAATAGTTCTCAGTAAATCCAAGAAGTTAACTTCACCATCCCCCCCAAGCATGATGCAATCGATAAAATCATTCTCATCGAGCATTTTTTTAGTTGCTTGCGGTCCACCAAATTCAATAATGCACTCTGGATATCTTCTCTTAATTAGTTCTGCAATAGTTAAACAATATCTCTCGTTCCAAATATAACAACTAAATGCACACAAACGCGGGTTGTCTAATCTATCTAATAGTTTATCTGGATGTTCTCTTTTAAAGATGATATCTTTTAACTCATAATTATCTTTAATGTCATCAAATTGTCCACAGTAACTCCATAGACAAGCAACACTATAAGGTAACCAATAATTATCTTCCTTTCTTACTTCAACTGAATACTGTGGTTGAAAAAGATAAACGTTCCGCATTATTCATCGCCAGGTCGTAGAAATATTTATCGTCCCATCTGGAAATGTCTTTTTCCATTAGAACATCATTATCTTTACCATAAGTAAAGAACTCATCTAGGGTAAAATTATCCCTATCATTACTCCACCATTCATGATATGCCTCATGACATTTAACAAAACTAAGTTTTGGTTTCCAATCTAGTTCTCCAAATGGTCCTTGATGACTAATTCCAGCAAGGTATGGATTCATTGGGATTAGTGGTATCGAATAACTTTTACCCGATTGATTTATATAATAGTCTGGACCACCAGAAGTTGCAACATAGTCCCAACCATCATGTATTCCAGAGTCTCTATCAATGTAAATATGATTCGCAATTCTGTAATCAAATTTATATTTGCCCGATGGTTTATGGAGACTAACTAACTTCTCAACATAATCTCTTCTCAACAAACATGGTCCCAAAGAGTACTGTGGTCTAGTTGGATGTAAATAAAACGGAATTATATCTGGAGATTCAAATCCAAGTTGAATACAGTCCCAATCATATGGAACTCTATTCATAAACTCTTCCCAAGTGAAGTGCCATTTTGTTATTAGAGATAAGTCATAATCATCTTCCATAAAAAGAAGATAATCTTGATTGGTTGTCAACCAGTCTTCAAAAAAATCAAACAATAAAGAACCATACCAGTTTATCCATTGAGAACAGTTATCTGGATATGTGCCTGTTAGGTTATCTAAAAAGTTTTTTGGTGGACCATCTTTAGGGCAAGATAACATCTCAACTCTTGTATAAGATAATCCAAGAGAATCAAACTGAGATTCCATATACTGCTTTCTATCTACTTTACGATCAACATTTGTATAGTAGATATGAGGGAACCCATCCATTACAAAAACCCTTTTTCGTATTTATCCTAAATAACTCGGTAATCTACAGTATAGCAATGGACGACCTTCTAGATATGATTATTAGTGATGAATCACCCACTAATGTATCAGATAAGATTAAAGAGATTCTTTATACCAAATCTGCCGAAAAAATTGAAGCGATTAGACCAGGAGTTAACAACTCCATGTTTGACGAAGAAGAGTTTGAAGACGCTGAAGACTGAAGGTTAATAAATAACTAAATAACCAACCGTATTCTAAAATGAAACTCATTAGAGAAGAAATTGAGAAGGTAGAAGTTCTCACTGAAACCGTAAACGGTAAGAAGAATATGTTCATTAAGGGCGTATTCCTTCAGAGTGAGATGGTCAACCGTAATGGTAGAATGTATCCCTTCAATATTATGGAAAGGGAAGTAAAGCGTTATACCAAAGACTATGTTGCTAAGGGTAGAGCACTTGGGGAGTTAGGTCACCCCGATGGTCCTACCGTAAACCTCGATAGAGTTTCACATAAGATTACTGAGTTGAAGCAAGACGGCAACAACTTCATTGGCAAAGCGCAGATTCTGCACACTCCAATGGGTAAAATTGCTGAGGCGCTTCTGAAGGATGGAGTTACTCTTGGAGTATCTTCTCGTGGTATTGGTTCTTTAAGAGACAATATTAAGGCAGGTTATAAAGAAGTTGGCGAAGATTTTATGCTTGCTACTGCAGCAGATATCGTTGCCGATCCTTCCGCTCCCGATGCATTTGTTGAGGGAATTATGGAAGGTAAAGAGTGGGTCTGGGATGGTGGCATCCTCCGCGAAAAACTCGCCAGACAAACTCAGAGAAGAATTGAAGAAGCAGCAAGGTCAAGGGTTTTAGAAGAGAAGAAGTTATCTCTCTTTAATGACTTCCTCAATTCACTTTGACGCTATATATACAGTTCAATTTTTCAATTTAATAAATAAATATAGATTAAATTACAAAGGTTAATCGGAGAGTCTCAAATGTCTAGTGACAACAATTTACAGGAAATGGAAGCAGGCACAAGTCAATCCAAGACCGCTGTCAATGCAGGTGCAAAGGCAGGGGATCCCATGCAGAAGCTTGCTCCAGGCGCAGTAGCAGGTCAAACTGGATCCTGGGAAGATCTTGGTGGTCCTACACCAGAAAACTATAAGTCTGATGACAATTCAGCAGCACTTAAAACTCCTGGTGCAACCCTTAAGCAAGTTAAGGATGTTGTAACCAAGGGTGCTAAAGGTGCTGATCCTATGAAGGGTCTGAAGAAGAGTGACGCTGTTAAAGAGGAAGAAGAACTCGACTCTGAAGAGTACATCGAAGAGGATGAGGAAATCACCGATGAGGCAGAGGTAGTTTCTGAAGAAGAGGAAACCGAAGAAGAGGTTGTCTCTGAAGAAGAGGTTGTCGCTGAGGCAGACGAGACCGAAGAAGAGGAGTTTGATGTCACTGAAGACGTTAGCGCCCTCCTCGATGGTGAAGATCTCTCGGAAGAATTCCAAGAGAAAGCACGCACCATCTTTGAAGCAGCACTGAGATCAAAGGTCGAAGAGATCAAAGAAGGTCTCACCGCTGCTTACGACGAAGCATACGAAGAGCGCCTCACGGAAGAGGTAACCGAGATCAAGTCTGCTCTTGAAGAAAGAGTTGACTCGTATCTTGAGTATGTTGCAGAAGAATGGGTCACCGAAAATAGACTTGCCATTGAGAGTGGACTGAAGGCAGAAATGTCAGAGTCCTTCATGGCTGGTCTGAAGGGACTTTTTGAAGAGCATTATGTATCAATCCCTGAAGAGAAATATGATGTACTTGAGAGCATGGTAGAAAAACTTGATGACATGGAGACAAAACTCAACGAGCAGATCGAGAAGAATATCCACCTTAACAAGCGCCTCTCTGAGTCGGTTGCAGATGGAATCTTTGATGAAGTAGCAGAGGGTCTTGCACTCTCTCAAAAAGAGAAGCTCGCTTCACTTGCCGAAAGTGTTGAGTTTGAAAGTGCAGCAAAATATCGTGAAAAACTGGAGATGCTGAAGGAGTCATACTTCTCAGCAAAGAAAGCTCCTAAAGCGCAGACCGAAAATCTGTCTGAGGAAGTAGATGTTGATGCAACAGGTCATGCACCTGATTACATGAACAGCTACCTCAGAACTCTCGGTGCTGTTAGCAAAAAGTGAATTTAATATAATTCAAACCAAAAAACACATTTAGTAAAGGTAAAAGCAAATGTTCCAATCAGAGCATCTGCAGGAAAAGTGGAGTCCACTTCTCGACTATGAGGGTCTTGATCCAATCAAAGATTCCCACAGAAGAGCGGTAACCGCAGTCCTGCTGGAAAACCAAGAAAAGTTCCTGAGAGAGCAGCAAGCATTCTCTTCAGGTATGCTGAACGAAACCCCAACCAACGCAGCTAACGCTGCTGGTGCATCAGGCGGTTTCTCAGGTTCGGCTGATGCAGCAGGTCCTGTTGCAGGTTTTGATCCCGTTCTGATCTCACTGATCAGACGCGCAATGCCTAACCTCGTCGCATATGACCTGGCAGGCGTTCAACCAATGAGCGGTCCTACTGGACTGATCTTCGCAATGCGTTCACGCTACACCAATCAGAGTGGCGCAGAAGCACTGTTCAACGAAGCAGATACCGCATTCTCTGGTCAACCCGATGGTCTTGATCAGGCTGCTGGCTTCTCCGATGGAGTTGCTGGTATGGGTACTACTTCACAAGCAGGTAGCAATCCTGGTCTCCTGAACCCCGTTGGAACCGCTGTTTCGACTGGTTACAACGTTGGTCAGGGTATGGTAACTGGCGACGCTGAGGACCTCGGTAATGGTTCTGGCAACCAGTTCAACGAGATGGCGTTCTCAATCGAGAAAGTTCTCGTTGAAGCAAAGTCAAGAGCACTGAAGGCAGAATACAGCCTTGAGCTTGCACAAGACCTGAAGGCAATTCATGGTCTGAATGCAGAAGCAGAACTTGCTAACATTCTCTCCACTGAGATCCTCGCTGAG
>Ga0099849_1000736_pt1 | contig 15196 bp, 22 predicted proteins | sample CB_VirMetaG_4_FD_78177 | JGI IMG/M metagenome (GOLD analysis project Ga0099849, IMG submission 78177) | Freshwater to marine saline gradient viral communities from Chesapeake Bay - CB_1508_1M Viral MetaG | ecosystem: Environmental > Aquatic > Marine > Coastal | place: USA: Chesapeake Bay... | reverse complement strand
TATAAGTTCCCGCTGATAAGACCAAGGGCGTACCTGATGATTGATATTCTCCAACAGCTCCTAACCCTGGCTTTGCCCAATTTAAAGACATAATGATCTCCTAATCTCTTTTTATTAATTATTCTTTATTTAATTGAAATGACATTATTTTCATGCCACTCACAAATCTCACCCATCAGAAGGACTTTCAGAAATGTCGGATGAAACTGATTTCTTCCTATAACGACGCCTAACTGCTTTTGATTCTTTTTTCTCTTCACTAGAGTTCCGTTCTTCAACTTCCTCATTCTTCACTTCTTTAATAACTTCCACCTTTTCAGGCCAAACTTTTTTCCTAGCTTCTTCATACAAAGTTTTCTTTGGAGGTAAAACTCTAATTTCTTTCATATGCTCGCAAAACTTTTCATAAGTGTCTAAGTTATTAAATCGAATGATGTTTTCTGTTTTCAAGTTTCTTCTTTTAACGAAGTATTCAAAACTAATCATCACTTTCTCCTTTCAATAAAAACAAATCGTAGCTTTCATCTTTAAGTATCTGCAAAATAATATTTTTGACATGATCTTCGTAGTTAGAACTCAAGTACAAACTCAATTCGTCAATTGAATCACAACGAGAAAGAAAAGAAGAAATGTCTTCATAAAACGCTTCTAACTTTTCTTCATCCCAATCAAAACCCTCAAGTAGTTCTGTTTGAAGATTAACACTTTTGATTGTTTTGAACAATCGTACGAATTGAGGATTGTACTTTGTCATTTTAAAAACCTTTAATAATTGTCGATATTCCTTCTTGAAAATCAGGATTGCAAGATATCTTTCGTAAATTCTCTTCAGAAGGCTCAATGTCGTAAAGCTCGCATACATTTGTAGCAATCTTTTTCATTGAACGATGAAATAAATTATAAGCAGTTGAATGATTCATTTTGTGTCCACGATCATTCATGATTGTCGCAATTTCTGTATAACTTTTACCACCCAAAGATGATGTAGTTGCATATCCGTCTTGCTTTTTGTGTCCTTTTTCTCTAGCCATTTATTCTACCTCGTAAATATGTGTTTCATCTATAACGTCGTCAATTCCAAATCGTAATCTCAATACTTGCTCTTCTCTCTTTGTTAAAGAAGCAAAGCTTTTTCTAATCGCATCGTGTAATTTTTCATTATCCATTGAAGCTTCAAGCTCTTCATAAGAACCATCAGCAACAGAATCCATTACTGTTCTATTCGAATCTTCACTAATTTTTGCATCTAAAGATTTCAAATAACGCATTTTAATGCTTCTTAATGCAGACTTTACTAGCTTTTCAGAAACATCTAAAATTTCACATATCTCATGAATATCGGGTTCGACACCGAATTCTTCTTGATACTCATTTACTAATCTTTCAATTTTAAAACTAAGACTCGTTGCGTGTGAAGGTACACGGATTGTATTTCGATGTGTACTTATGTGACGAGTGATTGCTTGTTTAATCCACCAGCAAGCGTAAGTGCTGAACTTAAAACCTTTGCGCCAATCAAATTTTTCAATTGCCTTCATCAATCCAATGTTTGACTCTTGAATTAAGTCTTCAAGATCACAACCATTTCTTTGATATTTTTTTGCAATACTAATAGCGAGCCTTAGATTTGCCTCAACCATTTCATTTCGTGCCAAACGATCACCCGCTTCAATCCGTTTGGCTAGTTCTACTTCTTCTTCTCTGGTAAGCAGAGAATAGTTTGATACGTCAGAGAAATACTGACCTAATAGTGTGTTACCACTCATTTACACCTCTTTTTAAAAAGTTAATACCCAATATTTAAATTATAACATGCATTTTAAAAATGTGCACGCACAATTGTGCGTGCACTTAAATAATCATTAAAGAAGATTATCGTACTTCGATTTTTTTCAATACAACTTTTTCTTTAACAAAAGGAATTTCAATTGAAAGAATACCAGCATTATAATTTGCTGTGACATCTTCATGATTGACAGAGTTATCTAGATTCCAAATCTTTTTAAATTTCTTGTATTTGAACTCTTGATAATTATAATTCTTATTACTCGTAACATCTTTTTCTGAGATTACTGTCAAGTTTCCTTTGTCAACAGTGATATCAAAATCTTCACGACTATAACCGGGAGCGGCTATCTCAATAAGAATTCTGTCTTTATCTGCAGAAATATTTGTAGCAGGATAAGTCGACTCAAAATAATTCACGTCACCTCCAAATTCAGCATTCGACCTTAAGTCATTTTTAATTTCACGTAGTTTGTTTCTAAGATTTGTTGTTCCCGAATCAAACGGAAAGTAGCTAGGATAAAACATATTCACCTCCTAAAACGTTATGTTAATCCAAACGCGTGTATAAAATAAACACATCAATTAAAGTGGAAACCCTTTAAATTAATTTTTTTTCACTTTTTTTAAGTCTTCCAAATATTCTTGATGAATTTCTTTTCTTTTAGTTCTAATCTCAACTTCTCTTTGCACATAACAGAGATCAGTTTCAATTTGTTTTATATTGTCATGCTTGTACTTAGAACGAGACTTATACTGACTGTACAGATCACCTTTGAGCTGACCGTACAAATTATACAATTCTCTATCATCCATTAATGAAAGAGAATCAAATGTTATGCTTGATGCCATTATTCACCTTTTTAAAATAAATTTGTTACCAACTATTTTTTTAATGATTTTGTTAAGTGTGACATAATTTTTGTCACTTTTAATTCTAACACATGGAACTCTAAATTTACTAACTTTATAGTGACTTTTTTGTATTATTTTTTTTAAAATTAAATAATCAACAACTGTGTTTAATGTTGCTTGATCTTCAATAAAAAGATTATAATCAGATAATTTCATTAGAAAATTAACTTCTTTCCGTCCATTGTTATTTTCTTCTTATTGTGCATAAGAATAGCAACAGATTTGATACCCGGCAACTTCTTAATAATATCAGCTAATTCTTTAACACTAGCATAAACTTCATCTGTCTTAGACATGTATTTGACACTAACGAAAACCTGCGCATCACCGTCAAAAAACCTTCTAACTTTAGCTTTTTGGCCAACAACTGCAATCCCTGGAGCAATACGAATCCTTGTCAGCATGTCAGGAACATGTGTTTCTCTTTCAATTTTTAAACTGAGCACTGTATGCGCTAATTTTCTTTCAAGTTTATGAGTTGATTCTTTAATTGTTTTCATGAGATTAATTATCAATCATTGATTGTTTTTACCATCAAAATCTTCAATCATTGCACAGCCAACAGATAAAAGCATTGAAGCAACTGACATAGCGTTTTCAACAGCGCATCTAACAACTTTATGTGGATCTAAGATCCCTAAGTCAATCATATCACCATACTTTTCATTTCGAGCATCATAGCCAAAAGTTTTACTTCCTTCTAAAACTTTTTGCAAAACTAAGTCTGAAGATCTTCCCGTATTCTTTACAATCTGTTGTAAAGGCATTTTGCAGGCTGACTCTACAATTCTCAAACCAATCAAATAATCACTCTTAAAACTTTGATTAGAATTAATTGAATTAAACTCAGTGATAGCTTTGCTTGCTCTAACTAAAGCAACACCACCCCCAGGGAGTACTCCTTCTTCTAATGCTGCTCTTGTTGCATGCAGAGCATCATCAACTCGGTCCTTTCTTTCAATCATTTCAGCTTCAGTAGACGCACCTACTCTAAGTAAAGCAACTCCTCCAACTAACTTCTTGAGTCTATAAGACAGAACTTCCCTATCTTGTTCATCAATTTCTTCTGAATCTAATTGTTCTCTTATACTCTGCACACGATTTTTAACAGCTTCAGAATCTTCCTCACCTGTCACTAAAAGTGTACTTGTTCTTTTAACAATAACTTTTTTACATTGCCCAAAGTCTTCATAAGAAAAGTTATCAAAAGAATCGCCTTCACCAAATACTTTTCCATTTGTAAGAACTGCGATGTCTTCTAACATTTCATGACGAGCTTGACCGAATCCCGGGCTTTTAATAGCACAATTCTTTAAAGCACCCTTAACGTGATTTAAAACTAATCCTTGCATTGCATCACCCTCAATGTCATTAGCAATGATTAGCAAAGGACGCCCAGATTCAGCAGCAATTTCCAAAGGTTTGATAATATCTTTTAAAGAATCAAATTTCTTATTGCATATTAATATTAAACATTTCTCAAAAGAAGAAAGCATTTTATCAGAGTCTGTTATAAAATATGGAGATAAGAATCCTCTATCAATTGAGAAACCTTCAACAACACTTAAGCTACTCTTAAATCCTTTTGCTTCTTCTACAGTGACAACTCCATCGACACCGATTTGATCAATTGCGTTACTAATAAGTTCTGCTATTTCTTGTTCACCGTTAGCTGATACTAATGCAACTTGAAGTAGTTCTTCTTTAGAATTAATTTGTTTTGATAACTTTTTTAATTCTCCTAAAATAATTTCAGAACCCTTTAACATACCATTTCTAATTTCTGTTTGATCATGGCCAGCAGCAATCATTCTCAAACCTTCTGTATACAAAGTCTGAGCTAATACCATTGATGTTGTAGTCCCATCACCTGCTTCTTCTGCAGTTCTGGAAGATGCATCTTTAATTATCTGAACTCCTAAATCCTTAAACTGATCAGACAAGTTAACGGACTTTGCAACAGTTACACCGTCCTTTGTCACAATTGGGTGTTGTCCCGGTCTTTCAATTAAAACATTTCTTCCTTTAGGTCCCATTGTAGTTTTAACTGCATTTGCAATAATGTTGACGCCTTCGATTAACCTTTCAGTTAAGTCTAAGTCAAACTTAACAATTTTTCTTGATATGTCTTTCATGTCTTAACCTTTTAAAACTCTTCTTCCCTCTGCTAAAAATTTTGTCACTTGAATCTGTCGTGACTTATTAGTCAAAACATTTTTTGCGACATAAAGGTCACCAACTTTATAAGCAACTTCTTGTGCTGTTATAATATTATTTTCTCTTAATAAAACTTGATGTTCATCTTCAAGACAAATTTCCATTTGAAACTCCTTAAAATCAATTTATATTACTTTAAAAGACTATTAAGTAAATCAAACGTTTTGGAATATTTGTCCCATGTTTTTTCTTTAACCATCGATTCGAATCCAAAGTCCTCGAAGACTTCTTTTAATGATTCGCCATCGTAAGAAGAGGTTGTAACTTCAACTTCGTTTAATCTTTGACGTAAATCAACCAATCTGATCAAGTGCACATTTCTTTCAAATATTTCTCTGTTTTCTTTGTCTTCCAATTTTTCACGTAGCAAAACAGGGTTATCTAAAAGTTTATCAGCAGTTTTGTCACCCACACCGGGTAAGCCTGGTATTGCATCAGTCTTATCACCCCTAAGTGCCTTCCATGTGACATAGTCATATTCAGGTTTTTCAAAGAAATTCTTTTTGACGGGATTATAAATTCTTAAGTTGTCAAATGCATTCAGAAGCTGAATGAAGTCACTATCAGATGAAATGATTGTACAATCATCACCAGCCTCACAATGACTTGCAGTATACGTAGCGATCACGTCGTCGCATTCGAATGATGGATGTTTAAGTGTAGTAAAAGGCATATATGTCTTTACTAGATTGATGATAATTGCTTTTTGTCGATGGAATGAATCTCCCGGGCTGGTTCTTCCAGCTTTATATTCTCCACCTAACAATTCATTTCGAAACTTAGGATTACCTTCCAATACGAAATAAGCTTTCTCAGGATTAAACTTTTCAATTAAAGGTCGTATTCCTCGAAAGAAATTAAATACTACAGGATAGTCTCCTTTAGTAAAACCGCTTCTAGCTCTATGAATTAAGTTATATGCGTCAATAAAAAGTACTCTCATTATGTCCCTAATGTGTCTTTGATGTTGTCAATTTTCACTTTAGCATTAATACCATTGCCAAGGTGTACTTTTATTGTATCATCTTTTGTGCCATTTTGCACGCTTAAATTTGTCGGCTTTTTGAGCTCTTCTAAGTAATCGACATCATCATTTACAGTTTGAATTTCTTCTTCAACAATAGACTCTTCTACTTTTTCAAATACTTCAGATTTAATAATGTTAGCTTCGCTTATGATTTTATCAATACTCTTTTTAGCATTTTCGTACATAAAACTTTTTAAATTCTTATCATCAATAAAAACTTTTGCATTAATTTCGGAAAGCTTTGCTTGAGTACCATCTTTGTCAGGAAGTTTGACAATATAAGTTATTTCTTGTCCTTCCATTGTTTTTCTTATAATCTCTTCGACAACTTGAACAGGGTAAACTTTTAATTTTTCTGTATTTAACAAATAGATTGTTTGCCCAACGTAATAAGACATTTTCACCTCACAGTTGATATTATACAACTTCTTTTTTCGTTTTATAAAAAAACTCGCACAAAGGCGAGTTTTAAAAAAATAATTTAGAAGTTTTTATTTTTGAGGTAACGTAGCTTTTCTAAGCTCTTCAGTTAAGACTAAAACTTGTCTTCCTGTTTGTTGTTGATAAGATGAAAAATCAATTTTAGATAATTCTTCTCTCAATTTGCTTTCACCTTTGTGACCGCCGTACGTTGTAAAAATTCTAATTAAATTATTAATAGCTGTATTGTGTAATCTCATTATTTAAAACCTATTCCTGGAAACGATGTTGCAACATATCCACGACGACTTTTTCGTGGCTTATCTTTACCATACACCCAATCTCCAGAAATGTTAAGGCCTTCCATTTCACTTAATACACTTTTTACTTCTTTATCGATAATAGATTTAAGCTGAGCTTCTTGAATTGATCGGCGTCGCTTTGACTCTTGAAGTCTTTTAAGTCTTCTTAACTCCATCACCAAATCTTCTTCTTCAATCTCTAAAATTTCATCGTCGCCTTCTTCTACGTCAGAGTGATCACCTTCTTCATATTTATCTTCAGAAAGTTGACCTTTTCCATGATAGTAAAGAACATCGTCTGAAAGCGCTGATTCTTCATGCTTACTTCTGTTTGAAGCTTCATTTAAAGATTTTCTTTGTCCGGATTGAATTCCAGCTAGTGTACTAAGTCGATTTACGTCAAAACGCATTTGTAACTCCTAATATTATCTAAATTAAATATGCGTTTAATTATTAATTTTCTTTTTCTTTCAAATTTGTTTTAACTTTTTCAGTTATTTTTTGGCCTTTTTCAGCTGCATCTTTTAATGGTTCTAATCCTAGGCAAACTCTTACTTTATCAAAAAGATCCGGATCTAAGCCTTCTTTTAAGAATTTCATGTCAGCATACTGATGTAAATCCCATTCTACAATAGGCACAGGATTACCATCGAGACCTGGCTCTTTTTCATCCGTTTCTCTGCTTTCAAATACAAATAATATGCTAGGCATTGTTTCATTTTTAGGAACCATAATAAAAGGAATTTTAGAAGCCAAACCGTCTTCTGCTTCTTCATACATTATTTCAGGAATCCAATTACTTTTATCAGACATGTTAAAATTTCTCCGTTAAACTTTAAAGATAATTTTACTAAAAAATAATAAAAGTAAATTTAATTTTATTTAACAACTACACTTATTTCTTCTTTTATTCCCTGCAAATACCTTTCAATCTTGCTTTTGATGCCCGCAAATTCAGGTTTTTCTTCAAGTTTAATTAAATCTTCAGTTATTCCATCTTCAAAATCATCATCAAGAATCTTAAAAACTAGCTTTGTCATCTGATAATTGTAACCAGCTTTAACATATTCCTTCTGTTCAGTAGGCATGCCCACATCATTTTGTTTATCTGCAATTTTTCTAATTGCTCTCAAAAGTTTTTTATACTTTGAGCTTTTTTCTAATTTTAATACTTCATTTATCTTCATCAACATTTCAACATTTGATGGATTCGTATTAGCATAAGTTTTAATATCAGCTAGCCCTTGCTTAAGAGTCTTAAGCTCATCTAACATTTTGTTTGTTAAGAAAACGTTTCTTTTAAGCGAGCTAGAAGTAGAAGGTAAAAAATGATTAAAATATAATGAATAGTCTGAGTTATAATCTGTATTTCCCTTTGATTCAGAAACAGCATCTTCAAAAACTTTCCTTAAGTGTAATCCTTTTAGTTCTGATTCTATTTCTGAATTCTTGGCATCAGATTCATTTGAATTTATTTTTTCACCTTCAATATTAGAATCACCTTCTTCGCCAAAAAATATCCCTAAAGCTCTAGAAGAAATGTTCAATAAGTCACAAAAAGGTTTGGGAACAGCTAACATTCTTCCGATGTTTGATAAAGCTTTTTGTGTTTTTGGATTTGTAAGTTGTTTAGCGATCGGAAAGTTTAAACGTGTCATGTCAAATTCACATCCACCTTCTCTAGCAAAAGCAAATTCACCTGACATTTTTACTCTTTCATTAATTAATTCTTCTTCTGAACTTCTTGTGTTGTAAAGAAATTCTCTTACACTTTGTCTAGAAAAATTTTCGTCCAATAAATCTTTTGAATTTTTATTTTTAATTCTTTGTGATCGATTATTTAAGTATTTTAAAGAAGTAATTGCTGACTGTAATCGATCAGCTTCTTTTCTATACATCTTTCCTTGATTGGTTCTGGATTTAACAGATCTTTTAACGTTTTTTAAACGACCAATTAACTCTTCAATATATTCTTCGTATTCATTTGTCCCAAGAGTTAATTCGCTAATATCATCCGCTTCTCTTAAAAGAGATTCAATTTCATCTTCAACTGTCATTCCTCTCAAGAAATTTCTAATATCGCTTTTATTCATTTTCTATCCCATTAATTTTCTTACGTATTTTCTAATACTGTCTAAATCTTGTGATTCATTTACTTTAATGGGAGGAGCATCATCTTCTTCTGCAGATTGTACGTCATCTTGCGGTTCTTCTTCGGAGTCGTCAGATACTTCTTTTTCTTTTTTAGGTTTATTCACGACAACATCTTCTCCGTCTTCTGACTGATCAATACTAATGTTCAAAGGATCATCAGTTGGCTCTTGAGCTTCGTCACCTTCAATTTCGCCTGTTAAAATACCTGCCATTTCTTTCATAAATAAGACTAGTGTATTGCGTTCAGCTTCATTCAACCTTTCGTAATAAATAGCTGCTTGATCTCTAATCACAGAATCGTTAGCTGACTTTCCACTTCTTAGTTTGTTAATTGCTGAAATCAAAGAATCAAAAGAAGCGCCAAAAGTCCTGGCTTTCTTTTTAACTTCTGTATCGTCTTTTTCTGAATCTTGAGAAGCAGTATCTTCTGAATCTGCGGGTTCTGTCGTATCTTGCTCTGACTGGTCTTTTTTTGATGAAGAAACTTCTTCTTCTTTTAGATTATAAAACTTTTTTTCATTTTCGTAACTTTTCAAATATACATTTGCATATTCATCGCGGGATTTTTGAACTGCTTGCTCAGCTACTATCTTTAAAAATCGCTGTAAGTCTTTTGAAGTTTTTAGTTTTATATTTGACATTTTTATTCCTTTGTATCAGAAAAATTGAACTCAATAATTAAATCTTGCTTATCCTTACTTATTTTCGTCAAAGATAAACTACAATCTAAATATATTCGATTATACTCGTTATGAATATCACATTTAAATTTACTTTTACTTTGTTTAATCAAATCAAAAAAATTTTCATCACTCAACATTGTTAATGTTAATATGCAGTCATTGTAACTAATTGATCTAAAAAGACATTTTAATTCAATTTCATTTTCAAGATATAAAGTAACATACAATTTTTTATCATGAAAATTTTCATATATTTTTTTCTCTGTTTTGATTTGATTATTTTCTTCTGTTAAGCTGTTAAAATCAATTCTTCCTTTTAATGAATCGCTGATAAAGAAGCTTTCTTCAGATTCTTCCTGTCGTGAAGTACTGTGTGTCTTGATAGATTTCATCAAAATACCTCGCTAATTTGAGATCAGACTCAGTTATGTCATTAACACTAATAGTACTTAATTCAATGTTAACTTCTCTATGATTAATTTTTATTTCTGAATGATGATTAATTTTCTCTTGAAATTTTAATGATTCATTTATAAAGTAATGAAGTGTCTTAAAATCTTCAAAAACATAACTTCTTGCAAGCTTAATGCTACCATCTTTCTCATACCTTTCCCAGCTAGTTTTTTTAACAGGCTCGATAGGCGCATCAAAATTATCTTCAGTAAAACGTAAATAATTTCCTGTTTTCACTTCATTTAAATTTTTAAGATTTATTCTGTCTGCATTTTCAGAAAGGCTGTATATTAATTTTGTTAGGCTTCCCACAAGCTAAACCCTCATTCTAAAATTTTATCTAATCAAACTTTTGACAATTCTATAGAATTCATTTAATTCTTGTCCAATATCTTCTTCTTTTGACTGTCGATATAGAGAAACAATATACTCGTCAAAAGCTTTGACAACTTCCCCCTCAGATAATTTGTCAGCTTTATCAATCTTGTCTTTTAATTCTCCGCCCTTGCCAAAAGTTGTCTTAAAATATTTGTCTAAATCTTCCTGATACTCAACAAGAACTTCAGCAAATATCATAGGAGTAATACCCGCAGCTATCATTTGCTTAGCGATACCTTTATCAGGTTCTTCAAAGTTAGGTGCAGAACTCTTTCCTGTCAAGGGCCAAATAAAGTTATTAGGAACATTTGACAAATTGATGTTGTTTCTTTCACCAACCTCTGCATAAGCAGAGGCTCCTAAGTCTGTATCTACTTTTGCCATCAAGAACGATGTAACACTTTCAAACTTTTTAGAGTTAATATTTGACAAGATATTCCCACCAATAGATCTTTGCATCATATCAGTTAAATTTGCCGATTGACTCGAATCTTCAACATCTAAAATGTTGCTAAGAGAAGCAGCATCTTCTTGAATTTCGACTAAATCTGCTAATGCTTTTTCAGCTAGATCAGCATATTTCAAATCTTCAGGTTTGCCAGATTTCTTTTTCTTCTTAACAAACATAGGAATATATTCAACCAAAGCGTCTAAAACATATAGATAATGATCAGAATAAGCTTTAGCAAACTGTGCAGCTCCTGGGAATTCATCTGGATTTTGTCTTCCTTTTAAAATAGTATTAAATTTAACTGCCAAATGTTTTAAATACCACTGTCGAATTGCTGATTCAGATCCATGTTCAAACCATGGAGCAAGATCTGTCCATTTACCAGACTGAGTGAAAACTGCTTCAACTTCTTGTAATTCTTCTTCAATGTCTTCTTCATCAACTGAAATGTCTACTGCATCTAAATCAACAACACCTTGATCTTTCAAGTCTTGTTTAAGAGTAATTTTTTCAGATTTATACTGATCTAATACAGATAGCAATTCATTGACAAAATCTAAAACTGGAAAAGTTTGATCTTGAAGAGTAATAGAGTCATCTTTTTTTAGATCTTTAATATACTCATTAACGTTTGATGCAACTTGATTCACTTGCTCTTCAGTCACATTTTCTCTTCTTGTATCAATACCTGAAGCAGCTAATAATATATCAAATGTTCGATTTGCTTCCATTTGTATTACTTCTTTTGATCCAATTGGCACAGCTGATCTTACTTTGACAAAGTAAGGATCTTTAATAAGATTAACTAAAACACCTAATTTAACACTATTCTCTATAGACGATCTAGACTTTCCTGTTGATTTAACCATAACATTAATTAAATTTTCGTAATCTGATCTTATCTGTGCATCACTTTCAAACACTTCATTGACCACACTTTGAATTGCTTGATGTCTTTCAGAATCATTAGAAGGTCTTTTGTCTCCTAACGTTTTTGCTGTGCCTATAATAAACGGGTAATTACTTTGAAATTCATCTAAGTCTGATTTTCTCATTCCCATTTTACTTAATTGATTATACTGTCCCAAAACCTTAGTATAAGCTGATTTAATTTTTAAAGCTAAAGTCTCGTATTCATTAACACTGTCTAACATGGCATCGAATTTTGCTTCTTCTTCTGGAGACTCGACATAATCTAATTCTTCTTGAGTAGAAGTATCAGTATCCAAAACAGAGCCAGTTTGTGGAGCTTGAGTTAAATCTGTTTGACCGAATTCTCTAGAAGCAATATTGCCCGAATCGGTTTTCTTAACTATAAATTTTCTTGGTCCATTAGTTTCTTTAAGGATTTGTCGAAAAGATTCTGCAATAAATTCAGAATCAAATCCTTGATCTCTATTTCTATCAATCACGTCATCAAGTAAACGATGAAGTTTTTCGTAATAATATTCAACTTGACTGGGTGGCACTTCAGCAGCAATTACTGAAGCAGCATTTGAGAGCTCTGAAACTGTTGAAGGAATATATTCATCATCTTCAACGGGTGGTCTAACTGATGCTATTTGATTTGACATCATTTCAACAGGCTTGATGGGCTCATCTTCACCGATAAACTTATCCATCATATCTAAAGTATCGCCTGTTCTTCCTTCTGCAATTAATTCCATTAACTCATAAAGCGCTTTCTTTTTAACAGTTATTTGCATTTTTATCTCCCATTAAAGACTAATTATCACGCACGCTTATCAATTTTAAACGAAAGTGAAGATTAATCAATTAGTTTTGACGTCAAATAAACAACGCCAATGCCAGATGCAAATCCTGCTACGTATATAGCTGTGTTTGTCCACTTAGGTTTATATACCTGTTTCTCAAGAAAATCAATCTGTTGCTTTCTGAGTTCCTCTAATCCACTACTTTTTTCCAAACAAGCAGTTAAGTCTGCTTCTTTAATCCTCAATTGCAAATCAAAATCAGCTTTTGCAATTGCTGCATCTCTTTGAGCATCAATTTTACATTTACCAACTTCTTCATCAGCTTTTGTAATTATCTGTGCAACAGCTTCAGGAGACAATAAAGTGCCGCTGAAAGGTGCTTTTTCACCCTTTTCCAAAGTGACACTATTTTCACCGTATGCAAGAGCACACAATAATAAAATATTTAACATAATATCAATCCAAGTCAAAACGATTATTTAATTCGTCAGTTGCGCCTTCTGCATCTAACTCACTAATTCTATCACGTTCTTTCTTGGTTGTAACTGCTAATATTTCTGTTTGTTCACCATGAACTTCTTCTGCTTCTTTCACATCTTCTTGATAATCAGAAACAGCATCTTTGATACTATTAACTTGACTCTGATTTGCCTTGTTAATAATCTCTATTTCTTTTTCTTTATCTTCTTTTGCCTTCGCCCATATTTCTTTAAGATTAATTTTCTTTCCAACTAAAATCAAAGCAACAGGAATAGAAATTCCTAAAAGAAATTTCCAATTAACACGACACCAATCTAAAAAACTTAACTTCATTTCTTTTAAGATATTTTTTTAAATATAAAGTCGGCTAATTTGCCTTTAATCGTAAAATCTTTGACATTGTTAACGACGTTTGTTTCAATTTCTTTTAATTTATCAATGGGCAGAATCTGTTGTACTGTCTTAACAGATGTTTTAGCTGTAACAGACAATCCTTCATTTTCTGAATTCAAATCTGTAAAAGTCACATCATATTTTCCAGCCCAACCTGCGTCTGCTTTAACACTATATTTAGAATCTCCAATCTTAAGATTTCCATTTTCAATTGATACTTCAAATTTACCAATCTTTACTTCATTCAAAATCCGATATTCTTTTAAGATTAAATGACGCAATTGATTGCGATTTAATTTTTTAGAGTTCTCATTGATCTCTTCGTCACCTTTAATACTGTATCCCTCTCTACCTCTTCTAAGATAATTAGAAGCCTCTATTTCAGGAACGTATTTTCCGCCTCGACTAAAGACGTCTTTACCTCTCTGTGTCAAGTATTCATCAGAAGTGTGAAATCCAGTAATTTCTTCTGCTAATTCCAAAGCTTTTAGATACTCTTTTTTATCTGAAGGATCTGATTCCATCTGAGCCATGTTAAACAATTTTAACGTCAAATCTTTTTCATTAATTTTTCCAGATCTAAAATCATCAAATAAAGCTTTAACAAAAGCTGAATCAAACTGATCAATCAAATGATCTAGTTCAGCTCCCGGTAATTTAGTTGGTTTTAATGCCTTACCTGAATCTGTTTTAAAAAGAGGTTCGTCAAAAGATTGAGGTCCGTATCCATCATCGGGCATATTGTCATAATCAAAAGCCTCGCCTGGCTGAATTGCTTCATTAATAAAATTTCTCAATTGTCTTCTATTTAATTTCATTTTATTATCCTTTCCAGACTTTTGCAAAATCAATAGCGGATTGACCACCAATGTAACACATGGCAATCATTCCCCAGATGTCTGAATCTAATCCTGCCCAAATCAGTAATGCTGTTGCTGCACCAAAAACTAATAACTTTCTAGAAATAACTTTCTCTTGAACTGCATCAAGTATACCTTTGTCTTTACGATCTAAGTAAAGTCCTTTCTTTGCTTTTTTGCCTAACTCTAGCTCAGCCACGTCTTCTAGTCTGTCCGAAATAACTTCTTTTACATCGTCAACAGGTAAGTTTGCAATTGCTTCTTTTATATCTTCTTTTGAAATACTCATAATTATTTCTCCTTTAAGATCTAATTATTCGTCTGAAAGCGGACTTTCCTCTTCTAATACTCTAAAAATATCATCGATATCAGATTCACCAAAATCTCTTTTCTGTTTGTTATCTTTGAAAATTTTTAATTCATCTAATATTTTTAAAGCTTCTTTAGATTCTAAAGCAACTCTTTGAGCAAATTCTTCAAAAACCTCTTGCATAGAAAGTCCTCTTTGAAAACAAGCAATTCTAAAAGCAGCATGCGCAGACTTTGAAATATTGACGTGAACTGATTTCTTTGCATTAAGATTATATTTGTATTTAGAAGAAGACACTTAAATTATCCGCCTGACATTCCTGCGCCGGCAGGATTAGCGCCTAAACCAAATACATCTTCTGAAGATGTTTCTCTTTCATGGGTTTGAAGATCTATTCCAAATTGTGTGTCTAATATCTCTTTAAACTTTGCAACATGCTGCTCGCCATAATTCTCTAAAAGAAAATTCTTGCTTCTATTTATGATAGCAACTTTTAAATCTAACAAATCTTCAGGATTTAATGCTAATCTTGCAACAGATTTTGTGAATTTATCGATATTGATTGGAGGAGATTTAATCGCAGCTGCCTCTACATCTCCGAATTCTTCTGATCCTGCGGGCGGTTCTTCTTCTGAATCTTCAGCAGGAGCAGT
>Ga0099849_1000735_pt1 | contig 15200 bp, 31 predicted proteins | sample CB_VirMetaG_4_FD_78177 | JGI IMG/M metagenome (GOLD analysis project Ga0099849, IMG submission 78177) | Freshwater to marine saline gradient viral communities from Chesapeake Bay - CB_1508_1M Viral MetaG | ecosystem: Environmental > Aquatic > Marine > Coastal | place: USA: Chesapeake Bay... | reverse complement strand
CCTGAACCTGTGGTTTCTAGAACCGAATACGAGCTTAAGGATAAGCTTATCAGAGAAACCATTATGAATACTCAGCAGAAGGTAGACGAAAATGGTAAGAAGTTAGACTTGATTGAAGAGCGTCTTTATGAGCTGAGCCAAACAGCAAAGAAGAAATGAGACGTATTCTGTTGTTTTTTTGCCTGGTTTTTTGCTGCGCATTAAGCGCACAGGAGATCATGGTGATCCAGATCAACGCCTACTGGAACGACTCCAACACACGTAGAGACTTACGTAGACTTAAGGATTGTCAATACACTTTGGCCTATTTAGAGGACCAACCCAAGGATATAAGAGAACAGATTTTATCTGTCCCTACGGTACTTATCTACGAGGATAAGCGTTTAGTCAAGGCTTATCAGGCGGGTATCGACTTGACGCTAAAACCTACGCTAGAAGATATTCAGCAGTATATTTACTTGTTGAAAAACAGCTAGTTACATGAGATTTTTACTACTGATTCTGATCCCGATTTCTATGTTGGGACAGGATTCCTGCGTCGTGTTTGGAGATGAACCATTGCTTCAGGCTAAGTGGATGGGGTATGACCCCCCACCGATGGAATGGGAGGAGATAAACTATGTGATTCATATTCACCACAGCGACAGCTTCCCTAACAGCTACATAGCAGAGAATGTGATTTACGACGCGCATGAGCATCTGAATGAGGAGTTTGAGGAAGCTATGCTGTCGTTCGATCTTGTTCAGGTACAGTATCACGACTTCGACGAGTTCTGGGCATCGCCCATTCTCATGGAGATGAATAATATTTGCGTTCCTTACAGCAGCACGGGGTTCACTATGATGAATGAGTACCTAGAACCACTTGTGTGGGATAGGACAGCCTATATGAATGTACATGTCTTCCCATGGTTTTGTTCTGGTATACTTGGGTTCGCCTGGACCCAGTACACAGAGGCGACAGAGTTGGATGGGGTGTGGGTTAGGCATGATGTATTTGGGCGCTTTGGTGATCAGCTAAATATGCCTACACGCATGGAGAATAAGACGCTGATCCACGAGGTTGGGCATTACGTTAGCTTGCACCACGTATTTAGAAATGTAGAATTCTGTGGTGAGAATCTTGGGGATTGTTTAGAAACTGGGGACTTCGTATGTGATACCCCGCCCACTAAACTGAACTGGAGCTGTGAGAACCCGATATGCCCTCCTGGTCTGTATAACTATACACCTAATAACCACATGGATTACTACGTGGATTCATGCAGAACAAACTTCACTCCTGGGCAAATAGAGCGTATGCACGCCGCGCTGCCAATACTACGCCCTGGTCTCATTGATCAGGATCCGTACTGTGCTGGTGATATTAGCGGAGACAATGTTGTTGGTATGAATGACCTGCTTTTGATGATGGAGTTCTGGGGGGATGTGTATTGGGAGCAGGGGGACATAAACGGTGACGGATTATTTACTGTACTTGACTTTCAGATAGTGCTAGCTAACTGGGGGGTTGTATGTTTCGGTGCTGAGATCGATCCATTCTACCGAGAAGAACAGATTAGAATACCCAAAAAAGAAAGGGGCCGAAGCCCCTTCCCGTTTAGGTAGCGATACTCCGAGCACGTCTCGGTGTAACTTCGCTAAGGTAATACAACTGGGACACCCAGCATTGGTCTATGCGTCTCATCGTACTGGACATGCTCCTGTGTCACAGTCCATCAACTCCACATCATCCATCTCCAACTGTTCAAGACTGGTGATTGGCGTCACTGCCTCGGACATTTTCAGATAGGTCGCTTCATCAATTTGTTCCAAAGGAGCCTGCTTAAATCCGTGGTCGCTATGCAGCAGGAACGAAACTGACTTCACGTTTTTATAGTTGAGACGCAACCATTCCTTGATAGCCTCAAGCTCCTCCAAACGATAGTAGATAGTCACCGAGACGGCGTTATCAGACCACTCGGCCTGCAAGCGCTTAATAACCTCTAACTGATCGATGGCTGTCATGTCTTCTGCAAACATAGTGTGCGAAGGGAACTTGCAAGGGAAACTTACAACAACAGTGGACTTGTCCTCTGTGCCGTCAAAGTTTAGCACGTACTCCACATGATACCCCTGCTTCCGGGAGGCAGCTGCCAGGTCGCTATCAGCTGACATTCGTATTCGTCGAATATAGTATTCTGAGTATCCTGGGTGCGCTCCTGGTGTAACGCCAGCAAGTAGACTAAGCGTTCCAGATGGCTTGACCGTTGTAAGTTTAATGGATGTTGGGTATCCCGCCAGTTCAGAGTATTTTTTGTCATACGATCGTAAGTATTCATAACAACCGTCCAACCAACTGCGCTGCTCGTCAGTGGCCTGCAGGTATCCGGTAATCCCGATGCCCATTCGCATGTTTTTATGGACGATGTCCTCGGTTTCTTTAATGGCACATTTGATTCCTAGGCTGTGCTTGTTGATTCTGTAGAGGTATCGCGCAACCTTTTTCAACTCCTCATAGTGCTCGATATTTGGCAAGTATATCTCAGCCAAACAACAAGTCTCATAGTTGGCAAGTGATTGCTCGGCACACGGGTTGAACCCTTGTACGTCAGGATCAGGATATTGTACCTCAAAGGTTCGACCCATCTTTCGAGAAGCCTCCAGGTTAATCAAACCGTACGGCTCACCGTTTCCATTGTAACCCTCCCAGAACTCGTCAGGCAGTTGAGAGATGTCAGAACATACTACGGAGTTGTTAGACATCGCTCGCCAGTTAGGAACGCCACCTAAGTCCCACCGCTTCGCTCGAAGGTACTCGATGTCGTCAGGATCACCAAGGGCAATCTGAGCGCTTCTGCGTACGTTTCCTGCCACTACAATCTTCCCGATGATGTTCATGATGTCCAAGGCGTCTACAGGTCGAATACGGCGCCCTGAGCGCGAATTGAGGATCTTATTGATCTCAATCATACCCCACACCAAATCCTCAGGACCAGAAGCCGTGCCGCCAAACCCTTTAATTGGTGAACCCTTTGACCGAATCAGGTGAGTAGCAAACGTAAAGTCCTGACCGGTAAAGAACGAAGCCTCTAACACACGGCGTAACAGCTCCACCCAGCCTTCACGACTGTCGGGAACAATGAAGTCTGCATCGTTTGCGTTTAGTCGCTCGATTTTTACGCGAGACTTCACTTTGGGTAATTGATAGACGTTTTCTCGCTGGATATTGTAACCAACGCCAGACCCAAGCATGAGCATTTCGAAGGCCCATGTAAAAGGGCGAACAGGATCGTCCACTACCACAAAGGCACAGTTCTGCAACGAAGGCAACCCCAGGTTGTCTACCGTCTTTGTACCAAGCTGCCAAAGGAACCTGCCAGCCACAGTGCCCTTAAGCTCCATCATGATTCGTTTTAACTCACCCTCCTCGAACTCAGTAAAGCCGACATTGAGCTGATCGCGGCAAGCACTAACCACTCGGTTAACAGTGTCTTCCCATTCCTCTGTCTGACCGTTCTCTAATGGTCGGGCGTATGTCCGTTTAAATACAGGGTAACCAACCTCACCCCAAGGCGTTTCATTTGTTTGCATATTGTTCTGCTACTCGTTTGTATTGTTGTTGCATAAATTCGGAAGCCGTAGGTGTGACCCTGACGATTTCCCGTTCGTGAGTTTTTTTGACGATCACTTGTCGTCGTTCGCGCTTCCTCCTTGCAGGTCGGATTTTACTTTTACGTTCCGCGTCCTTCATTTTTTTGTCGAGCCGAAGCAGGTAACGAAAGGTCACGACGTTCATCCCCATAATCAGGAGTGCTAAAATAATGATGATTGTTTCCATTAAAATAAATGTGTTATTCGAGCCACTTGCCCGTGTTTAGGGTGATGAATAAAACCCTCTACCGCCTTTGGAGCGTGTTGGTACCCATTTCTGTGATGCCAACTATCCGTTCCCGACGGAGACCTGAGGGATTCGACTGTAACGCCAGGGAAGTCCTTACTGGTTTTGTGGTGTACGTGGTGTGTATAAACGTACCTGTGTTCTGTTTGTGCCCAGTATAAGGCAGCCTCTGTAGCCATCAGTATTGGTAAGTCTGTCATTTTAGCTCCGTCCCCATGCGTAGTGCCGATGAGGTTGTTGCCATATTTGTAGTATTTGCGGTGGCTTAAGTTGGTGTCAAACGTCATGTTTGGCTCCTCTGAAAACCACGTAGCTATGATATCACACAAGAAAAACCCATGCGTGTAGTCGTGATTGGATGGGTTAAACATGAAGTGAACCGGAGCTATACCCAACAAAGTTTCAATGACGTCTATGTATAACTGTTTAGCAAGCAAAAAGTTGCTGAACCACATGCCGTCAGTGTCCTGAGGCGTGCCCGAAGTGGTTGTCCTGCGAGGAGAGTCTATGTGAAGCACGTCGTTGCCCGCCACAAAAACAATCTGCTCAATATTGAATCCGTACGATTTATTGATGATACCCTCCACCCCGTCAATGACGCGCTTGACCGCCATGCTGCTGTCGTATGATTCGCCTGTTTCAAAGGCCATAGACAACTTTCCGATGTGGATGTCCGCAGGGTCAACCACTAGGCAATGGCCGTCGTTTACTTGCGAGTAACTAAACCCAGGATACTTCGGGACGTAGCCCTTCATAGATTCCAGGATTGAATCCCTGATATCCATCCAGTCTATTTCGTCGGAGTTGTTTTTAACGTGCAGCGAAAAGTGATCACCTTTGTACCAATACGAACTTACGTTGTCAGAAGGCACGCCGTTCGCTTCCGCAAAAGCAACCATGCTAGTGTGATCGCCGGCGCCCTTTACCATGCGGCTGATTTGCTTCCTTAGCGTGTCGTACGAGACTTCGAAATCGAGGTCGCCTCGCAACTGACTAGCTATCTCAGCGTTGGTCATACCTTTGGACCTTAGGTCTAAGATTTTCTTTAAATGCTCTGAGTATTTACTCATTCTTTATTATTTCAAAAAGGTCCAGAATTTCTGTAGGGCTATCCTTTCGCTCAACCATCTCTAGCAATCGCTTCAGGTTAAACAGCTGCGAAGAAGAGGGTGTTTTTATTAAGGGGAAGCCTGCGTTATAGTTTGATTGTTTATCAAGATCGTTGCACGCTACAGAAGCCCCGTAAAGCAAAGCCTCCTCTAGGTACGAGTCAGTCACACGATCCAGGTACACGTTCGAAGAGCCTTCGTAATACACGTCTGCAATCTGACGCATGACCTCGATCTTTTCCTTTTCATAACCAGAGAGCGAAAACGTCATGTCAACAGAGTTCACAAACCCCATGTCTGCTTCGTACGCAACCGGAACGCGGTGGTATTCCAGGTTGTACGCAATCTTCTTGTAAGGCAGGTAGAAACAATTACGCAAGAACCAAGCAATCAACCTACGGTCTCTACATACTTTTGGAGAATCACACTCGAATTCAGCAACGATATCTCCAACCAACCATTTCACCTCCTTGCTAGTCAGGAATTTGGTCTCTTTAAGTTTTTCTAAAATGTTCACGGTAACAGCTTAAATGTTGTGTCATAGTCTTTTTGATTAGTTACCCGGAACAAGAACTTATGCTGTCGTTTTCCCGCTGAGTCCTGCACTACGCCGTGGGATTTGCACTTCCCTTTTAACGTACGCATGGTTCCCAACTTGTTGCCGTTCAGCCCGCAGAAGTAATTGAAAGCAGAGAATAGATCCTTTTGGTGAACCCACTCACAATCATGTCCTTCCTCGCTCTCCTTTATTATTTCCATGCCTGCGCTACCCAAGAACGACAGGAAGATGTCTCCATCAAACCGGAGGTCGTCCAGCGCTTGTGCCAACGACTCAGGACGAACCATTCGACCGTGGTTGTTTTGCATCTCAAGCAGGCAGTCAATCATGTCCATGATCATCTCTCGCTGCTCGTTTGGTGCGGCAAGCTTTTTACCAATAAAGGGGTCTCTATTCTTTTCAGCGACCGGGTTGTTGAATTGAATAATGTCGATACGCCGACTTATTCCTGAGTCTCCTAAGGCGTGAGTAAACCCAATCTCATTCGAAGCCACGATAAGCGAGGCACGAGGCACAAAGTATTCAACCTCTTTGTACAACCTGCGCCCGCTAATCTCTTCCTTCGAGACTATCTGTTTAAGCACGTCCTTATTACCTAGGTTTCCAGAAGCGTCGCCACAGATGCAGAGGATGTGGTTCGCCAAGTCAATGCGGTATCTTGACTCGTCTTTTGTCAAGTTTCTGAGGTCGTCTACTCGACAAGCATTCTGTTTTCCTATCGTAGCTACTACAGCATCAATCAGTGTAGACTTACCACTTGCGCCTACGCCCATAAGCAGCAGCATCCGCTGTGCGTGCATAGGGTCTCCAGCAATCGCGTTAATGAACGAAGCCAGTACGTAGTTACGCATCTCTTCGTTCGGAATTATTTGGTTGATAAACTTCTCCCAAACAACAGACCTCTCGCGGTCGCCGTAATAATTAAACGGCAAGCAATAAGTAAACACCGATCGGTGATCGTGGCCTTCCAAGAACTCTAAGTTCGTTTGGCTAATCATCAGGCGCCCGTCCATAAAGTTTAAGCCTCGGGGGTTCATGTCTAGGTCAATCCCATAACGATCTATACAGGCGCTCAAAGACTTCTCCGTAGCCCTCAAGACGTCAGGGTCAATGGCAAACGATATAGGCAAGCTGAGACGGTCTAAAGCCGCTTCCATAATGTCGTACATCTTCCCAGCTTCGTAATACCTGCCGTTAAACAAATGAACTACCTGTCCGAGCATTAAAACAGGGGTTCTGGCTTCGTTTGCTGCCCAATTAATCACAGCAGCGAGCGAAGAAGGCATGGCCTTTTGAGGAATCTTCTTGTCGTCCCCAACCAGGTGTACCCTTGTTTCGTCAGTCATCGACTCAATGTTCCGAATGACTTTCTCCATTCATGTTCTTCATTGTTCCTTCCAAACCCTCCAAACGCTCCAAGATGTTTGAAAGCGTAATCGAAAGCGTGTTCTGATCGACGTAATCGTCTTCGTCAGGTTGCTCCAGGAAGTCCATAACATCAGACTCTACAGACATGCGTCCAGACTCGTCCATGATGATCTTAGCTCTAGCCACGTCAGCCTTGTAGTCTTTCACGGTGTCTTGGACCACAGTCATAAGCAAGGCCGCACAATCTTCCTCCATGTCTAGACAGCTTTCCGCTCGCTTCGTAATAAGATCAGCAAGGCCCTCAAGTACTTCGTAGGCATATGCCCTCGCGTTAATGTTTTCTTCTGGTTTTGACATCTTAAAATGGCATATCGTTAGTGGTTTCTACTGTCGGAGAGTTCTTGGCCCCTCCGTTTGCCTTTCCTTCCATGCACTGCCAAGCCTTGGCGTTGCCTAGGATAGGAGTCTTGGGCCAGTCCGCACCTGATTCTTTGATTTGTTCGCGAACATTCTTGGGTAGAGCTTGGCTAACGAAATAATCGTTTCCATACTCGTTGTCAGGGGTGTTCACAAGCTTGAGGTCCAAGTATCGGGCACCGTCTTTTCCTTTTACGACATACTTGTCGTCGATTTTGTTGAGGTCGATTGAAATCGATAGGCTTTTAGGGATTGTCATTGTCAGTGAGGTTTTTAATGAATTTACTGATCTGTGTCTGTGAGGGGTTTGGGATGTTCGTGAAGTGAATTTGATTCATCTTCAGCCGCGTAATCAGATCGTTTAGCGACTCTTCGGTAAACTTACCGTCGACGATTTGGTTTTCGATTATGGATTCTTCATCTCCGTCAATTGTTGAGGTTCTTAAAAGGTGGAGCAGCCAAGTCTGTGTGCTCCAGTTCACATTCGGTATGCCTGGAAGGGGCGTGCTTAACAGCTCGTCTACCCAGTCCGATTCTTCGCTACTCATTGATTTCGTCTTCTGAAAAGACATTTAAAGTGTAAAAATCGCTGAGTTTAAGGATGCACCTGCTGAGTGCCCTTTTTTCACTCATAGCAATCGGATAAGCCTGAGCGCCGCCTCTTGTATTCTTGGGAGAAGACTCTCCGTATGTTTCAATGATGCGAAAGTCCTTTCCGATTCTTGCCTTCCCGGTCGCTTTGATAACGTACTTAGATTCTGTAGGGTCGCTGAACTCAGAAACTACTTCGTAGCTTACTTCTGCTTTCATGCCTGATTGAATCTTCTCGATCCCGCGCCGTGAAATAATAACGAAGCCTTGAGGGGACTTCCAGAAATCTGTAGGCTGCAACTCGTACTTCGTAGCAAGTGCCTTAAATCGCTTTTTGTCGTCGTCTGTCATTTTTTTTGATGAGTTTGTAAAGATACTACTTTTCTTGGGATTTCCTATAGTCTTGCCATATTTTTTCCCAGTCCGGTTCCGGCGGCAAAGGAAACTCTCTGTTAAACCTTCGGACGGCCATTGCGGACAGGTAAAGCGTGACTTCTTGAGGACAAGGGAACTCGCTTGTCCAACGAGGAGGATTCGGCCAGTGCTTAGGTCTCGCCATCGAGGAACTTCTTGAGCAACTCGTTGTTGTTCTTCATCTCTGCGTTTAGGTCTCTTCTTAAAGACTGGATCTTGCGATGCTGCCAGTCATTTTCCATGATCAGCATCAATCCAAGAGCGGAAACCTCTCGGAGGTTCTCATACTTTTCTTTACCAATCTTCTCAGGAGTAGAGCTACGAACAAAGTCCGCCATGAGCATAAGACGTACCTGCAACTTGTTTCGAGCCGCGATGAACTTAAACTCGTTCTTCTCATCCTCTGTCATCTCTTGGGACTATATTGTGAATCCTGAGACGTTCTTGGTAAAGGCTTTCAGACCAGTCGTTAAAGTCCTTCGGGGGGTTCACATGAACAGTCGACATAATCCTTGGGGCAGTAGGTGCAGTTAGAGTAGAGCCAGTTCGCAACGCGGTTGGCTTCTTCATCCTTTGAAAGTTCCTCCAAATTGTGTAAAGCATGATTCGTGAGTTTTTCTACTTCTTGATTGATTAGTAAGTTGATGTAATGTTTGGCTTTCTTGAGATCCTCAAGCCCGCCCTTCGATTGATGTCGGCTAACGTACTTGATCACGTTGCCCTCCAGGAAGCCAATGCCGTTTCTTGCAATGTACTCCACGGGTTCAATTGCCATCGTCTTGTAATGGTCGCCACCGACCTGGTTCTTGTCTGTCATAAGTCGTGTATTTCTCCAGTTGTTTCGATTAGATGTAGTGGATGGTAAGACTTCCATCCTTTGTCGTAGATGTCCTCCACGATGAACAAGATGCTGTTGTCTTCTTGAATCTCGTAGATGTAATTGTGCTCAACGGCGAGAGCGCCTAAGTTACCGTCATTCTTGACGTAGCAGCGCATGCCGCGATCCATGACGATCTCCTTGAAGTCGATTGGTCGGTTCAGCTCGATCTCATTCTTGAGGATCTCTATGGCGAACAGCTGCGCTTCAGTAGGTTGTGGTTGTTTTCTTCTCCAGAGCATCTTTAATGTTTTTAGTCAAATCTACAGCAACAATTGATACGGTCGTTCCGTTTTGCTGTACAATAATTGTTAAAAAATCACCGTCTTTCTTGGCGTCGATGATCACGCCTTCTATGTCAATCCTCATCTTGTGTAATACTAAATGACCATTGTCTTGCTACGCTGTCTAAGAACTCCCATTCGTAGCCGTAATCGTCCCTGCAACGAAGCCTTGATACCTTACCACCAAACAACCGCTCGATGCACTCCTTAATTTCTTGGAGTTGATCTTCCTTCTTGGGCGTATTCTCGACTATAGCTCTTGCGCTAACCATAGCGTAGGTACACTGTTGGGTTAACGTCCCAGCCCTTTGTGGCGTTGGTAGGACATATTCGTGCGTGTCGGTGACGTATTTCGTCGCGCCGTCTTGGATAGCGTGAGCTATCGCTACTATCAGTTTTTCTTTTTCAGGAATCATTGTGTAATTAATAAGTTTCTATCTGGGGAACGGGAATCACAGGGATGCCTAAGCATCTTGACATTTTGTAAACTCTTGCGAGCAGTCGGTCGTGATCATCTACTTCTTGTTGCCGTTGGTTAGGAACCAAGCTAGGTTTTGGTTTATCCATTGTTCTATTTTTTGAATCATGCTGATTGAAATGTTAGTTCTACTTCTCCTGTTTCTGGATACGTGTCGATCCACATATCCACCGCTCCGTACCTTGCACATTTGAATGTAATGTACGAAACAATTTCCATACAAATAGGGTCGAACCCTGGAGTCGGTATCATTCTTGCGAATATTTCGTCGTCTCCGCTCTTGGACGTTCTTGTCTCAACCAATACACATTGGTTAAAGTCGTTGCCGTAATCTTGCAACAGCTGTCTAATTTTTTCTGTAATCATGATTCTTGGGTTTCTAGGTAATACGAAATGATATCAATTGCTTTTCTTGCTCGATCCTGCCACTCGTCAGGCAAGCAGAAGTACCAGATAGCGCAACGAGCGTGGCTTGCCCAGTATACAGGGTGGCCGTTTTCTTGACGGTTGCTGTCCACAACCTGTTGGATGATGTCGTCTACCTCTTCGCTACATCCCGCCTGCTCTAGGGCTTTTATTGCTTCTTGCTTTGTCATTTGTCTTGGGGTTTTTGCAATGTTAGTGAATTATTGTTCTTCTTTGCAAGTTTCAGTTGTTAAAACTTTACGACCTTCTGTCCAAAGGAAGTCGAATTCTTGGTTGTCGTAGTCTCCCTGACCATGGCCGTCTGTCCATCGAGGCTCAACTCTTGGGTTATAACGAAGCTCCCAGTCAAGCACGCTGCCTGGGATCGTTCTTGAGGTGATTATTAAGTCCTCGCACTCAATCCATGCACACACAGTTTTGTTGGCTCCTTCGTTTATCTTCTTGGCTGTGCTCTTGTGGTTTCGAAGCTTGCATTCGTGCATCACTATCGAGAACTTCTCAGGCGGAATATACTCAATGTGATTTGTTTTTACATTCTTGACTTGCCAGTGCATGAAGTGCTCTCCTGCACCGAGATGGAATCTTACTTTGTACATAGTCTTGGGGTTTAGTGTTACTGTTTTGATGTCCACACTTCGTGTGCGAACTCCATTGCTTCGAGTATCGACTCCGCTTCTTCGCGGGTAATCTCGTAACCGTCTTGGCGGTATACTTCGATGATGTTGTCTATTTCGTCCATGAGATGATGTGTTCTTCGAGAGCTATCTTGGAATTGCTCTCTCCATTGTTGTAGTAGTAGTAGTACTTGCCTTCGGAGTAGACTTCGTTGTCTTCTACCTTTGCTTGCGCCACTGCAAGCGTAAAGGCTTCGATTGCTTCTTGCTTGTCTGTGTAGACTCGGAGGTCTGAGTAATCAAGCAGAGAGTCGAGGTATTGTACGATGTAAATCTTCATAGTTCTTCGTTGAGGTATTTCTTGTAGTCGTTGATGATTTGAACGGCTGACTTGTTGGCGTTCAGGTACTCGTCACGGGTTCCTGACCAGTAGGCGGCTGCTCTTAGCATCTCGACGCCTTCGAAGGATTGTTCTTTCTTGCTCATACGTTCTTGGGTTTAGGGGTTATACTCTTGGGTCTGTATCCATCAGGTAGTCTTCGTATCTTGCTTGCTCGTCCTTGTACTCAAGGTCATGCCAGTCTAACTCGATACCATCGAAGCACACTCCTTCTCCTAAGTTTAGCTTCTCTAGCTCGTGACGAACGAGGTTCTTGATGTGGATGATAGTGTCTTGGGCGTCTTGCCAGTCATTGTCTACGTCGTAGACTAATTCGAATTTGATTGCTCCGTTCATTAGTGAAAAAGATTCATGAGTGATTTGTAAAGTCCTTCGTTACCTTTTACAGGCTTGAAGGAATCGTTTAGTGGGTTAAGGTCTGCACAGTGCGCCCATCGTTCTTGGGCTTGCTTGCGTGCTTGCTCGACGGAGGTAGCGTACTCGCTGTTCCATCCGCCTTCTTCGAAGTAGTAGAGGTATTCTTGCTTAGGCATGGTGTGTAAGGTATTCGTTAGCTTGGAATTCGATTACTTCTTGCGAGATGTCGACGTGGTACGCTTCGGTCAGGTCGTCGTTCCAACATTGGAGGTATAACTTCTTGCCGATCAAGGAAGGCGAGAAGCCTTGGATCTTGAACATCTCTACTGCATACTTGAGCGACTGCTCTTGCATCAGGTGGTCTTTCATCTTACTCATGGTTTCTTGGGATTAGGGGTTAGTGGATGATGAGTCCGATTCGTGGGTTGGTGTTGTACCACTTGGTAGCTGCGAGGTCGTCGTGGCTTGCGTCGTGGTAGCCTGCGTCTTGCAGGGCTTGGGCTGTGTCAAAGATTCTTGAATGTCGGTCAGTGTCTTGGATAAGGTGATCCATCGTGCCGCCTTCGCTCTTGATTAGATCGAAGTTGCTTGGTAGCGATACTTCGTCAAACAAAGTGTGACTCTTGGTGTAAGAGTAGAAGCGAACGTGCGGTAGTTCTTGCATGACGTGCAACCACTTGTCACGATACTCTCGTGAGTAGTAGTCGCCTGCATCGTGAATACGGACGATATCCGCTCTTACCTTCTTGATTTCTGCAATCATACGCTCGGCAAAGTCGTCAGCCTTGGTAGCGTAGTATCGCTGAGCGTGTGCGCTCTTGGTGTTCTTGAATGCATAGAAACCCTTGCGTGCATAGCAGAACTTAGCGCATGCACCTGCGAATGGACAAGTACGTCGTCCGCTCTCAGGGTCTTGGAACGCAGGTATAGTGAAGTTGTACAGACGTACGCCGTGCTTCTTGCCTGTGTCCTTAATCTTGGAGTTTTGTGTTAGTAAGTTCATGAGTTCTTGGGGTTGTTAGTGTTTTTCCATCGATAGAAACCCTTAGTCGCAAGACACAGGTGCCCGAGACTTTTTGACCTATGTAAAGGCTTGAATGAGTTCTTGGGGATGATGAGTCTTGGGAGGAAGTGGCTCTCACTTGTACCGTCTGGAGCATTGGCAAGGATTCCTGCAATGTCGTGGATGAGGTCAACGCTTCGGATGGTTTGATTTTGTTCGGTGCGTTCTTGCACGTCTTTTGCCCACACTTGGAAGGCTTCGAATTGTTCGTATGTCATGAGTTCTTGAATAAGTAGATGATGAATTCTTGGATGAAGTAGGCGGCTGCTCCAATGAGGAACAGCACGCCCGAGGTGATAACGTCTTGCATTATGCTTGCAATTTCTTGAGACGGTCTACTGCTTGGGTCAAGGTGTAGATCGCCTCGGAAGGTCGTGTACCATTGTTGATACACTCTTGCACGATGAACCTGAGTTCTTCGCTAGTAGGCTCGCCGTACTGCTTGATTTGACGGTCGAGGAAGTACAGAATCTTGTCTGCATTCTTGGTATTGCTGATGTGGTACGCAATACGAGGGAGGTAGCCGTTTGGATATTTCATGAGTTCTTGGGTGTTAAGTCAAATCGTGTGTTCTTGAAGGCTTCTTCTAGGCGTGCCTTGTTGCCTGCATCTGCATGGAACCATGCTTCGATTAGTCGGTATTCAAAGCCGCCGCAAGTTCTTTGGCGTTCTTGGAGTCGTTCGTGTTGATTCATGAGTTCTTGGATTTGAGGTTAGACTTAATTACTGCAACTACAATTGTGATAAGTGGCGCGGATGCACCAATGATGAATGCAAGGTCTTGGGTGTTCATTTGTTCTTGGGTTCTTGGGTTCTTGGGTTCTTGGATTCTTGGAAGGTTAGGCGCTGAGTGAGTTCAGCTCCGCCATAGTGTTGAGGGCCTCAACTATGTTCGCCCGCTTATTATCGCAAGACGTAACGCCCCGGAACGTGAACGAGTTAGGTATTCCGAATTCGGCCATTAATTCACGGGCCTCGTTAGTGTCCAAAATACATTTGGAACCGTTCCAAACTTTCACGGTCGTAATTAGGTTCATTTTATAACCTACATTTGCGCCCGCACGTTTCGCCGTCCGAATTACGCCTATTAGCTTATTCAGTCTATTCGCTGCAATATTGCACGCGGTGCGGTTATTAACCAGTCGTCCGGGTTCAGCCGTTAACATGACGTTGGTAACTTGCAAGCCGTCAACGTGTTGAATGATTTCGAGGGTGACAATAGAATTGTTCATAATTTAAAAATTTAGGGTTTAAAATTTGCGCGGGGTCGGTGTACGATACCGAAAACCTGAAATTATACTTTTCGACGAATTGCGTATAATCGTCGACGAATTGCCGTATAATTTTATACAGATTTAGCCAATATTTCCCCGCTGAGATGATGCGTGGCGGGCGCACTTGCTATCGTGCGCACGATGCCACCAGCGTACCCGGTTCCTACGCTGCCCGGGGGCGTTAATGGCCGGTTGTCCCCTACCCACCCCTTACCGGGTGGTTAGTATCAAAAGGGGGCCTATTGCCAATACCCGTTGCAATGTCCTCACATTGCCGCCCCCCGTAAAGGTGGGCGCGGGCCGTCAATCGTACACATGTTTTCTCGTTAGTAGCGTAGTGAGTCCGTTGGGTATCGTATGGAGTCTGACTCAGCTAGGGACCTAGTCGCAGGTTTGCTTTGCCCTTATACTCCAGTGACGATGTTCCCTTTCGGGTTCTCACTTTGTAACGTTGTTGGTGCCGGGGGTGGCGAGTCCCCCTATCCTTGGATATCTGTTAACGCCTATTGCGGCCTTCCTCCAACAACCTATTAACTCAGTTTGCCGGGTCGGTAAGTTCGTGACCCGTGTACTTTGTTCAATACGTCAATGCTCAAATCTCACTCCCTCACCCCGTTGCCGTTGCAACACGAGTCCAAAGGTATTCTAAAATGTTTAACATGCAATACCCCCCCCTAAGTTTTAACATAATTTTCGACACAAAGGTAAAAAAGCACGATGAACGCGCAATAATTATCGATGAAAATTCGAGGAAAATTGGCAAATGTGTATAATGTTCGATGAACTGCAGTTTTTTATCGATTAAACGAAATCTGCTCGAAATTCGACTTTATACAACAACTTGGTACCTAGCTATCAAAAAGGGGGCAAAGTGGCTTAAAACGGCTAAAAAGGGCCAAAAATGGAATTTTTATAAAAGCAAGCGTTTTTAAAGCAGTTTTCAACAAGTTATCAACAATTGAACATTTTAACAAGTGTTCAAATGTGACAAATCGACAATTCCAAGCGTTTAACGAATTTTAACATTTTAACATTTTAACAAGTGTTCAATGTTATATCACATGATAGTGTGAGATGATATAATATGTG